>Ga0310810_10006906_pt1 | contig 12882 bp, 11 predicted proteins | sample NCmetagenome_FD_207641 | JGI IMG/M metagenome (GOLD analysis project Ga0310810, IMG submission 207641) | Soil microbial communities from experimental microcosm in Duke University, North Carolina, United States - NC | ecosystem: Engineered > Artificial ecosystem > Soil microcosm > Unclassified ... | reverse complement strand
CGCCGATGACCAGCGCCGACGTGATACTGGCCACCGCGAACAGGCGGCCGGCGCGCATCACGACGCGTTGCAGTGCGTCGAGCTCGGTAAGCTCGACGCGCAGCTTCATCTGGCCGGTCTTCGCCGTGTAGAGTCCGCGGCGGATCTCCTTCGGCAGATCGGCGAACAGCTCGACGTATTGGGTGAGGACTTTCAGCCCGCGTCGTCCGAGCGCGAGCGGGGACAGCTGGTCGATCACCGCCTCGTGCAGCGTCGGCTGCATCGCGACAATCACGTCGAAGCTCGGGTCGAGCTTCTTGAAAGCGCCGTCCAGCGAGACGAACACTTTGAGCAGCATGGCTTGATCCGGCGGCATCGTCAGCTTGTTGTCGCGGACCAGGGCTAGCAAGTCGCCGACCATCGCCGATAGATCCATCAGGCCCATCGGCTTGCCGGCATACGTACCGAGAAAGTCCTCGACGGCGCCGCGGAGCTCGCCCGGATCGTCGCCCTCCCTGTCGGACCACTCGAGCAGGATGCGGCAGAGGCCCTCCGCGTCGTTTTCAAGCAGCGCCTGCAGCAACGTCATGATCTGCCGGCGTCGGACTTCCGAGACGCGTCCGACCATGCCGAAGTCGATGAACGCGATGCGCTCGCCCGGCAGGATGAAAAAATTCCCCGGGTGAGGATCGGCGTGGAACACGCCGTCCATCATGATCATCTTCAGCACCGCGCTCGCGCCCTTCTGGGCAAGGCGCTTGCGATCCATGCCGGCCGCGTCGATCGCGGCGAGATCCACGCCGGGGATGCCCTCCACGTACTCCTGGACGTTGAGGCGCTCCTTCGTCCATTCCCAATAGATCTTCGGGACGACGATGTCGTCGTGGCCTTCGAAGTTGGACGCGATGTGCTCGGCGTTGTGGGCCTCGGTCGTGAAGTTGAGCTCGGCCTGCAGCGACTTCACGAATTGCTGGACGACCTTTTGCGGGCGATACGCGGCAAGCTGGGGGACGCTCCGCTCGGCGAGCGCCGCGAGATGCGCCAGCAGACGCATGTCGGACTCGATCGTCGGGCGGATCCCCGGGCGCTGAATCTTGAGCACGACCTTCGTCCCGTCCTTGAGCGTGGCGCGGTGCACCTGGGCCACCGACGCGGCGGCGAGCGGGACCGGGTCGACGTCGGCGAAGACCTCGCCGAGCGGCGCGCCGAGATCCTGCTCGATCTGGGAACGAAGCACCTCGAAGTCGAGGGGCGGGGCCTGTGTCTGCAGTTTTTCGAACTCGATGATCCAGTCCGGTCCGAACAGGTCCGGGCGGGTCGCGAGAATCTGGCCAAGCTTGACGAAAGTGGGCCCGAGGATTTCCAGGACGCGGCGGACCCGCTGCGGACGTCCGAGACGCGCCATCTCCTCGGCGTACTTCCATCCCAGCAGCTTGCCCGCGCGTTCGGCGGCGTCTTCGAGTCCCATCTCCTTGAAGATCTGGCCGAAGCCCGCCGCGGTAAAGACGGCGATGATCTCGTGCAGCCGACCGAGGTCCGCGATCGTTGACTGGAAGGCCATCACACGCCTCGAGCGGGAATGTTACGCCAGGCGCACGAGGCCGCGCCACGACGGTGCGCGGCCGCGCCCCCAGCGGACTCGGTACGGTACACTGCTGCCGCCATGAGCGGGGTTCTCGACGGTATCCGGGTTCTCGACTTCGGACGGTACATTGCAGGGCCGTACTGCGCGGCGCTGCTGGCCGATCTCGGCGCCGACGTCATTCGCATCGAGCGGATCGGCGGCGGCGAAGACCGGTGGGTGGCTCCGATCACCGACGACGGCATCGGCGCGCTCTACGTCACCATGAACCGCAACAAGCGCGGGATGACGCTCGATCCGTCGTCCCCGGCGGGGCGCGAGATCGTGCAGAAGCTCGTGGCGACGGCGGACGTGGTCGTCGCGAATCTGCCGCCGGACGTCTTACGCTCGCTGGCGCTCGATCTGGAGAGCTTGCGCCGGGTGAAGCCCGACATCATCCTCACGGCCGTCACCGCGTTCGGCGCCGGCGGGCCGTGGAGCCACAAACACGGCTTCGATGGCATCGGACAGGTCATGAGTGGCGCCGCGTACATGACCGGCACGCTCGAGCAGCCGTACCGCGCGGCCGTGGCGTGGGTGGATTGCGGCACCGCGTCGCTTGCCGCGTTCGGCACGCTCGCCGCGCTGATGCAACGGCAGAAGACCGGTCGGGGCCAGAAGGTCGAAGGGGCGCTGCTGCGGACCGCGATCGCATTCAACAACTCGACGCTCGTCGAGCAGCAGGCGATCCAGGTCAATCGCGTGCCCACCGAGAATCGCGGGCAGACGTCGGCGCCGTCCGACCTGTTCCGCACGCGGGACGGCTGGATCATCGCGTATGCCATCGGCAATCCGATGTTCGCGCGGTGGGCGCGGCTGATGGGCGAGAACGGCTGGCTGACCGATCCGCGTTTCGCGGACGACGAGGCGCGCGGCAACCACGCCGAGATCATCAGCAAGCGGATGAACGAGTGGACCATGCAGCGCACGACCGCGGAGGCCTTGGCCGAGCTCGAGCAAGCGAAGATTCCCGCCGGTCCGCTCTACACGCCACAGCAGGCGCTGGACGACGCGCACATCCGCCAGGCCGGACTGCTCGTCGATACCGAATTTCCCGGCGTCGCGCGCGGCGTGCCGCTCGCACCGACGCCGGTTGATCTGGCCGAGACGCCGGGCCGATTCCGACATCGCGCGCCGCTACTCGGCGAGCACACCGAGGCCATCCTTGCGGAGCTCGGCTACTCGGCGGCGGAGATCAACACGCTCCGGAAGGACGGCGTCGTCTGATGCCGCGCCGCAAGATCCTCATCGCGTCGATGATGCACGAGACGAACACGTTCTCGCCGGTGCCGACGCCGCTCGAGGCCTTCCATCCGCTCAGCGGCGAGCCCGCGATCGCGGAGCTCGAGGGGACCAACACGCAGGTCGGCGGCTTCCTCCGGGTCGCCCGGCGCATCGGCGGGGAGATCGCGGTGCCGCTGGTGGCCAACGCGCATCCGTCTGGCTACGTCGAGCGGCGCGCCTACGAGGACATGTGCGACGCGATCGTCGGCGGCATTCGAGCGGGCTGCGACGCCGCGTTTCTGGCGCTGCACGGCGCCATGGTCGCCGAGCACGTCGACGATGGCGAGGGCGAGCTGCTGCGCCGCATTCGCGCCGTCGCGCCGCGCCTGCCGGTCGCCGTCGGGCTCGACTTCCACACCCAGCTCACCGCGGCGATGGTCGACAACGCCACCGTCATCACCGGCTACCGCACCTATCCGCACATCGACATGGCCGAGACGGCCGAGCGCGCCGCGACGACACTCCTGCGCTCGCTCGACGGCGAGGTCACGCCGGTCATGGTGTGGGGCACGCGACCGATGCTCACGAGCACGCTCGAGCACACACCGTCGCGCCAGCCCATGAAGGACGTCATGGATCTGGCGATCGAGGCCGAGCGGCGTGGCGTCGTGCTGAACGCCTCGGTGCTCGGCGGCTTCCCACAGTCCGACATCCCGCACCTGTCGTGCTCGGCGATCGTCGTGTGCGACCGCGACACCGCGCAGGGGCGCGCGCTGCTCGACCGCATGCTCGATCTGGCCTGGGAGCGGCGCGCGGACTTCCTCTACAAAGGCGCGCCGCTCGCCGCGCAAATTGCGCACGCACGGTCGCTGACCGAGGGGCCCGTGATCCTGGTCGATCACGGCGACAACACCGCTTCCGGCGGCACGCAGGACGTCATGAGTGTGATCGCCGAGGTGACGCGTCAGGGGCTGACGGACGTGCTCGCGGGGCCGATCTGCGATCCTCTGGCGGTCGCGCGCCTCGTGTCTGCCGGCACGGTGGCCAGTGTGACCATGGACCTCGGCGGGCGCATCGACATGCCGCAGCTGCATCTCAAGGGCGCGCCGCTGAGCGTCACGGCGAAGATCACGCGCATCACCGACGGCGAGTTCACCGTCACCGGCCCCATGGCGACCGGGGTGCGCGTGCGGATGGGACGCACCGCCGTCCTCGACACGGGCGCGATGCAGATCGTCGTGTCCGAGCGGCGCGCGGAGCCGTCGGATCTCGGCGTGTTCACCCACGCGGGCCTCGATCCGCGCCGCAAGCGCTACGTGCTGATCAAGTCGCGCCAGCACTTTCGCGCCGCGTTCGAGCCGATCGCGCGCCACATCGTGCTGTGCGACGGCGACGGCGTCACGAGCTCCGATCTCTCACTGTTCGACTACCGCAAGCGCCGCCGCCCGCTCTATCCGTTCGAGCCGCTGTAACCGCGAAAGATCCCGCGCTGCTGCGCGCAGCGCCGGCGTGAGGAGGAATTCATGCGAATCGTCGACCTCAGCATGACGGTCGAGGAATGCGATTCGGCCCCGTTCGCGAAGGAGGAGTACTACTTCAAGCTCAAGCCGATCGTGCGCTGGGAGGACAAGGGGTTCGTGTCCAACATGGTCGAGATGACCGTGCACGCCGGCACGCACATCGACACGCCCCACCATTTCGTTCGCGACATGCCCGGCATCGAGCGGCTGCCGCTCGACACCATGATGGGGGAGGCCATCGTGCTGGACCTGACCTTCAAGGGCAGGGCGAACGAGCGCATCACGCCGGACGATCTCGACCGGGCCGAGCGCGCGCTGAACGCGCAGGGAATCCGCATCACGCGGGGCGCCACGCTGTTCCTGCGCACCGACTGGCCGAAGGGCCACGTCACCACGGATCCGAAGTGGTGGGACGAATCGCCGTGCCTCACGCGCGCGGCGGCGGAGTGGCTGGTGGCCAAGCAGCCGAAGGTGCTCGGCTACGATTTCGCGCAAGAGGAGAAAGGCGCCGCGATCGGGTATGAGAAGGCCGACGAGATTCTCAAGAGTTCGATGCCCGTGCACCGGACGATCCTGCCGAAGGTGGTCTACCAGATCGAGAACCTGATCAATCTCGATCAGATTCCGTCGCGGGTGCGGTTCGTCGCGCTGCCCGTGAAGTGGACGACCGAGTCGGCGCCGGCGCGGGTCATCGCGCTGCTCGACTCGTAGCGCGCCATTCCGGTGGCGAATACTCAGACGGGCTCGGTGCGGCCCCAGATAAACGCGAGCACCGTGGCGCCGTGTTGAGTCGTCACGCTGTGCACACACCCGTTCGGCCGGTAGCTCATCTGGCCCGTCGCGACGGCGCCGGATTCGTCGGCGTTCGCGCCCTCGACGAGAAAGATCAGCTCGTCGCCGACGTGACGATGCAGCGGAAGCGTCGCCCCCGGCTCGAAGCGGGCGAGAATGACGCGACGGTCCGCCGCCTTGTCTTCCCAGATGCGCTTCTGGCGCACGCCGGGGCGCGCGTCGATCCACGGCAGCTCGCTCAGCGTGACGATCTGTGACGACGGCGCGTGTCCTCGGTCGTTCGCAGGCTCGATGTCGCCGGTAAGCACGGCCAGCGCCGTTGCGCCGTTCTTGGACGTGACCGTGTGCACGCACCCGTCGGGTCGGTAGCCCACGTTGCCGGCCATCACCGTTCCGGAGTCGTCGGAGATCGAGCCTTCGATCACGAAGATGAGCTCGTCGCCGACGTGACGATGCCGCGGCAGCTCGGCGCCGGGTGCGAAGCGCGTGATCTGGGCGCGCCGCTTCGTCCCGTCGTCCTGCCAGAGGACCTTGAACGTGATGCCGGGCCGATACTCCTGCCACTGGAGGTCACTGACCGCGATGATGCGAGATCGTGGAGCTGTCGTCATGGGACGTCCTTTCGATCACAGTTTCTGGAAAACGACGAATCCCGACGCGGGAAGTCGTGCCTGCATTTGGCCCCCCGCGACCGGGATGTCCGCGCCGTCGTTGCCGACGTTCGCGCCACCGTACACCGCCGCGTCGCTGTTGAACACTTCGCGCCATGCGCCGTCGGGCAGGCGTGACGCATCCGTCTGGATGACGTAGCCGTCGAGGCACGGCTCGTTGCGCAGGCTTGCGACGACGAGCAGCCGGTCGTGGCCCGCCATCCGGGTGAACGCGATGACACGCGTCGCACCGAGGGCGTGCACCACGTCGATCGACTGCGCGCGCGTGGCGGGATGACGGCGACCGAAGCGGATCAGATCCTGATAGAAGCGGAAGAGCCGGCTGCCGTCGCCGGCGCGCTCGCGCTCGAGGTGCTCGCGGTGAGCCATGAAATCGTCGAACCGATACGGCTGCCGTGCACCGATCTCCTCGCCCATGAAAAACATCGGCGTGCCGGCGGACAGCAGCGACAGCCCGAAGGCGACGCGACAGCGGGCCTCCGCAGCGTCGCGCGTGGCGCCAATGAGCGGCGCGCCGTTCACGGCGGTGACGATGGTGCGCGCCGTGCCCGCGGCGTTGCCCGCCTCGTCGTGGGATTCGTGGTAGACGATCGTGTCGAGCCGGCTCGCGACCAGCGAGCCGGCGAATTGCTCCATGTCGAGCGGCCCGTCGCCGCCCAGACCGGCCGTGTTGATCAGGCGCGCGTGGCCGCCGGCCATGTCGGAGTCGCCGATCAGATCGTGATAGAAGGACACGAACCACGTCGCGCCGAACCCCAGGCCGCCCGCATCAGGAAGCTGCGTGACACCGTCCCAGCCCGTGTGGTCCTCGGCGATCAGCATCACGCTCGGCTTGATGAGCCGCAGCGTGCGGCTCCACTCGCGGAGCATCTTTTGACCGAACAGGTTCGCATTGGCGAGCGGGCGTCCGTCGGCGTGCCGCACGTTGTCGCGGTGGATGGCCTGGGTCAGATCCACGCGCAGGCCGTCGACGTGGAATTCTTCGACGAACGCCGCCGCGCTGCTCACGAAGAGCTGACGGACCACCTCTTCCCAGTAACGCGGGGCGAATCCGGTCGAGCCATTGTCGACGTAGCCGCCGTCGGGGGTGCGGTAGTCTGACGCGCGGCCTTCGTACCAGTAATAGATGTTCTGCTCGGGCGCGGTCGAATCGTACTGCCACTGCGCGCGCAGCGCGTTCCCGTCATAGTGGTTGTAGCAGACGTCCTGGAGCACCGCGATGCCGTGACGATGGCATGCGCGCACGAAGTGCTTGTACTCGTCTCGGCCGCCCGCGCTCGACTCCACCGTGAAGTGATGCGAGTCGCCGTAGCCCCAGCCGAACTCGCCGGAGAACTCCGCCATCGGCAGCAGCTCGACGGCGTTGACGCCGAGATCGACCAGATACGGCAAAAGGTTCATGGCGTCCTCGAGCGTCCCCGGTCCGGCGCCGCCGGCGCCGAGCGCGTTGACGTGCAGCTCGTAGATGATCAGCTCGTCGATGCGTGCGGGGACGGGCACGCCGGGCGTGAACTCGTGCGCCCAGAAGTCGTCCTCGGCAATCCGTGGCCCGGCGGGATCGGTGAAATCGCGGGCGACGGTGTCCACGCTCTGGACCAGGCTGCAGCTCTTCGAGCCGTCGAGTGTGGCTGGCGTGCCCGTGAAGTGCCCGCCGCCGGGATCCGCGGGTCCACGACCGATCTGGTTGCGCGAGAAAATGTCGGTGCGATACACGGTCTCGCCTTGCGCGTTCTTCAGTCGGTACATGTACGGCACGCCCTCGAACGCCGCGAAGTCGTCGAGCACCGGGCTTTCCCAGATGCCGCCCGTCGTCTTCGTGAGCGCGACCACCGGCCGTGCGAGGTCGATGCCGGTGCCATCGTCGGCGATGTAGCCGTTGTCGCGCGCGCCGAACACGACCTCGACGGCCTGCGCGTTGGGAGCCCACACGGCAAATCGAAGCGCGGCTGTCGCGTCCGGGGTTGAGAAGAACTTGCGGGCGCCGAGCCGGCGCCCGTACGTGAAGTGGAAGTGTTGCCGCCGCGATGCCGGATCGGCCGTGAGCTCGAACTCACGAAAGCGCTCGGCGGAGCGCATGTCGTTCACTTCCGTCGGGATGCCCCACACGTTCGCCATGCCGGGGCAATCGACGCGGACGCCCCACCGAAACCGCGTCCCGAGATCGGCTTCGTCGAGCGCCACGGTGGCGGTGAAGCACGGACATCCGTCTTCCGCGAGGCCGGGTGTCATGGGCGTCTCGCTCCAGACCTCCGAAAACCGCCCGGCGCCATTCCAGCTTCCGACGAGCCGGGCGTTGCGGAAGATCTCTCGCGTGAGGCCGGTCAGATATCGGAATTCAACGGCGAGGGTGGCCATGTCCGCGTGCGGGGGTCATTATCCACGAGCAGGAGGAGAGTCGCCATGGACGACCGCGTCGTGCACGAGCCCGTTACTGGCGCTGAGACGCTCGGCGATCGAACCGAGCCATTGCAGGCGCTCGCCGAGTTCTACAAGGCATTCAATACGCGCGACCTCGCCCTCATGGGCGTCGAACTGGGACGCCTCCGACGAGGTCGTTATGGACAATCCCGTCGGCGGCATCATGCGCGGCTGGCCGAACATCCGCCGGGTGTACGAGCGGATCTTCGGCGGTCCGGCCCGCGTCCGCGTCGAGTTTCATGACTACACGCTGCATGTCGGCGACGCGGTGTTCTACGCGGTCGGCCGCGAGCGGGGCCGATTCGAATCCGCGGGCGCCTCGCTCGACCTCGCCATCCGAACGACGCGCATCTTCCGTCGCGTCGACGGGCGCTGGCGCCAGGTTCATCACCACGGCTCGATCGATGACCCGGCGCTGCTCGAACGCTACCAGCGCGTCGTCGCGCGCTGACCCGCAGGGGTCAGCGCTCGAGCTCGGAGATCACTCCGCGTGGCATTGCGCAGCCGCACGCTGAGCTCGCGCGCGACGTTGGCGAGCAGCCGCACCGCGATCACCGGCCGCTCCGCGATCAGCGCGGCAAACGCGGGCTCGGACAGCACGTAGCACACGACCTCGTTGTCGGCGGTGACGGTGGCCGAGCGTGGCTGACGATCGAGCAGCGCCATCTCGCCGAAAGATCGTTCCGCGCGCGTACGTGGCCAGCCGCACCTGCCGCGCGGAGCCCGCGGCATTGACGCGCACGGTGGTCGAGCCGCTCGCGACGATGTAGACACTGCGATCGGTATCGCCCTGGCGGATGACGGTGTCGCCGGTCTTGTACTGGATGCGCTCCAGTCGCTCGGCGACGTGCGCGAGGTCGTCGTCACTGAGACCGGCCAGCACCGGGACGTCGCGCAGCGCCAGCTCCGCAGGCGCCTGACAATCGTGACGACGCCGACGGCGAGCGTCAGCGGCTGGATCGCGGCCGCCTGCGACGGTATGCGCAGCAGCGGGACGGGCCGACGCAATCCGAGAAGCGGGCTGACTTGCGCCACGAGCAGCAGGAGCGCGACGGCGTTCTGGAAGCCCGCCATCACCGGCGAGGGAATGTACCGGATCATGTTGCCCACGCGCAGCACGCCGAACAGCGCCTGGACGACGAGCGAGCCGGCGACGGCGCTGTAGAGACCGGCGAGCACGGCGGGCGCGACGTACGCGTCACCGAGCGCCCCGAACGCGAGCACGCCGTACCCGATGCTCGCGGGGATGGTGACGACGCCGCCGGCGATACCGCCGGCGATCTCGCCGCGTAGTGTTTTCAACCCGGGTATCCTACCGTCGATTGTCGGTTCGTGGAGAGGGTGTCGATCGTGGAATAATGCGACGGCCGAGAACGGCCTGGGAGGATCCATGCAAACGACGGTTCTTGCACGCACACTGGTGACGGCTTCCTTCATGATCCTCGCGGCCGCGCCTGCGCTGGCGCAGACGCCGCCCGCCGGCGGCGCGATGCCGACCACGCCGGCGAGCGGCAGCTTCCTCGCGCCGGTGCGCGCGACGTGGGACAGCACCCGCAACCTCGTACTCGGCCTCGTCGAGGCGATGCCCGAAGACAAGTGGGACTTCAAGCCGACCCCTGCCGTGCGGAGCTTCCGTGAGGTCGTTCAGCATCTGGTCGCCGAGAACTACCTGTTCTTCGGTCGCGTGGTCGGGGAGAGCCGTGGCAATCCCGCGCAAAACCTCACGGCGCGTGCCGAGCTGCTGCAGGCGCTGCGCGAGAGCTACGAGTACGGCGTGAAGGCGTGGGAGAAGCTGAACGAGCAAAACGCGTTGGAGCTCGTGGAAGGCCGCGGCGGCCAGAAGATTCAGCGGTGGTCGAATGTTCTGCTCGCGATTCAGGACAACATGAACCACTACGGGAACCTGGTGGTGTACCTGCGCATGAACGGCGTGGTGCCGCCGCGCAGCGCAGGACGCTGATCACGACCAGCGCGCCCTCGGATATCGCGGCGCGGACGGCGGCCATCGGCGCGCGGGCGCCGATGAGCCGTCGCGCGTTCGCGCTCGGGCTCGCGGTCGCGGTTGTCGCGCGGCCGCGTGCCGCGCTGCCGCAGCCCGCGGCGCGGGTGTGGCGCGTCGGCTTTCTGTCGGGCACCACCCCCACGCCCGACGGGCTCCCGCCCGCCGCCCTCCGCGTCGGACTACAGGAGCTCGGCTACGTCGAGGGACGCAACATCCACTATGTCGCTCGTTGGGGCGAGGCGCGTCGCGATCGATTGCCCGCGCTCGCCGCCGAGCTCGTCGATCAGAAAGTCGACGTGATCGTGACGGTCGGCAACCCCTCCGCGGAGGCAGCCAAGCAGAAGACGTCATCGATCCCGATCGTGCTCGCCCAGGTGGGTGACGCCGTCGGCCTCGGACTCATCGACAGCCTCGCGCGCCCGGGCGGCAATGTCACGGGGATCACGGATGAGTCGGCAGACCTCAGCGCCAAGCGGCTCGAGCTGCTGAAGGAGGCCTTGCCGAAGGCGAGCCGCATCGCGGTGCTGTGGAATGCCGACGACCGCGGTATGACGCTGCGCTATCGCTCGGTCGAGCAGGCGGCGCAGACGCTGCATGTCGCGGTCCAGCCGCTGGGTGTGCGAGAGCCGAACGACTTCGACACGGCGTTCGCCGCGATGACGCAGAATCGTCCCGACGCGCTGTTTCTGGTGACCGATGCGCTCACCCGGCTCAACCGCAAGCGCGTCATCGAATTCGCCGAGCAACATCGCATCCCGGCGATGTACGAGTTCGGCTTTCTCGTCGCGGATGGCGGGCTGATGTCGTACGGCGCCAATCCGGACGAGAACTATCGCCGCGCGGCCTCGTACGTCGACCGCATCTTCAAGGGTGCCAAGCCCGCGGATCTCCCGGTCGAGCGGCCGAGGGGCTACTTCCTGACGATCAATCTCAAGACGGCGAGGGCGCTCGGGCTGACGCTGCCCCCGGGCTTGCTCCTGCGCGCCGATCAGATCATCGAGTAGCGCGACGGTCGGCCGCGCGGCGCGATCACCCGCCCGGTGGGGCGGTGGAGCCCCACCGGGGTCGGGGCAGGCGTGCACGGGCCGCGACAAATACGCGGAATCGCGGACGGTCGCTCTGGCGCTCCCTATGCATCCTTACAGCAGAAAGTCGCGAGACCGATGCGGCGGGGAGGGCGTATGAAGCGGCTGGCACTCACGCAACACACCGTGCGCTGCCCGGTGGAAGACTGCACCGCGACCGTGACGGCGCGCACGAATGAGACGGCTCCTCCAGCGCGCCGACATGTCGACATCACGACCTGCTCGCTGCTGGCGCCGCCATCGTTCGCTGCGCCGCAAACGTGGGGGTATTTCTCAGATGCGGCGCCGCTGCTCGCTTACTGCCGCACCGCGGATCGCCACCCGCAGCATTCGTCGACGATGGCGTGCCGCAAGCGCTGCCTTGCCATGTTGAATGCCGCCGAGCTCGGTGCCGTCGAGCCGATTCGGTGCACCTCCGGCGTCAGTGACGGCCTCGAGCTCGCCCGACAGACACAGACGCCGGCGATGATGCGGCTCTTGTGGTTCTACAGCGTCTGAGGCTCGTCGACGACGAACGCGTAGAGCCAATCGCGCGTCCAGGGCCGCGTCGCGCTCGCGAGTCGCGGCTCGGTCGCTTGCACGCCGAGGGTGGCGGCCGTCGCCGCGTCGCCGCTCCAGTCGATCAGGCCCGCTGACCACTCGACCAGCGGCTTCGTCGTCGTGCTGGAGCTCGTCGCCGGCCGCGCCGCGGCGGTTGTCGTGACGGTGTTCTTGCCCGGGCCGCCGTCGACGACGTCGTGCCCGACGCTCGCGTCGAGCGTGTCGTCGCCGGGTCCGCCGAGCAGCGTGTCGTTGCCGGGTCCGCCATTGAGATAGTCGTTGCCGGCCCCTCCGTCGAGCAGATCGTCGCCCCGGCCTCCGGCCACGCGATCGTCGCCGGCGTGTGAGGAAGCTCGGGACAACGTCGCGAACCGAGCGTGATTTCCGCACACCATGGCGCCGTGATTTCCGGACACCACGGCGCCCACGGTGCGCCGGGTGGGGCGGTGCGGGTGAAGCGCCCGGACATCGCCCGAACCGCCCGATCGACAGCCCGGTGACGAGGCGCAACGTGCTGATTTGGTGTGTGACGCAGTCCGGCACAGCGCTTGCCCCTGCCCGCCGCTGGCGCGCCGAGATCGAACACCCGGCGTGTCAGGCAAAGGGGGACACGACGATGGCAATGCTGGAGACCAAGCGCGTCAACGGGCTCGACATGGACGCGCTGACGGATGTGATACGGCAAATCACCGCGGACCCGGCGAAGGGGCAGGTCGAGTTTCGCGTCCGCTCGGAATGGAAGGGACAAACGAAGAGCCGTACCTCGGTCACGTCGTACACGATCGGTGGCCAGGACGTGCGTCGCGCGTTCACGATCGACGCCGACGAGCCGCTCGAGCTGCTCGGCACGAACACCGCACCCAATCCGCAGGAGCTGCTGATGGCCGCGCTCAACGCGTGCATCACCGTGGGCTATGTGGCCGGCGCGGCGGCCAAGGGAATCACGCTGGACAAGCTCGAGATCGAGACGGCGGGCGCGCTCGACCTGCGCGGCTTCCTCGGGATCGATGCGTCGGTGCCGCCCGGCTAC
>Ga0310810_10006903_pt1 | contig 12883 bp, 18 predicted proteins | sample NCmetagenome_FD_207641 | JGI IMG/M metagenome (GOLD analysis project Ga0310810, IMG submission 207641) | Soil microbial communities from experimental microcosm in Duke University, North Carolina, United States - NC | ecosystem: Engineered > Artificial ecosystem > Soil microcosm > Unclassified ... | reverse complement strand
GACGACGATGAGTTCGCCCTTGTGAATCACGCCGATGCGGTCGGCCATATCCTCGGCCTCGTCGATGTAATGCGTGGTCAGGATAATCGTCACGCCATTTTCGCGCAGTCGGCGCACCAGCATCCACATGTCGCGGCGCAGTTCCACGTCGACACCGGCGGTGGGCTCGTCGAGAAATAAAATCTCCGGCTCGTGGGAGAGCGCCTTGGCGATCAGCACGCGGCGCTTCATTCCGCCCGAAAGCGTCATGATCTTGGCATCGCGCTTCTCCCAGAGCGACAGATCGCGCAGCACCTGTTCGATATGAGCCGGGTTGGGCGCGCAGCCGAACAAGCCGCGGCTGAAGCTCACGGTCGCCCAGACCGATTCAAACGCGTCGGTGGTGAGCTCCTGCGGCACCAGGCCGATCTTCGAGCGCGACGCGCGATAGTCGCGCAAAATGTCAAAGCCGTCGACGAGCACCGTGCCCGAAGTCGGGGTGACGATGCCGCAGACGATGCTGATCAAAGTCGTTTTGCCGGCCCCATTGGGCCCGAGCAGCGCAAAAATCTCGCCCCGGCGGATTTCCAAGTCGATCCGCTTGAGCGCCTGAAAGCCCGAGGCGTAACTTTTCGTCAGGTTTGCGATGGAGATGACCGATGACATGGAGCTAGGTTAAAGAATTGTGAACAATGAGCAGCTTTAGATACGAAGTTTTCAGTCTGCGAAAGACGGCAACGGAAATCAAGCTGCGGTGAAGAACCTCATTCGGAGTCCGTCGACAAGCTCAGGACAAGCGGAGGATCTAAAAAAGTTCCGTTCACGCGGAGCCTGTCGAAGGCGCTGTTCAACACTTTGCCAAAGGAAAGACTTAAGCGGGAAATCTTTGCGCGGCCCGGGCGCGCGCTTTGGCGGCTTCCTCCTCGCGGTTTTGCGCCGGCGCGCTGGTTTCGAGCGCGGCGAGAAGCCGAGCGGCAATCGCTGCGATGTCGTCGACCGCGGCGACAAAAGCCGCCTCGTTCGCTTTCGACGGCTTGGTAAAGCCGCTGAGCTTGCGCACGAATTGCAGAGCTGCGGCTCGGACTTCGTCATCCGTTGACGGCGGCTCGAAGTTAAAAAGCGTTTTGATGCTTCGACACACAAAAATACCTCGTGCTCAATGATTTGTTTGTCACCATCACGTCCAACAACACGGTTACCCGATCACGATTGACGATAACGGCCTTTTTTCTGCCTTTTTAATTTTTACTTCGCCGCGCGTGAGCGCGGCCTCCGGTCAGCTCGCCGGCAGCTCGAGGGCAAAGGCGATTTGACGAAGCGCATTCTTCTCTGCCTCGGAAACACGCTCGCCGCCGATGCCGAAGATGCCTCCTTCGTTCGCCGCTTCGGCGACCCGGTGGCCGATGGTCATCAGCCATTGCTTGAACTCGTCGGCTTCCGCCGGTATGACTTTGCGCCGCAGCAATTCGTTCACCGCGCGCACATGTTTCAGCGCTGCCTGCCTGCATTCCTCCGGATCACTCAATCCCTGGGGCGGCTCGGGTTTGGTCTGACGCGCTTTCAGATCGGCGGTGAGCTCCGCGATCAGCGAATTGGCGCTGCCTTTTTGCAGCATCTCAGCCATCGCCATTCCCATCGACAGCATCTCCTTCATCACGCCCCAGGGTCCATTGGGGCTGGCGCAGGTGACCACCAGGCCGACCATCGGCGCGGCGCCGACGATAAGCTTCCATTCCTCCGGCGTAAAATCGGCTTTGCTCGCCATCGCGATTCCTCCCGCTTCGATCACGGCGCGGTTCGCCGCGCCTGCAATGATCAGATTGCCTCATCAAAGCTCCGGTATCCAGAGCGCGGCGGAAGGCTATTTTACGCTGTAGCGGTCGTGGTGGCGCACCCACATATCGCCCTGTCCATCGAGATCACGGGTGCCGCCCCAGCCCTCCTGACGGCCGAGGGGAGTCAGGTCGAGATAATTGTACGTGCCGATTAATAGGTCGCCGCCGCGCGCGTACGTCGAGTAGGTGTGAAAGACTTCTGCGCCGTCACGCAGAAAGATGCTCAACCCCGGCAGATCGCCGCGCGTGAACCACGGCATACCGGCTTGCTCGTGTTCTGTCTTGGTGCGGTAGTTGTATTCAATGGGCGCGATTTCTTCGTCCAGGGTCACATGAAAGTCATAGTTGAAGTCGCTGCCGAAAGACGAATACCACGGAAATATCCAACCCATGCGGGCTTTAAACGGTTTGATTTTCGCCTGCGGTGCGCGCGACACGACGGCTAGCGAAGTATCGCGCGCGTGCAGATGGGCAAGGTGGCCGATGTTGTCAGCGAGGAACGAGCACATGGGACAGCCCTCGTCCCAGCTCGGATCGAACATGAAATGATAGACGATGAGCTGACACCGTTCTTCGAACAGATCGAGGAGACTTGCTCGGCCTTTCGCTCCCTCAAAAAAATAGTTCTTGTCGATCCTGAGCCGCGGCAACTTGCGGCGTTCGGCGTTGAGCTCGTCACGCCGGCGGGTGAATTCTTTTTCCCGGGCGAGAAGCTGCTTTCGCGCGGCCAACCATTCGTCGCGGGTCGCGACTGTCGGATGATCCATAGACTCTCCTTGCATGATCCGCAATCCACCACGGCGAGAAACCTAGGGATAAATCTCGCCGCGGTGGGGCACGATCATTTCGTGCTATCTATACGACGGACGAGTCAATTGCCGCAGGACAATCCGCTGCAAACTAGTCAGCCTTCTCGCAGTTGACCATCCAGGGAATACCGAATTTGTCCACCAACATGCCGAAGCGCACGGCCCAGAAAGTTTCCTGGATTGGCATCTCCACCGTGCCGCCTTCAGCTAGCGCTTTGAAAATTTTTTCCGCCTCCGCCGCATCGTTGACGCTGACGGCGACGGAAAAACCTTTGGGTTTTGCATACTGGTCGGGTGGCACGTCGGAGGCCATCAAAACTTGATCGCCGAAGGCGAGGCGCGCATGCATGATCTTGTTGCGCCATTCGGCCGGCACGTGCTGCTCCGCGGGCGTGCCCGCGTGGGGCATCATGACGACGATTTTACCGTTCAGGCAGCGCTCGTAAAGTTTAAACGCCGCTTCGCACTGACCGCTGAAATGCAAATAAGGATTCAATTGCATGAAATACCTCCTTGGCTTAGTCGACGGGTTATTAAATCAACCGCTTCATTCTCTTCTCTAATGATACGACGAACGAGCGCGCAGGAAAGCGACAGGGCAAAAATTTATTCTGATTGAAACAGACGGAATTCGCCGTTACTCGGCGATGGCGTCGTAGCCGCGTCCGAGAAACTGGACGAAGCAAAACCCGTGGCCGAAAGGATCGGCCAGTAAAGCGAGCTTGCCCCATTCGTGCTCGGCGACAGGCCGCTCCAGGCGCGCTCCGGCCGCAAGCGCGCACGCCACCGCGGCATCGATTTCATCGACGACGAAATCGAGGTGCAGCGGTGTCCAGTGGCGCCGGTAGGTTCGAGGCTGGGAGGCTCCGGATGACGGCGCTGAGCCGGAGGCTTTGGCGAGCAGATAAATCGGCGCCGGACCGCCGAGCATCTCCACGCCCAGCGCGCCTAGGCGGCGGCCGGGTTTCAAGCCCAATGCGTCGCGGTAAAAGCGAACCGCTTCGTCGAGGTCATCGACATCGAGATTCAGCAAAAATTCCATGGCGACTCTTGCACACGCCGGCCGTGCGAGCGCGCAATGTTCTCGATCTCGACGGTCTACAGCGAGCGTCCATCGAAATGCTGCACCGGAACTTTGTCGAGATCGACGCCCTCGAGGCAACGAATGTTGATCGCGGCCATCCGGTTGCCCGCCGGGTCGGTGCCCTCGCCGTAGGGGTGGATGCCGCACACTCGACAGAACGGGTGCTTGATCACGTGCTTGTTGAACGTGTACGTGGCGACGTCCGATTCGGGAGTCAGCAGTTGCAGTTTTTCGCGCGGCACGAACCACAAAAGCGAACCTTTGCGCCCGCACATGGAGCAATTGCACGCCATAGCGCCGCTCAGATCGCCTTCCGCTTCAAAAGCGATTTTGCCGCAGTGGCAGCTGCCTCGGTATTTCATAATCGTCTCCTTGCGGGATCGAACCTAAGCGGGCTGGGGCGTAATGCGCCAGCGGCCGTAGGCGACGAAGGCAGCCATTACGCCGACGATAAACGGAACGATCGCCATCACGACGCTCATCGTCATGACCGTTGTGATCACGGCGCCGATCATGATGATCACGAGCCCCGCTGCGGCGAGCGGCGTGAGACCCGGCCGGATGCGCAGCAGCCAAGGCAGGACCACGCCGATGCCGCCGAGGACTTCGCAGACGCCGATGAAACGCAGGAACAGACCCGGCATGGCGATGTCCTTGGTCATTTCTTCGATCGGCAGGACCAGCTTCATGCCGCCGGCGAAAAGAAAAATCAGAGCGAGCAGTATTTGGACGATCCACAAAGCGATGTTCATGTTGCGACTCCTCGGCGGCGGATCGCCGCCTTTGCTGCCCAATGCCTGTTCGCTTCCGGGCTCCTTACAGTTAGGCACCGCGCCAGTAAAAGTACAATGCCGATGGATCAGCGGCCGTCACGATTTGGCCGCGCCTTCCGCCGCGGTTTTCATGTCCGCCAGCCCTTTTTCGAATTGGCCGCCGATCATCTTGTCCATGTTCATGAACAGGTGAATCGCCTTGGCCATGAAATTCTTTTCGCCGAACATGCTCCAGGTGACGCGCGTCTGGTTGCCTTCCGGCACGATGGTGAACTCTGCGGTGTTGGTGGCGGCAAACGGCTTGTAGAATTCGAGCTTCACTTGGACCAGATCGCTAGGCCGGCTGTCGGTGATGGTCATGCGGCCCTCGCCGACCTCTTTGTTGCCGGTCCAAGTGTAGATCGCGCCGGGGCCGGCGGGCGCGCCCTCATAATTCTGCTTCATCGCCGGATCGATTTTGCCCCAGGGGTTCCACGCATTCCATTTGTGGAAATCGTTCACCTGGGCGAACACCGCCGGTGGCGGCGCCGGTATCAGAGTGCTGCGCGCGACCCGGAAATCCCCCGGCTGCAGAGCGACGATGACGACCAGCACGATGATAATCACGACGACGATGGCAAGTATTTTCATAATGTCGCTCCTTCCGTTGTGCGGCCCGATCGCTCAGCGGCTGACCAGAACTTTGAATCCGCCCCAAAACATGCGCTTGGCATCGAAAGGCATTTCTTTGGGATTCATCATCTTGGCCAGGCGCGGATCTTTCATCACTTTAGCGTTGACTCGGTCGCGGTGCGCGCGCGACTTGAAGACGATCCACGAGAACATCACGGTTTCTCCCGGCTTGAGCTTGACGCTTTGCGGAAAGGACGTGCGCTTGCCCGGCTTGACGTCATCGGCGACGCATTCGCGAAATTCGAGCGCGCCGTGGTCGCGCCAGACCTTTCCGGCTTTCCGCGCCATGCGGCGGTAAGCATCGAGCTTTTTTTTCGGCACCGGTATCACGTAACCATCGACATAGGCCATGGGACTTTCCTCCTGCTGATTCATCCGCCGGCGATGGCGCCGATGATCATGTACGGCTCCGTGCCGTTGGCAATTGCCTCGGGCAGCGGCGCGTCGGCCGCTTCGTGCGACAGATCCTGCTGGCAGGCGAAAAAGCGCACGAAGGCGCGGCGCTTGTGAGTCACGTGGTCGCGGATCGTGCCGCGCAGCATCGGATACTTTTCCTCGAGTGCATCGAGCACCGAGCCCTGAGTCACGGCGCCTTTGACTTCGACCTGCACTTCGCCGTCGACTTGGGCAAGTTTGCGCAGATGCGCTGGCAGGGTGACCCGGATCATGGCAGTGTCTGGGCCTCCACGGAAACTACCGTGGGAAGATCGCGGACGATGGCCTGCCAGTGATTGCCGCCGTCGGCCGAGCCATAGACTTGGCCGCCGGTGGTGCCGAAGTAAACGCCGCACTTGTCGAGCGAGTCGACCGCCATGGCGTCGCGCAATATGTTGACGTAGCAGTCGCGCTGGGGCAGGCCGTTGGTCAGCGGCTCCCATTCATTGCCGCCGCTGCGGCTGCGGTAGACACGCAATTGGCCGTCCGGCGGAAAGTGTTCCGAGTCGCTCTTGATCGGCACCACGTAGATCGTTTCCGGCTCATTCGCATTGACGTCGATCACGAAGCCGAAATCGGTGGGCAGGTCGCCGCTCACCTCGCGCCAGGATTCGCCGGCGTCGTCGCTGCGCATAACGTCCCAGTGCTTTTGCATGAACAGCACCTCGGGGCGCGATTTGTGAAACGCGATGCGATGCACGCAGTGGCCGATCTCCGCATTCGGGTCGGGAATATACTGCGAGTGCAGACCGCGGTTGATCGGCTTCCAGGTCTTGCCGCCGTCGTCGGTGCGAAACGCTCCCGCCGAAGAGATCGCCGTGTACATGCGCTGGCGATTTTTCGGATCGAGCAAAATCGTGTGCAGGCACATGCCGCCGGCGCCCGGAGCCCATTGGGCGCCCGTGCCGTGCCCGCGCAAACCCGACAGCTCATGCCAGGATTTGCCGCCGTCGGTGGTGCGAAACAGCGCCGCGTCCTCGACGCCGGCATAAACGGTGTCCGGATCGTCCAGTGACGGCTCGATGTGCCACACCCGTTTGAATTCCCACGGATGCGGCGTGCCGTCGTACCATTGATGTGTGGTCAGCGGCTTGCCGGTTTCGGCGGAGGTGTCGTAGACAAATTTGTTGCTTTCGCCCTTGGGCATGCCGTCCGGTGTCGTGGCCGGCTCGCTCGGAGGCGTGCCCGGCTGGTGCCAGGTTTTTCCACCGTCGTCGGAACGCTGAATGATCTGGCCGAACCAGCCGCTCGATTGCGAGGCGTAAATGCGGTTCGGATCGGCGGGCGAGCCTTTGAGGTGATACATTTCCCAGCCCGCGAAATGCGGCCCGCTGATGTCCCATTTCTCGCGTTTGCCGTCCGAGGTCAGGATAAACGCGCCCTTTCTCGTGCCGACCAGCACCCGTACTCCGCTCATAGGATTTTTCCTCCCGATTTGTTGAATGTTTCCTTGCTCGGTCCGTTCTTCTTTCTCTAGAACGACGATCGGACCGACCGGTTCAGGACAAGTTAGCAAAGAAAAACAAAACAGCCGCTATTTCAAGAAGTTCTGAAAGAAAAAAAATTGACCGCGCTAGGACGCCCGGTCCAAGTCGAGAAATTGGGCGGCGAGCTTCGGACCGATGCCTTCGTCTTCGTGTTTGAAAAATATATACGCGTGATCCCAAGGCTGCGCGCGGATTTTGTCGCGCCAGGACACGAGATCGGCGTGACTGTATTCCGAGCGGCGCAGCCGGATGTAGCCCCAATTCGCCGTGGCGGTGAGATTGATATTCTCCGTCTCGTCCATTTCGGCGGCGCACAGCGCGATGTTGCGCTCGCGCAGGCAGCCGAAGACCTCTTCGTCGAACCACGATGCATGACGAAACTCGAAGGCGACCGCGCGATCGGCCGGCAAGATCGCCAGAAAATCCCGCAAGATGGTAAGATTTTTCCGCATGTAGGGCGGGAGCTGGAACAACACGGCTCCGCGCGCCGCGCTGAGCGCGGTTTCGGCGCGAAACAGATATTCGACTTCGGAGCCGACGTCTTTGAGCCGCTTCATGTGCGTGATCTTCTGCGGCGCCTTGAGCACGAAGCGAAAATCGCTCGGCACCTGTTCCGACCACGATTGCATCACGCTTTCCTTGGGCAGCCGGTAAAAGGTGTTGTTGATCTCCACGGCGGGGAGCCGCGTCGCGTAAAAGCGCAGCATCTCCTTGGCGGCGAGGCGTTCGGGATAGAAATTTCCCAGCCACGCCTTGTAGCTGTAACCGCTGGTTCCGACCCAGAGTTTCATGAATTCACGCGCTCTTTGTTGCAGGCGAAAGGTCGCCAGAAGGCTTCTAACAGGATACTTGCTCGCGGCCACGCTGCAAGAGCGCCGGCGGATTTCTCGCGCTGATGCAAATTTGCGCCGATGCCTCGCGAGAGGCGGATTCTTTCCGCCGGGGACGTGTGCCTGGCTTTTTTATCCTTTATGATGCGCTGGCGAGCATTTTTCATTTTATCAGTTGAGACGGAGCTATTTGTTCGTGACCAAGAACCCTGAACCCATGGAGAGCGACGAAGCCGTGAGCGCCTTGGGCGCCGCCCAAATCGAAACGAGCCGGGAAACCGTCAAACTTAAAGAAGCGCGCGGGCCGACGGCCACTCACTGGGAGTTGTTCGCCGCCTTTTCGCGCATCAGCCTGTCCAGTTTCGGCGGCGCGATTTTCTGGGCGCGCCGCGAGCTGGTCGAACGCCGCCACTGGGTGGCCGAGCGCGAGTTCGTCGATATTTTCACTCTCGGACAACTGCTGCCCGGACCCAACGTGCTCAATTTGACCGTGATTGTGGGCCACCGCTTCGCCGGCTGGAGCGGCGCGCTGGCGGCCGTCGCCGGATTTCTCGGCTGGCCGTGTCTCGTCGTCATCGGCATGGGCATGCTTTACCAGCGCTTCGGCGCGTTGCCGAACGTGCAGCATGCGCTCGCCGGCATGTCGAGCGTCGCCGCTGGGTTGCTGCTCGCCACCGTGATCAAGCTGGCAACGGTTCTGCCGCGCCACTGGCGGCCGTGGCTGTTCGGCCTGCTCGCCTTCGCCGGCGTCGGCATCATGCGCTGGCCGCTGTTCTGGGTGATTGGCGTGCTCGCGCCCGGAGCGATTTTCTTTTCCTGGAAAGAGCAGGACTGATGGACAACATCGATCTGATCGGACTGTTTCTGCATTTCCTGCTGCTATGGTTCTTGGCCATCGGCGGCCCGTCCACGATATTTCCCGGCGTCCATCGTTACATCGTCGACGTGCATCATCTGCTCACCAACGCGCAATTCGCCGAGCTTTACACCGTGGCGCAGGTTGCGCCCGGACCCAACGCCATGTACGTCACCTTGATCGGCTGGCATCTCGCCGGCTGGAAAGGTGTGGTTGCGACGACGATTCCTCTGCTCGTGCCGGCTTTGACGTTGACCCTGCTCGTCGGTCACTTGAACGAGCGCTATCCCAACGCGCCCATCGCCCGCGCTGTCCGCCGCGGTCTGATGCCGATCACGATTGGACTCGTGTTTGCCAGCTCGACTATCCTGATGCGCACTGTGAATCACAACTGGTATGGCTACCTGATTACTGTCGTCACCGCGGCGGTGGTCCTGCGCAAATCATGGAACCCGCTGTGGCTGTTTGCCGGCGGCGCACTGGTCGGGTTGGCGGGCTTGGTGTAAAAAAAATAGAGGAGGTTGATATGCGGTTGCTGACACGGCGCTTCGTAGAAATTGAAAAGATCCTGGCGTTGATGTTTTTCATTCTCGCGCTCCACGGCTTGGCTGTTGCCGCCGAGGTTCCCGTTGCGAGCAAAACGGAGTCTCTCAATGCTCTCTATCAGAAAGCGAAGGCGGAAGGACGGTTGGTGGTCTACGCCGCGTCGTCGACCAAGACAGAGGAGATTGTATTTCCCGCCTTCGAGAAGCGCTTTCCGGGGATCAAAGTCAACCATGTGAATGCCACGGCGGACAAGCTTGTGGCGCGCGCCATCGCCGAAGCGCGCGGCGGCAAGATTATCGCCGACGTGGTGAGCGGCACGCTCAATTACGTGGCGCAGATGCGCGATCAAAAACTTCTGCTCGACATCGATTTGCCGGAAGCCGCGGTTTATCCCGCGGCATTGAAGGGCGGCGATTGGGTGGCGACCGACACGGAATATTTCATCGCTGCGTGGAACGGCAGCCGGGTCAAGAAAGGCGAGGAGCCGAAAAGCTTCGACGACTTCGCGGACGCAAGATGGTCCGGCCGCTTGAGCGCCGAGCCGCGCGATTTTCAAGTGCTGCTGGGACTGGCGAAATATAAATACCAAAGCGACGAAAAGGCCGCCGAGGTGTTCAGAAAGATCGCCGCCAACAAGCCGGAATTCTACAAAGGCCATTCGCAGCTGGTGGAATTGCTCGCTGCCGGACAGGCGGATGTCTGCGTGACCTGTTACGCGCATCACATTCCGCCGCTACAGAAAAAAGGCGCGCCGCTGCAGATTATGATGGGAGAAGGCGTCGGGCGCATCGGCGGCACCGTGACCTTGCTCAAGGGTTCGCCGCACCTCAATGCCGGTTTGCTGTGGGCGCGCTGGTTGATCAGCGAAGAGGGACAAAAAGTTTTCGCGCGCGCCGGTGAGACTCCGGCCCATCCGAAGGTCGAGCCGCTGGAAAAAATTCTCCCGGCAAAAACCTATATGCTCACCGCGGACGATACCCGCGAGTACCCGAAGTACGAGAAGCTCTGGAACGAAATTTTTCAGATCCGTTGAATCGGCGGCGCAACCGCTCTCGCTTGATTGCGCTTCGAATTTGACAAATCCTGTTCACTGGAGCCATGAGCATGTCCGACCTGAGCCTGCGTCTGGCGCGGCCTGCCGAAGCGGCGAAGATCGCGGCCATGTCGCGGGACTTGATCGAATACGGACTGGACTGGCGCTGGACGCCGCGACGAATCATGGCGAGCATCCGCGCACCCAACGCCAACGTGCTGCTCGCGTGCGTCGGCGAGCGCGTGGCCGGCTTCGCGATCATGAGCTATGGTGACGACGACGCGCACCTGGATCTGCTCGCCGTAGCGCCCGGCTATCGGCGGCTCGGCATCGGTCGCAAACTTCTCGAATGGCTCGAAGAATGCGCGCGGGTCGGCGGCACGTTTAACGTCGCGTTGGAAGTGCGCGTGAATAACCTTGGCGCGCAACGTTTTTATCGGCGCATGGGCTATCGCGCTCTGCTTCGGCTTCCCGGTTACTATCAGGGCGTCGAAGCCGCCTTGCGCATGAGCCGCGATCTTTCGATCAAATCAACGAAGCAGAAGATGCCTTAGCGAGTCTGCTGCGAAATTGCAGCGCCCATCTTACTCGTTACCCACCGTACACAGCCGCTCAAAGCGCGTCTCAGCAAAGTCGCACCCTCGTCACTAAGTCGATAATTTTTCCCGTGCACGCCTCATCCATGCGACAAATCGCGCGCGATAGGGTAACCAAGACGGGATGGAACCAACGGATTCACGTCAACCCGTCACAAAGTTAGCGCTTTTTTGGTCTTTTTCCCGGATTACCCTATCGAGTTTCGGCGGCGCGCTGTTCTGGACGCGGCGCGAGCTGGTCGAGCGCCAGCGCTGGCTGACGGATCGGGAGTTTGTCGAGATTCTCACCGTCGGCCAGTTGTTGCCGGGTCCCAACGTCGTCAATGTCACCGTGATGGTCGGACACCGGTTTGCCGGATTCAGCGGCGCAGCAGTGGCGCTCGCCGGCTATCTGGGGTGGCCCTGTCTGGTGGTGATCGGCATGGGCCTGCTGTACCAGCACTTTGGCCAGCTGCAGCCGGTACAACAGGCGCTCGCCGGCATGTCGAAGGTCGCTGCGGGGTTGTTGCTCGCCACCGTGATCAAGCTGGCGATGGTACTGCCCAAACATTGGCGGCCTTGGCTGCTCGGCATTTTCGCCTTCGCCGGCGTCGGCATCATGCGCTGGCCGCTCCTGTGGGTGCTGGGCGTGCTGGCGCCGGTGGCCGTGCTCGCAGTTTGGAAAGAGGTCGACTGATGGAACGGCCGGACTTGACCGCGCTGTTTCTACACCTGATGGCGCTGTGGTTCGTCGCCGTTGGCGGACCTTCGGCGGTCCTGCCCGAGATCCATCGCTACGTGGTGCACGTGCAGCACCTGCTGACCAGCGAGCAATTCGCGGAAATCTACACGCTGGCGCAAGTCGCGCCTGGCCCCAACGTCATGTACGTCACCTTGATGGGTTGGTATCTGGCGGGCTGGAAAGGCGCCGCGGCGATGACGGTCCCGTTGGTAATCCCGGCGCTTACGTTGACGATGATCGTCGGCCACTTGAACGAGCGCTACCCCAACGCGAAATTCGGCCGCGCGGTGCGCCGCGGCGTCACGCCGATCACCATCGGCTTGATGTTCGCCGGTGCCAGTGTGCTCGCGCGCGCGGTGAATCACGACTGGCGCGGCTACCTCCTCACGTTCGCGACCACCGCCGTCGTACTGCGCAAAACGCTGAACCCACTCTGGTTCCTCGGCGCCGGAGCGGTGGCGGGAATACTGGGGTTGGTGTGAGAGAATTTGCAGGTGCTGGAAGTCGCCAGCGTGGGGTGGAGGACCATCAGGATCTTGCTCAGCGAGCGGTTGCCTCTACCTTTGAAATGTTTGCAACCCTTGAATCAACTGCAACAGCAGTCGTGACGTAGAGGTGATATAGCAACCTTTGTTTAGATATCCAGGCACGACTAAGAGTAGACAAACTTCTTAACGTGCCTCTGTATTCCTAACTCTAACGCTGAGAAGCTATGTTAGGTTGATTTTTTTTCCGTCAAAAAGAACATGGCAGCGATCAGCAGCAAAAACCATCCTAAGGTAAGAACTTTGTATAGGAGAAGCCGGACCTTCATGTAATCGCGGGTCAGAGTTTGCCACAATCCGTGTAACGCATCGGGCTGAGAGGACGAGAGCGGCGAGCGCAGCGAGCGGGTCGGAGATCCTTCTCAAGCCAATCGTTATGTGGCGGAGGGAGTGAGGCCGTGCTTGGTAGAGCCCCACTTGGTTGCTAAAGCTTTGAGTGCTGGCCCTGATTCAGGCCAATTGTAAAGAATCGCCGGGTCAAAATCTGCCCCGTTTGGCCAGACCAGGGTGTGAACTTCCGGGTCGATGTGAACCTGAGAAAAAATCGTAGGGTCTTGCAAGGGACCGTACAACTCCCCCTCAAGGATTGGACGGAAATCGATCGTTTGAGACGTGCCGTCCTCGAACTGCACGCTCAAAGTGAACGGCCAAAGTTTTTGAAACGATATAACTCGATGAATTT
>Ga0310810_10006902_pt1 | contig 12883 bp, 13 predicted proteins | sample NCmetagenome_FD_207641 | JGI IMG/M metagenome (GOLD analysis project Ga0310810, IMG submission 207641) | Soil microbial communities from experimental microcosm in Duke University, North Carolina, United States - NC | ecosystem: Engineered > Artificial ecosystem > Soil microcosm > Unclassified ... | reverse complement strand
CAGGAAGCTCGAAATTCTCGGGGTGTCCGGCGCACGGCGAGCCGAGCTGGCGAAAGCGCTTGATGTCGTCGAGGGTCGGCTGCGCGTAACCGGTCAGGTAGAGCAATGCGTAGATCAGCATCGATCCGTGCCCGGCCGAGAGGATGAAGCGGTCGCGGTCCGGCCAGTGCGGATCGGACGCATCGAACTTCAGGTGCCGGGTGAACAAGGCGGTGGCGGCGTCGGCCATGCCCATCGGCATTCCGGGATGGCCGCTGTTGGCAGCCTCGACCGCGTCCATCGCCAGGGCGCGAATGGCGTTGGCGAGACGGCGTTGGGTAGGCTGCATCACGGCTCCGCGAGAGGGGTTCGGCCTGGCCCGGGAGTCCGGGCCAACGGGCGCCCTTTGGAAGGTGAGCCGTGCCGCGTCAACGCTTGCCCGGAATCGGGAAACTGCGTAGCGACGCTTTCATGGATGATGGAGGCCTGACCGCTGCACTCGACCGCGCCGAACGCGCGCTGCAGCGGATCGAGCAGACGCTGGGCCGGCGCAAGCCCGAATCCGGGCGGGACGACGAGTTGAGGGCCAAGGTCCGCGAAGCCGTTGCCGAGCTCGACCAGCTGATCCGCGAGGCCGCCCACTGATGTCCAGCATGGTCGATCTGCATATCGCCGGGCGTACCTATCAAGTCGCCTGCCGCGAGGGCGAGGAAGAGACCCTTCAGGCCGCGGCGCGGCTGGTCGACAGCAAGAGTCGCGAGGCGCTTTCGGGGCTCGGCACCTTGTCCGAATCCCGCCAGTTCCTGTTCGCCGCCCTGCTACTCGCCGACCAGCTGGTCGACCAACGGCCCGAAGTCGCGGCGCAGGCTGCGCCCTCTCCGCCCGACCCGGCGCTGGTCCGCCAGGCCGAAGCGGTCGCCGGGCGGCTCGAGGCGCTTGCCGAACGCCTTGAGGCCGAGGCTGACAATCCCTAAGTCGGGGTCGACGGGTACTGCCCGGTACGAGCCTTTGAATATCCCTGAGGCTTATCGATCCTAATGGGAGCTGTCCCTGCCCGGGCCCTGGTCCGATGTACATGGCGCCCACCTGACGTTTGTGGCGTCAGAGGATTTCCGGCAAACGGCCATGGTGGTCCCGTCACCCCCCTTCCCGCCCGGGCCAGAGCCTGAAATGCCCCCCTTGTCCAAGGAGGCGCTGAGGACCGCAGCGCTCGATGCGCGCAAGGCCTTCGTTCGGACCCTGAGCGATGCCGACCGTGCCCGGCTCGAGGCGCGGCTCGCGCAAAATCTAACCGCATTATGCGCGTCGGCGACGGTGGTCGGGGGCTATTCGGCGATCGGCAGCGAGATCTCGCCCTTGCCGGCGATGGAGGAAGCGCGCTCGGTCGGCGCGATCGTCGCCTATCCAGCGTTCCACAATCCCGCCAAGCCGTTCCGCTTCCTTGCCGGCGATCCGCTTCAGGCCGGCCCGTTCGGGATCATGCAGCCCAAGCTCACCGCTCCGGTCGTCGAGCCCGACCTCATTCTCGTGCCCCTGATCGCGGTCGACGGCCGCGGCACCCGGCTGGGCCGGGGCAAGGGCCATTACGATCGCGCGCTGATCCACCTCAAGAAGACCGGAGCCCGGCTGATCGGAGTCGGCTGGTCTATCCAGCGGCTTGCCGACACGATCCCGACCGACGCCTGGGATATTCCGCTCGACGCCTTCGCTTCGCCCGACGGGCTGGAGCAGTTCGGCTAGCGCGGGCGGGCTATCTCGACCATCACCTCGCCCGGCTGATCGGGGACGATGCGCTTCGCCGGCCGCGGGCCATGGATGGTGATCGCGATGCTTTTCCACCACGGGCGATAGCTGCCCTCGCGCGGCCCGAAGCGCACAAAGACGCTTTTGTCGGTGACAATGCAGGTAACCGACTGCCTCAAGCTGGAGCCGGTGATACTCACCCCGTCGTCGAGGTAGATTTCGCCGCTGCAATCCTCGCCCGGATAGACGTCGAGCTCGAGCGGGCCTTTGGGCTTTTCGCTCGTGCTTTGTACCAGCGGCTGCCTGACGATGATCGCGCCGGGCCGAACGAAGACCGGCAGGCGAGCGAGCGTCGGAGTCTCGCTGACCTTCTCGCCAGTGACGGGCGTCCCGGTCCAATAATCGTACCAGCCCTTGCCCGGCAGGCAGATGTCATAGGCACGCGGCTGATCGGGATGCGGCGACGCGGCGATCAGCAAATCACTGCCGAGCGTGAACGCCATCGACTGATCGCAAGGCGCCGACGCCATCGCGGGATAATCGTAGAAGGTCGGACGCATGACCGGATCGCCGGTCCGGCTGGCCTCCTCCGCCACCGCATAGAAATAGGGCAGCAGCCGGTAGCGCTCCTCTATGAACTTGCGACGGATCGCGAGCTGCGCCGGCCCGTCGACCCAGGGCTCGCCGCGCGGCGCGTCGTTCGCCGCATGGGCTCGAAATACCGGCGTGAAGGCGCCGACCTCGAACCAGCGGGTCGCAAGCTCCGGTGATGCTCCGCCAATGAAGCCCGGAATGTCCGCCCCCGACCAGGAAAAGCCCGACAGGCCGAGGCTCAGCATCTGCTGGACGGCGAGCTTCAGATGGTCCCAGGTCGAGCTGTTGTCGCCGGTCCAGGTCACCGTGTAGCGCTGCCCGCCGGCATAGCTCGCCCGGGTCATGACGAACGGCCTCACGTTGGGGCGAAGCGCCAGCATGCCCTCGAAGGTCGCCCGCCCATTCTCCATTCCGTAGACATTGTGAAGCTCGGCATGGGTCGCGGTGCGCGGTGCAAAACCGTCGCCCTCAATGCGGTGGACGGTCGTCAGCGGCATGGTCTTGGTCGGCGTCTCAAAGATCGCCGGCTCATTCATGTCGTTCCAGAAGCCTGCGATGCCGTCGTCGACGAACGGCTTGTAGAGGCTGCCCCACCAGGCGCGGCTCGATGCGCGGGTGAAATCGGGAAAGACCGACGGGCCCGGCCAGACCGGCGCGACGTAGAGGCTGCCGGCCGCATTCTTGAGGAAATGATCGCCGGCCGCGCCGCCGTCGTAGGGCGCATAGCCCTGGTTCGGGGCGTAAGCGACGTGAAGATCGGTGATCGCGACCAGCTTGAACCCCTGCGCCCCAACATCGCGGGCCAGCACCTTCAGGTCCGGGAATGTCTTCGCGTTGGTCGTGAAAGGCCGGTGGCGATCCTGGTAATCGATGTCTAGCCAGATGACGTCGGCGGGGATTCGGTCATTGCGCAGGCGCGATGCGATTCCGCGCACCTCCTCTGCGCTCATGTAGCTGTAGCGCGATTGCTGGAAGCCGAGCGACCACAGCGGCGGCAGCGGAGCCTTGCCGGTCAAATCGGCGTAGCGCCGGACCACGTCGCGCACGCTCGGCCCGGCGATGATGTAATAATCGACTGGCCCGCCATCGGCGCCGATGGCGATCGTGCCGTCCTCGCGGTGGCCGAAATCGAACCAGCTGCGCCACGGATTATCGAGGAACAGCCCGTACGCGCCTGCCGCTCCCCCGCTCGCGATGTAAAACGGAATCGACTTGTAGATCGGATCGGTATCGCGCTGGAAACCCCAGGCGTCGGTATTCCAGTCGACAAAACTCTCGCCTCGGCGGTCGAAATTGCCGGTCTTGTCGCCAAGCCCATAGATGTGCTCGCCGATCGGAAGCGCCTTGCTGAGCGTGAAGCGAGCGCCGTCGAAGCGCGTCGCCCGCGAATCCGCGACGATGGTCTTGTCCTGCAGGTCTGAGATCGTGAGTTGCAGCGTCGCCGGATCGATGTGGACCGTGAGTGCGCCCGTCCTGAAGCCATCGCTCGTCGGCTCGACGGCGATGCCTTGGGCGCGAACGGCGGCCGGCACCGCCCAGCTCGCGTCCTCTGCGAAGCGGCCACGGGGTGCGGTTCGCACCCGCAGGACCTGATCGGTCAGGGCCTCGACACGGATCGCTTCCCGCGCATTGCCAAGCTCGATGCCGTTGCGAAGCGGCGCCGCACCGGTCGGAACCGCGATGGCGAGCGCTAACAAGATGAGCCAGCGGCTGCTCATTGCTTGAGGTTCAGTGCCACCGCGGCGCGAATGAGCGCCTTGAACGCGTCCTCGTCGACCGCATCGCCCTCACGAAGGTCGATCGCGCGCCGGACGTTGCCTTCGAGGCTGGAATTGAACAGCTTCGATGGATCTTTGAGAGAGGCGCCGCGGGCGAACGTCAGCTTCACCTTGTCCCGATAGGTTTCGCCGGTGCAGATGATGCCCCCGTTCGACCACACCGGGACTCCGGCGGGATTGGACGCCTTCTTCCATTTCCTCTCTTCGACCGCGTCGGGATCGGCGGCCTTGATCAGGGCCCGAATGCGATCGAGCATCTCCGCTCGCCAGTCGTTGTCCGCCATATCCGCGCGCTCCTGTCCGGCTGAGGGTGGCAGCTAGTCGTAGTCGGTGCAACGCCGCTATGGGGGCGCCAATGCCTCAGCCCTCCGCCAGAAAGCTTGCCGGAATCGCCGTGATCGTGCTGCTCATCGTTTTCTGGGCGGCGTTCGTCGCAAGCTTGGCGCCGATCGTCGCGCGATGGCCTATTCTCGTTCAGGCTATATTCTACCTAATTATGGGAATAATCTGGATTATCCCATTGAAACCATTGATTCGTTGGTCGCAATCGGGGCGGGCCGATTCATCGCCCGAGTGACGCGTTGAAATCGCTGTATTATACGACTATATCACCATGATGGCTCAAGCACTGACTCTCACCCCGGCCCGCGAGGGCCTGACCAGGCTGTGGCGCGCTTACCCGCGCGAGACGGTCGGGCTGGGCGTGCTTGGGCTGGCGATCGCCGCGGCGATCGGCGGAGCGGCGCAATCCAGCCCCGAACTTCCTGCCGGTGCGGCCCCTCCTGCCCCGCCCCCGCTCCTCGTGCGCCAGATCGCGCCGGAGCAAGCGCTTGCGGTGAATCAGGAAATCCCGATCACGCATGGCCCCAATCCAGCGGCCCTGCCGTTCGCTTTCAAGGGCGCCGCTGCGGCCCGCGGCCAGGCGCTGACCTGCCTTGCAAGCGCGGTTTATTACGAAGCCGGTAATCAAGATGAAGACGGCGAACGCGCGGTTGCGCAGGTCGTGCTGAACCGGGTGCGCCACCCGGCCTTCCCGGCCAGCGTGTGCGGAGTCGTCTATCAGGGATCGACCCGCCTCACGGGCTGCCAGTTCACGTTCACCTGCGACGGTTCGCTCAATCGCCAGCCCGACGCCGACGGCTGGCGGCGCGCATACCGAATCGCCCAGGAAGCGCTGTCCGGCTCGGTCTACGCGCCGGTCGGCTGGGCGACCCACTATCACGCCAATTATGTCGTCCCGTACTGGGCCTCGACCTTGGCCAAGAACGCGATCGTCGGAGCGCACATCTTTTACCGCTGGGCCGGCGGCTGGGGACAGCCCTCGGCTTTCGGCAAGAGCTACGCGGGTCATGAGCCCGACGCGGGCATGCTCCGAAGCGCCGCGCTGGCCGCGGTGCACTCGACCGCGAACAGCCCGTCGGCCGTCGCCCAGATGATCGAGAAGATCCCGGGGGCCGAAGCGCTTCCGCTGACCCCCTCGATGCGCGGCGACAAGCGCGTCGCAGTCCGCTTCAACCTCGCCGCGCGCAAGGCTTCCGACGACGTCCAGCACAAGGACTATGTCGAGGAGGTCAAGGCGTCGGACAATCTGCGCTGGTCGCTGTCCGGCGATACGGCTGCAGCCAACGAGAAGCCGCTCGGTAAATCGCAGCCGGCACCGGCGATCGCCAGCGGCGCGGCCGTCGCATCCGCCCAGCGCTAGCTCAATTCGCTTAGGGAATCGGCGCTAGGTCGATCTCCACCCGGGTCCGGATCCGGTCCAGACGGCTGTCGATCGCGAGATAATCGTCAGACAGCGCCGCCGCCCCGCTCCACTGGCGGCCGGTCACCTCAATTTCACTGAATGGCCCGCGGTCGCGCAACGGATCGCGGTCCTGCAGCTGGACGACCGCGTCATCGAAGGCGGCGCAGCGGTCGAGCACCTTGAGACTCGGGTTCAGCCGAAGCTCGTGATGGCAATCCCGGCTAGTGCTTGCCAGCGCCATTTCATCCTTGGTCCGCGAAAGGTGCACTGCATCGTCGACCGCGCTCGCAATCGTGGCGGTCGCAAGCGGCTCGTCCATCGGATCCAGCGAGGTAGTCGCGGCGGCCACATGCGCCGCCGGCAAGTGCGGCCGAGCACCGTCGAGAACGCGCTCGACATAGTCGTTCACCGGTCCGGTCAGGATCAGCATCACGGCGGCCGCCCCGGCGACCAGCAGAGCAGCCTGCACCCACCAGTTCGGACCGGCGCGCAAGCGGTCGTGATCGTGCAGGATGAGGGGATCCTTGGCGGCCGGAGTGCGAAGCTCGCGATAGGCGCGGTTGATTTCCGCGGCCCGCTTCGCGTCCCCGCCTTCCCGGTCCGGATGGTAGCGCTTGATCAGCCGCTTGTAGGCGCGCTCGATCGCCGCAGAATCGGCGCCCGGCTCCAAGCCCAGCGCAGTATAAGCGGATGCCTCCCCGGCCATTGGAACGGCTTAATGCAGAAGGGGGGCGCGTGAAAGATGGCGCGAGTGACGGGACTTGAACCCGCGACCTCCGGCGTGACAGGCCGGCGCTCTAACCAACTGAGCTACACCCGCGTTTTTGGCGTGGCGCGCACCTAGGAAAGGGGCTTGGGGGTGTCAACCATGGCCGGCCGGATTTCCTGCCGTTCTTCGACCTCTTCCTCATCGGGCTCGCCGACATGGGTCAAAGTCCCGTGCTCAAACAGGAATCCGGCGATGTCCGGAGTCCCGGCGGCGGAGAAGACCGTCTTCATGATGATCAGCAGCGGAACCGCGAGCAGCGCCCCGGTCGTCCCCCACACCCACGCCCAGAAAGACAGCGAGATGAGGATCGAAAGCGGACTGATCGTCAGCCGGTGGCCGACCACCATCGGAGTGAAGAAATTCGCCTCGACCAGGTGAAAGCTGATGAAGGCCGCGGGCGGCAGAAACGCGCCCCAAATGTCGGGAAAGGTCATCAGTCCGCCGACGAACAGCAGAAGCGCGCAGACGATCGGTCCGAGATAGGGAATGTAGTTGGCGACCGCGACAATGCCGCCCCACATGATCGGCGAGGGCATTCCGAGCAGCCACAACACGCCCGCGGTCAGCGCGCCGAGCCCGATGTTGATAAGCGTGATCGTGCCGAGATAGGTCGAGGTCGCATCGACGACCTCCTGGATGACCCGCGCGGTCGTCAGCGCACCTTCGAAGCTGCCGCGGCTGACGATGGTTTTCTTCCGCATCGTGGTCCAGCCGGCAAGGAAGAAGAAGATCACCAGCAGCGCGAAGAACAGCTGGATCAACAGGTGCGGCGCCGAACTGATCAGAAGCGTCGAGACCGAATTGGGCGTCTCGATGCGAACCGCGCGCGTCTGCTCCTGCGTAACCGCCATCTGCGAGATCGTGCGGTCGATGAACTTGTCGAGATTCTTGTAGAGATCGAGCACCGGCTGAAGTGCGTCGCGGACCTTGATGATCCGGTGTGGCACCTGCGCCACCCAGTCGGACGCCGGGATGACGATCGATCCGATGGCGAACACTGCGATCAGCAGGAAGATGATCACGCAAAGGCCGGCGGAAAGCTTGGACGGGACACCCCGGCGCTCGAACCACTCCAGGAGCGGCACCAGCGCGATGGCAATCACCAGCGCGGCCGTCACCGGCATGAAGAATTCCGCGCCGTTGCGAAGCGCGAACGGCAGAGCGACGATCAGGCCGACACCCGCAATCAGGGTCAGCGATGCGAGCAGGCGATCGCGCTTGACGGTGATCGTCTCGGCGATCGACAGCGGATCGTCAGCGTCCGGCTCGGCCTCTTGATGCTTCTTGGTGCGGGCGTCCATCGCACCGACCATATCGCCGCTCCGGTCAGGCCGCCAGCGGGATTGCAGCGCTCTGGTGCCCCTGGTCCGACTTGAACGGACACTCCGGTGAAGGAACTCGATTTTGAGTCGAGCGCGTCTACCATTCCGCCACAGGGGCACTCTCGAGAGCGCCTAGCTAGCGACGCACCCGCGGCGCCGCAATGGTACCAAAGCCGATCTGGCGCGGAGCATTGGGACGCCCGCCGCGTTTGAACCCCGTATGAAGGTCTCGGATTTCTTCGTCCAACGATTGAAGACCTGGGGAGCCTCCCGGATCTTCGGCTATCCCGGTGACGGTATCGACGGCGTCATCGGCGCCCTCCAGCGCGACGGCGAGGTGGACTTCATCCAGCCGCGGCACGAAGAAATGGCTGCGTTCATGGCGGTCGCGCACGCCAAGTTCACCGGTGAGATCGGCGTTTGCCTGGCGACCGGCGGCCCCGGCGCGACGCACCTCCTCACCGGGCTTTACGATGCCGCGCTAGACCATATGCCGGTGCTCGCGATCGCCGGGCAGGCCGAGACCACGGTGCGCGGGGCGAGCTACCAGCAGGAGCTCAACCTCGACCGGCTGTTTTCGGACGTCGCGGCGTTCGTGCAGGAGGTATCGCATCCCGCGCAGTTGCCGCACGTGGTCGATCGCGCCATCCGCCTCGCCATCGCGCGCCGCGCGCCCTCGGTGATCATCCTGCCCAAGGACGTGCAGGAGCTGCCTTACAAGGCCCCCAAGCGCCTGCATGGCTTCACCCGCTCGGGCGCTGGCTATTCGCGCCCGATCATCGTCCCCTGCGATGCCGACCTCCGCAAGGCCGCCGATGTGTTGAACGCCGGCGAGAAGGTCGCCATCCTGATCGGCGCCGGCGCCGCGGAAGCCGCGGATGAGGTTGTCGAAGTTGCCGAGAAGCTCGGCGCCGGGGTTGCCAAGGCATTGCTTGGAAAAGCCGCCCTTCCGGACGACCTTCCCTTCGTAACCGGATCAATCGGGCTGCTCGGCACCAAGCCGAGCTCGGACCTGATGAATGGCTGCGACACGTTGCTGATCATTGGCAGCGGCTTCCCGTGGTCCGAATTCCTGCCCAAGGAGGGCGCGGCGCGCGGCGTCCAGATCGATATCGACTCGGCGATGCTGTCCCTGCGCTACCCGTGCGAGATGAACCTCCACGGCAGCGCCGGCGAGACCCTCCGGAAGCTGCTTCCGCTCCTCCACAAGAAGCGATCGCGCGATTGGCGCAAGACCATCGAAGGGTGGATGAGCGAGTGGTGGGACACGCTCGAAGCGCGCGCGATGACCAAGGCGCATCCCGTCAATCCGCAACGGGTGGTGTGGGAGATGTCGCCGCGCCTTCCCGACAATGCCATCGTCACCAGCGACAGCGGATCATGCGCCAATTGGTACGCACGCGATTATCGGGCGAAGCGCGGCCAATTGGCGTCGCTCTCCGGCGGGCTCGCCTCGATGGGCGCGGCGGTCCCCTATGCGATCGGAGCGAAATTCGCGCATCCGGATCGCCCGGTCGTGGCGCTGGTCGGGGACGGCGCGATGCAGATGAACAACATGGCCGAGCTCATCACCATCGCCAAATATCGCAAACGATGGGCCGACCAGCGATTGGTCGTCTGCGTCTTCAACAATGAGGATTTGAACGAAGTGACGTGGGAGCAGCGGGTGATGAACGGCGATCCGCGCTTCGACGCCAGCCAGGACATTCCTGACGTTCGTTATTCCGAATTTGCGCGGCTGGTGGGCCTCGAAGGCATCTTCGTCGACGATCCCGAGCAGCTCGGCAGCGCGTGGGACCAGGCGCTGTCTGCCGATGGGCCGGTCGTTTTGGAAGTGAAGACGGATCCCGAAATTGCTCCGCTGCCGCCGCACCTCACCTTGAAGCAGGCCAAGAAGTTCATGCTGGCGATGACCAAGGACGACGACGCGCTCCACGCGATCAAGGACACGGCGCGGCAGGTGGCCAACGCCGTGCTCAAGAAAACCGACGCGGACTAGCGTTCAGGCCTTGGCGCGAACGCCTTCGCCATACGGATTGGGACCGTAGCGATTGTCGCCCGGCGTTCCAGGTTGAACATAGAAGTAGAGCAGGACGAGCATGCAAACGAGGCCGATGATCATGAAGATCCCGGCAATGCCCATTCCCGCAGCAAGCCCGGCACCGCTTCCCGAAGCGGCACCGCCGACCATTGCCGCACCGCCCAGGAAAGCGCCGAGGCAATAAGGCACGACCGGAAGCAGGATCCACCACCCGCTGTGGTTGGTATCGTGAAGTCGGCGGACCGAGACCGCGATATTGGGGACCAGCAGCGCGACCCCGACAATCACTGCAAGCGGTCCATAGGCGCCGACCACTTTCATTCCGATGATGCTGTCCAGAATATTGGCAACGATGTTGAGAACAAGCACTGCGAGCACCCACCACCAGAACTCGGCACGCGGAGCGCGGCTACTAAGGTCGGCATATTTCTTAAGCGGCAGCTTTGCCCAATCGACCGGGCTCATAGTTCCATTCATGGCTTGGTCTCCCCCTCTGTTGGAGGATGCGGATGCTAGTCTTTCATTTCGTTCGCGCAACTAATTCCGGGGTGCCTGACGCCGGTAGCTAAGCGCCTCCGCGACGTGGACCCGGCCGACACCCTCGGCCCCGGCGAGATCGGCGATCGTCCGGGCAACGCGCATCACCCGATGGAAGCCGCGCGCCGACAGCCGCATTGCCGCAGCCGCATCAGCAAGCAGCTTGCGCCCGGCCTCATCAGGAGTCGCGACGGAATCCAGCAGCTCGCCATCTGCCTCGGCATTCGTGCGGGGGCCGTGGCCGTTGTAGCGGTCGGCCTGGAGCTGCCGCGCCGCAGCAACACGGCGCGCGACCTCGGCGCTTCCCTCCGCCGGGGGTGGAAGCGTCAGGTCCGCGGCAGAAACGCCAGGCACCTCCACGTGCAGGTCGATGCGGTCGAGCAATGGCCCGGACACTCGCGCCTGGTAGTCGGCGGCACAGCGCGGCGCGCGGCTGCAGGCGAGCGCCGGATCGCCCAAATGGCCACAACGGCACGGGTTCATCGCAGCGACCAGCTGGACCCGCGCCGGGAAGGTCACGTGGGTGTTCGCGCGGGCCACGCTGACATTGCCGGTCTCGAGCGGCTGGCGCAGCGAATCGAGCACCGGGCGCTGGAATTCGGGAAGCTCGTCGAGGAACAGCACGCCCAAATGTGCGAGGCTGATCTCCCCAGGACGAACTCGAAGCCCGCCCCCCACCAGCGCGGGCATCGACGCGCTGTGGTGCGGCGAGCGGAACGGCCGCTTGCGCCGGATCTTGCCGCCGCCCAGCTCGCCCGCGACGGAGGCGACCATCGACACTTCGAGCGCCTCGCCCGGTTGCAACGGCGGAAGGATGCCCGGCAGGCAGGCCGCGAGCAGCGACTTGCCCGCCCCGGGAGGCCCGCTCATCAACAGATTATGGCCGCCGGCAGCCGCGATCTCGAGCGCGCGCTTGGCCACCTCCTGGCCTTTGACCTGGGCGAGGTCGGGGCCGCCGTCGGGAGGCTCGGCTTCGGCAGCGGCGGGCGGCGCGACCAGTGCGCTGCCCTTGAGATGCGCGAGCAGTGCCAGCAGGTCGGGCGCGGCAATGACGTCCAGCTCGCCCGCCCAGCTTGCCTCGCTCCCCTGCGCGGCGGGACAGATCAGCCCCTTGTCGAGCGACGAGGCATGGATCGCGGCAAGCAGCACGCCAGGCGATGCCGCGATTCGTCCGTCGAGGCAGAGCTCGCCGACCGCGACATAGTGCGACAGCGCTTCGGCATCGGTCGCGCCGATGGCAGCCAGCAGGCACAAGGCGATCGGAAGGTCGTAATGCGACCCTTCCTTGGGCAAATCGGCGGGCGACAGGTTGATGGTGATCCGCTTGGGCGGAAGCGCGAGCCCGATGGCTGCCAGCGCGGCCCGCACCCGCTCGCGGCTTTCCGCAACCGCCTTGTCGGGCAACCCGACGATCACGAACGCCGGAAGCCCTGAAGAAAGCTGGACCTGTACTTCGACGGCTCGAGCTTCGAGGCCGAGGTACGCTACAGTGGCGACGGTCGCGGCCATCAGGCCCCGCCCCACGAACGCATTACACTGGGCAGAAATCCCCCTAGCTCGGCGAGGCCAAGCTAGACGGGTCGAACCCTTCCCGGCAAGTGCCTTGCGCGAAGCCTCTTCCATGACCAAATGCGGCCGATGTTCACGCGCAAGCAATGGCGGGCCTTCATCGATTCCCCGCTCGCCGAATGGTCGATGTTCGCGGCCGGAGTCCTGCTGGTCATCGGCGGCCTGGTCATCGCGCCGCTGCCCGGCCCGGGCGGCATTTTTCTCATCGCTCCCGGAGTCGCACTGATCCTCAAGAGCAGTGCCTGGGCCAAGCGCCGCTATGTCCGGGTCAAGCGCTGGCAGCCCAAGGCCGGGCGCTGGATGGACTGGGCGCTGAGGCGTCCGAGCGCGAAGCGCCGGGAGGCGCTCCGAAAGACTAGCGAAACGGCCGGCCGGAATTGACTTCCTGGCCGCCCTCCACTATCGGCGCGCACGACAGCGGCTGCCTCTTGGGCGGCCCTTTTTCTTTGAATCAAAAGGCATGAGCGATGAAGCGCACCTTCCAGCCAAGCAATCTCGTCCGCAAACGGCGTCACGGGTTCCGCTCCCGCATGGCAACGCCGGGCGGCCGCAAGGTGCTGAACGCCCGCCGCGGGCGCGGCCGCAAGAAGCTCAGCGCCTAGCCACGATCACCAAGCGCGCTGACTTCCTCGCCGCCAACGGCGGCAAGCGCGCGACCACCCCCGGCTTCATCCTGCTCGTTCGCGACCGCGAGGACGCAAGCCCGGCGATGCGTGTCGGCTTCACCGTTACGAAGAAGATCGGCGGGGCAGTCGTCCGCAACCGGATGAAGCGGCGGTTCCGGGCGCTCGCGCGCGAGCTCGTGCC
>Ga0310810_10006900_pt1 | contig 12886 bp, 10 predicted proteins | sample NCmetagenome_FD_207641 | JGI IMG/M metagenome (GOLD analysis project Ga0310810, IMG submission 207641) | Soil microbial communities from experimental microcosm in Duke University, North Carolina, United States - NC | ecosystem: Engineered > Artificial ecosystem > Soil microcosm > Unclassified ... | reverse complement strand
TAGGCCCGCTCCGGCTCAAGCGAGGTCGCTATGCGATCAGCGTCGCCGTCCTGGATCGATCGAACAATCGGCATCTGTATTGGGGTGATCGCGTACGGACCGTCGACGTCGACGGCCCGACTGCAGCGGCCGTTTCCTACACCCCACCGCTGATGTGTGCTTCGATCGGTCGCCGAAACGACCAGGCGTCACAGTCCGGTGTGAGCTCCTCGAGATGCACGTGAAGGGCGCCGCGTGGACGCTGGGCGTTTGGGCGAGGCGGTGCATTCCGAAGCCGCTTCGCGGCCCATTGCGGCGCGTCAGGGGTGTTCTTCGTCGCCGTGACAACGAAACGGAACTCCCGATTGCGCGGAAGGCGTTGTTGCTCTCGCATTCGCGAATGTCGGGCTTCAGTTTGGTCCTTGTCCCCGGAGACCCGCATCGTTCCGATCAGGGTTTGACATCGACGTTCTACGATCACCAGCATGAGGACGCGGACTACCGCAGGAACAACTGGCTGCTCGATCAGGTCGAGATCCTGAAACGCGCCGCACCGGGTACGGTCGTCGAGATCGGCTGCGGCAACGGACATTTCCTGCGGGCGATGGCCCCCTTCGCGCGCCAGGTCGTCGGTGTGGATTGGGCCCGCTCACCGGAATTGGTCGACTTGCCTGACAACGTCACGGTGTCGCGCGTGAATGTTGTCACCGGTGCCATTCCTGCTGGTGATCTGATCTGCTCGGCCGATGTTCTCGAGCACATTGCCCCCCGAGACGTGGACAACGTCGTCTCGAAACTGGCGGGCGCAGGACCGTTGCAACATCACGTCATCGCCTGTTACGACGACGGCCATACGCACCTTTCGATTCTTCCTCCGGCCGCGTGGCTGGCGATCTTTCACAAGCACTGCCCGACCGCATATCTCGCCGCAGTGGACTACAGACGCCGCGATCCGACACAGATCATCTGCGTTGTCTCCAATCTGCCGATAGCTATCCACGGTTCACATGTCGGATAGCAAGACGGTCTTGTTCATCTGCGAGAAGTACTACCTCAGGTTCTACAGACCGCTTGCGGAACGTCTCGTTCAATTCGGGTTCAGCCCCGTGTGGGTGACGATCGACGGCGCCGATCAGTGGGGTTACGACTATCTCGATCCGGGTCCGGAACTCGAGCGGCTCACCGAATGGCCGGGCCTGCAGTGTCGCCCGTCAATTGATGCGCTCTGCACGCTCGAGCGCACCGTGTTTGAACGGCCTGAGGTATTCAGGCAGAGCTACCCGTACACGTTGAACGTGGTTCGCACGTTCGAACGCGCGCGACGGCTCGCTGAAGTCTGGTTCCAGGCGACGTTGGCGCTCGTGGCGCGCTTTCAGCCGAGGGCGATCTTCCTCTGGAACGGCCGGTATCTCCCGTACAGCGCCATATCGGGCGCCTGCGAGGCCACGGGACAACCCTTCTTCACGAGCGAAATAGGTTGGCTGCCGGGCACCATCTTCCTCGATCGAGGACGTCTGTCCGCCGACACGATCGATCTCTTCGGCCGTGGCGCTGGCGCCACCGCAACCGCGGACGACGGCAGGGCGGAGGCTTTTCTCACGGACTATACGGCCAAGAAAGCGACGATGGTATCGCAACGACTGCTGTCGCCGTCCGAGACACGCCGCAATCTCCTCGGCGACGAGGGGCGCTTCCTGCTTGTCTATGGCTGCCAGGTCGACTGGGATACGAACGTCGTCATCGGCGCACGGCGCTTCCATTCCAACGAATCTGCCGTTTCGTTCCTGCTCGAGTGTATGGCCGGTGTGCCGGGGGCTCGAATCGTCGTCAAGACGCACCCGCTGGATTCGAAAGACTCCGACACGGCACTGCGTGACATCGTCGGCAGCCACGGTACTGTCGTGTCGGACATTCACCCGCATACGTTGATCGAGGCAGCCGATTGCGTCTCGGTACGCAATTCAACGCTGGGCTTCGAAGCGCTGTGTTACGGGAAACCCCTGATCGCTCTCGAACACGCCAAATACTGCGATCCCAAGCTGACACTTACGGTCGAGGATTCCATCGAAGGCGGCGCGAGTCTGCAGGCAATCGCCGCCAAACGGTGCACCGTTCCCGATCGTCTGGCTCTCCGGCAATTCATGCTGCATGCGATCGATCACTATCTGGTTCCGGTTGGCTATCGCTACTTTTTCGAACCAGAGCAACTGACAATCCTGGCGCATCTCGAGCGAAATGATAGCTACCGGCAGTTGCACGAGGTCCTTTGTAACCTGGAGCCGGCGACAGTCGATGCCGATCCAGACGTGGTCGGAGCAATTGGTCGCGCTGAATTCCACCGCGCTCGACCGCGATGCTTCCTCGGGCGGATCGCCGGCAAGCTTGTCGGTTGGCGCTCATAAGCTCATTGTGCCGTCGATCGCGAGCGTGAGACCTCACCTGGTACGGGCAACCCAGTGATTCAGCCATCGCTCGAACGCCGGCGGGTCCCAGTCGCCCACCGCATTACGTGGAATCTGAAAAGGGGAATCGGCCGCGGATGCGAGGCCACCGGTCGTCGTGCACGCCAATGTGTAGCCAGCGCGACGAACCAGTTGATCGGTCGCTTCGTCGAAAGCGTCATCACCACCGAAGGGATACGAAAACATCTCAATCGGCTTTTCGATCACCTGTTCGAGCTGCCGTCGGCCTCCGTCGATCTCCTCCCACTGCTCACCGGGTGAAACGGCAGTGAGCACGGGGTGCGTCAATGTATGCGCGCCCACATCGATGCCACTGGTGTCGGCGACTTCGCGGAGCTCCTCCCTCGTCATCCAGCGGTGCGTGTCGCGTTCAACGGTGAGGGGCCCGAGTTGCCCCTCCAGACGATCGAGGAGAGCCTCGATGGCTGCAGGGCGCATCCGACGTACTCGCCAGTAGAGCGCCATGTGCGCGCGGGCGCGCGCGTCGGGCGAGCGAACGTCGGCCCAGAAGCGTTTGCCGCCGACGTCAAGGTCGAGATACCCGCCGGCAGGCGCGCACTGCATCACCATTTGTTCCAGGCGATCCCACCACACCTCGCGGCGTTGGCCGATTCTGCCGACCGTAATGAAGAATGTCGCCGGCAGACTCGCCGATGCGAGAATGGCCGCCGCTGGGCGATTGTCGGCGTAGCCGTCGTCGAAGGTGATTGCAACCTCGCGGCGCACCGCGTTGGCGTCGCGGAGCGGCACGACGTCGTAGTGCTGGCGAAGAACGTCGCATTGCGCGACAAACCGGTCAGGGCGAACGGCAAGCCCGTACGGATCGTGTTCGAGCTGCGCGACCCGGTGATACAGGAGCACCAGCGTGCCGGCGCCGTTCACGGGGCGTGCTCCTTGACGACGCGAGCCGCGACAATCAGCGGAAACTCACGGTCGAAGGCCTGCAGTTCTTCCGCGCGCAGTTCCTCGGCGGCAATGCCGTAGAGAAACGCGACGCAGGAGAGGATGTTGCCGTACGTGGTCACATCCGCAGGTGCGCCTGTAAGTTCCGCGAGCAGCCACTCCACACCGGTTTTCGTGACACGCCATCGGTCGTGATGAAAGCTCTTGCGGGCGTCGTGGCGGCCAATGGCGGGCACGGTGAGGAGCAGCACGCCGCCCGGAGCGAGTGCCCGCCAGACGTTGCCGACGGCGGTCCGCATGTCCGGAACCAGGTGCAACGTCTGCGTGAAGATGATGCAGTCGAATCGCGCGGCAGGGAGGGAATCAGGCTCGTTCAGATCGGCAAGGACCGTCGCCAGTCGATTGGCCGTGTCAATGTCGAGCACGTCGCTGGTGGCGACGCGGCTGCCGCCAAACCGGTGCGTGTAATCGGCGTTCAGTACCTCCAGACACGACCCGCGTACGTCGGCGGCGTGCGTCGTGAGGAATTGTTCGATGTAGACACGATCGATGGGTGTTCCGCGATCGTAGCCCCAGGAGCGACTGAACGGCGTCATGCGCCGCAGGCTGCCCCAGCGCACAGCGCCCGGCGGGTAGTCCGGATCACGGGTTCCGAAGAGTTGCCGGACCGCGACAGGAATTCTGTACGCATTCTGGCGGATCCGGTCCCGAATAGGTAACGGCAGACTGCGAACCCAGGTCCGCGCGGCATCCCGAAGGCGATACTTGGACGCGCTCACCGGCACGCTGGCGTGAGGACGTCTGTAGTGCGAGCGCTGCGAACGAGGCGATCGATCCACACTTGTGCGTCGTCCTTCCATTTCCGGTGCGGGTCGCGGCGGGGACCGAACCTGCGACGCCTGATCCCGAGCCCACCCGCTCGGCTCCACGCCATCTCCACAGCCAGTCTGTAAACGTCGGGGACGAACTCGCGAATCAGGTAACGGCGATCTCCAGCCGCGGCGCGAGAGTAGTGCCGCAGTGCTGCCCGCGACCAGCCCGCGCGCTTTGCCAGCCTGGCCAAATGGCGATTGAACGCGTTGCGATCGACCACGGCGCCGTGGCGCCTTTCGATTTCATCGGCCTCGGCGAACATTCCCGGCAAATCGAGCGAAGCGCTGCCCGCATGGAACCGGTACGCGACGAGCGGTTTCGGTACGTACGCGGGCGGTCCTTGCCGCGCCAGCCTGATCCACAAATCCCAGTCGGCAGAGTGATAAAAAGTCCCGTCGAACACTGGCGGCGAGGGCAGCCACTCTCTCCTCACGATGACATTCGAAGCACCCGCGGGGAGCATGTTCCTCGCCATCAATTCCTTGACCAAACGGTCCGGCGGCGCGGGCGCCTCGCCCGCGAGAACGCGGTGGTTCGTCGTAATGTCCACCGCACCCGCATATGCCCACTGTCGGCCGCTCAGTTGAAGGGCCTCGAGTTGACACTCGAGCTTGTCCGGTGCCCACAGATCATCGTCGTCGAGAAACGCCACCCACCGGCCACGCGCTTCGGCAATGCCACGGTTGCGAGCGGCGCTCACGCCGCCAGCGCGATCGTGGCGAATAACCCGAACACGCTCACCCAGCTTCTTCAGCAGACGAGAGGTCTCATCAGTCGACGCGTCGTCCACGACGATCACTTCGAACCCGACGTTCCGCTGCGCGAACACGCTACGCAGCGTCAAGTCGAGCAGTTGACAGCGGTTGTGGGTCGGAATGACGACTGAAACGTCGGTCACCGCAGATCAGAAAAACCTTTCGTTGACCACGATGGTGTCACCCGCCTGGACGGTCCTTTGTAAATCACCGCCCAGGGTCACTTCTTTGCCGTTGACGACACGGATGATCTGCACCCGACGGGTAGAACCTCGCTCGGTGATGCCGCCAGCCAGCGCGAGCGCCTGCCGCACGGTCATTCCGGCCCGAACCGGATACTCACCTGGCATACGGACCTGACCCGACACGAACACCGTCTCGGCGCGCGGAACAAAGATCGTGTCACCAGGCCGAAGCGTGACGTTCTGCGCGAAGGCGCCGCTCTGAAGCTTCTGCAGGTCGACGCGGGTGGTGTCGCCACGTGGGGTGCTGTCTGTGGGAAGCGGCGCGGATCCGATCGCGACACCCGTTGCGGAATGGACAATCAACGCTTCGGCGCCGGCATGCTCGGTGACCGATCCGGCACGGGCGAGCGCCTCGATCAAGGTCATCGACCCGGTGAACGGCAACGGCCCGGGTTGCTTCACTTCGCCCATGACGAAAATCTGTTGACTGCGATACTGGTCCACCGTGACGGTGATTTGGGGATCCCTGAGAAATCCCTCGGCCAGTCCCTTGCGAACCTTGTCCTCCACTGCGCGAATGCTCAACCCACCGGCCGCCACCCGGCCGAGCAATGGATACGCAAAGGTTCCATCCGCTTCGACCACGAACTTTCCCGACAGCTGCGCCTGGTTGTAGACGGTGATGGCGAGTACATCGTTGGGCCCGACGATGTATAGCCGCTGAGCGTCATTTCCCGCAGGCGCGGCCTGCAGCGCCGCCAACAAGAAAACAATGAACATGGTCCGCCTCGTGACGTTCAGAACCTGTACGCCACCGAAGAAGAGATCCGCATCTCTTCGTATTCGCGCCCCACCGAGAAGTCGGAGGATCGTGTTTGCCGCGCCACTTGAAAACCGACTCTCGCGTGCAACATGTTGCGGCCAACGTCCACGCTGTAGCTGAGAATTCGTTCCGCCTGGCTGTTCTCAGCGGCCAGTCCGTACAGCAGGTTGAACCGGCCGACGCCGCCCACGATGTCCCATGCCGTCGCAAGGCGTTGGGACACGAATAGCTGGATGCCGGTCTGCAGATAATCCCGCTCGTCCGCGCGGTATGAATAGGAAAGATCCCGCTGCGCGTTCACGGTAAACTGCGTTCGCGCGAGTAGGGTATAGCTCAAGTCAACGCGCATGACCGTTCCGCGGAACGGCGGTGCATTGCGATCGCTGAAGGTGCGCGACCGCACGCCGATCTGCGCCTGCCCACTCACCAATGCGAGCGGTCGGAACTCCACGACCGATACCAGTCGAACGCCGTCGGCATTCCGCTCCGGAGCGCGGGGAAGACGTTCCGAATCCTGCTCGAACAGAGCGCCCACCGTCGTCAGCGGCGTGAGGGCGTAACGCACGCCCACGCCGCGCACGGTCGATGTGTCGCCGAGCAGACTCGCCAGGTCCGACTCGAGGTACACCGTTTCACCCGTATATTCCGCATGCGAACGCCGCGTCATGATGCCAATCGATGTCTTGGGCGACACGTTCACATCGACACCTGCATCCCACCACCGGTCCACGCGCCGCACAGGAAAGTCGATTTCGAAATTTCGACGGTGGCGCGCGTTTGTATAGCTGCCGCCGACATGCGGTCTGAACCGGCCGAGCAATACCGCAACCGCGGCATGATCGTCAGTGTCGACAGATCGGATTGCTTCGAATCGCTTGAAATAATTGAAGTCAACCTGGCTGGCGCCCGTCAACTGCAGCCGCGACCACGGGATGGATGCTTGTATCGAAGGACTTACCGTCGCCGTGTAGTCGCCAAGCGGATTATCTGTCTTACCGACCCGGAAAACATTGTCGTCCCAGCCGAGGTTCGCGATTTGGACAGCGGGCGAGATGACCCTTGCCGGGCTGACTGGCGCCGTTTCACCAGTGGTCAGCGTTTGGGCACATACCGGTCTCGCGATGCAGAACACCGCGACCGCCATACAGGCTGCGGCCACGCGCGCTCGGCGTCGTATTTCCGAGCGGATGCGCCAGCTGGCCACACAACACCGTCCGCTCAGTCTTCTCAAGACCACAACTTCCCCTTCGGCGAAGCTACACGTTTACCACGTTGCGTGGCGATGGATCGGGCCTCAGTATCGGCGGCCGAGCTGGCCGGCGGGTGCAACCACCATTCCTCGGTCGCACGCGGTCAGCACCGAGAAATCAGGTATCTTTTTGGCCGGTGAGGTCATAGCGTGCCCGATCGGAGTATCTCGCTCAGGTAAGGAGTCTACACACAAGCAGACTTTTGTCGATGCGCAGCGCGACGCTTTACACCGCTGCCTTGTAAGTAACGGGGCCTGCACCGCCTTTTCCGACGCGAACATGGCCCGGTTCCTGCTGGATTACGCTGTTTCGGGCACAGGCCGGCATCGGTTAATGTCAGGATCGAGCGCGAACCGACTCCGCCCGACCGTCGAGCAACGCAGGTTTGAGAACGGCGGCTACTCCGATTGGATCTTAGTATGTCCACCACCGCTGAACTTCCGTCCGCCAAGGTGACCGCAGAGGTTGCGGAGTTTGATTACCCGGTCACCGATGAACTCGCGTTCCGGGACTATCTTCGAATTCTTTTTCGCCGCCGCTGGATCATCGTGGGCATGGTCGCGCTCGGGGCTATTGCCGCTGCCGTGATCAATTGGAGAAGCACCCCTCTGTATGCGGCGGAGGCAACGCTTCAGTTCGATATCGACATGAACATTCTGGGCAGCGTGAACCCGGTGCTTCCGCTGGATCAGCGCGACTGGATGCGCGAATTCCTCCCGACCCAGATGGGTCTCTTGCAGAGCCGCGACCTGGCCGTACGCGCCCAGGAGGATTTGAAGAAGTCCGCGTCAGGAAAAGCCTCGACCGCGCCCGTCCCAACCCTCCAGGACATCATGAACGGGCGCTCGGTTTCTGTCGTCAAGGACAGTCGCCTTGTCAACGTGGCCTTCCTCTCACCGAATCCGAACACTGCCGCTCAGGTCGCGAATGCACTTGCGCGCGCCTTCGTCGAGCAGAACGCCGACATCCGACAGCGCGCAAACAACGAGGCGTCCGATTGGCTGGCCAAACAGGTCGAGCAGCAGCGGAAGCTCGTTGAGGAGAACGAGTCTAGCCTTCAACAGTACCGTAAACAGCACGAGGCCGACGCGCTGATGGCAGACAAAATGGGCGTCGAGCAGCAGAACATCGTCGTCCAGAAACTTGCGGCGTTGCAGAGTGTCGTGACGAAAGCACATACCGACACCATCGAGAAGGAATCGCAGTACCGCCAAGTCCGTGCGGCCCAGAACAATCCCGGCGCACTCGACACAGTCCCGGCCATTGTCAACGACCCGTATATCCAGCGTCTGAAGGGCGAGCTGAGCGACCTGCAGCGGCAACTCGCGCAATCGTCAGAGGAACTCGGTGAACGTCACCCGGATATCTTGAAGCTGCAGGGTGCCATCCAAACAACGGAAGGAAAAATCCAGACTGAGGTCTCGAACGTCGCGGCCGCCATCGGGAAGGATTTCGAGAGGGCGCAGGCCAGCGAACGCGCCCTGACTTCTGCACTGGAACAGCAGAAGCTTGAGGTTCAGGCGCTGAATGGAAAGGCGGTTGAATACACGGGCCTCGAACGCGAAGCCGCCACCAATCGAGACGTGCTCGACAAGCTGCTGCAGCGTTGGCGAGAAATTGCGCTGTCGCGCCAAACCGACAGCACCGCGGTGAGGGTTGCGGATTGGGCCGTCCCCCCGGACACACCTGTGCTGCCGCGCCCGATGCGCACTTACGCGATCAGTGTCATGGGCAGCGGAGTATTCGCGCTGGCGCTGGTGTTCGGCCTCGAAATTTTCAACACCCGCATGAGAACGCCTGAAGACGTCAAACGGCACCTGCGCATTCCGGTCCTCGGCGTCGTGCCGAACGTGAAGCCGCAGAGCGGGCAGGCATCGGTGTTTCTCGGCGACGGTGCTCCAGCGCAGTTTTCGGAGCTCATCCAAGCGCTTCGCACGAATCTGCTGATGGCGCCGGAACTGGTGGACGGCCGGACATTGCTGGTCACAAGCGCAGAACCCGGCGAAGGCAAGACGGTGGCGGTCGCCAATATCGGCGTGTCCCTGGCGCGGTTGAAGCAGCGGGTGCTTCTTATCGATGCCGACATGCGGAAACCGCGCCTTCACCAGGTTTTCGGTGAGGATCAACAGCCGGGACTGACGAACGTGCTCGCGGGGAGGACAACGCCGCGTGACGTCCGGAAGACCAGGATCCCTGGCCTGTGGCTGATGCCAGCGGGCACCCTGTCGCGTAACCCTGCCGACCTGCTTGGCTCGGAGCGTTTTGAGAAACTCATCGCGTATTTGCGGCAGAACTTCGACTGGATCGTCATCGATTCGCCGCCCGCCCTGGCTGTCACCGACGCGGCGCTGATTTCACAGGTGGCGTCGGGGGTCCTGGTCGTCGTCGACTGCGGCCGAACGCCGCGCGAAGTCGCATCTGCCGCCATCGAACGGCTCGAGGCGGTACGCGCCCCGCTGCTCGGAGCTATGCTGAACCGCGTCGACTTCGCAGACGACGAGGACGCGTATCTGCCGTATTACCATCACGACAGCGGCACGTATTACCCTGAGCAGGACGAGACCTTCGCCTTGCCCGAGGTGCCAGACACTGCAGTAAAAGGTGAATCAGGAACGAGCGCGACGACGGGTTGAGCCGATCCGCGCCGACGGTAGTGGCCTCCGTTCGTATGGGTTGGCGCTACCAGGCGCGGGAGCGGTTGCGAGCCGGGGGTGTCGCGGGTAAACACGATGTATCACGAGTTCTACGGCCTCCGCTCCGCGCCATTCGACCTGACGCCCAACCCGGACCACCTGCTGCTCACACCGACGCACCGCGAAGCGTTGAACATGCTGCAATACGGGATCACCGCTCGGAAGGGGATCATCCTTCTCGTCGGCGAAGCCGGAACCGGCAAGACCACCCTGCTTCGAAAATCTCTGTCGCTGAACCGGAAGTCGTCGTCGTCGGCCGGCGTCGACATGGCGTACGTGGTGAACCCGACGTTGTCGCGCGGGGAATTCTTTCAGCAGTTGACGGACGCGTTCGGTTTTCCGGCAGACGCGGCAAGTTCGACGCCGGCATTCCTGAAGCAGTTGGAGAAGACGCTCATCGCGCGCAGGAGCGCCGGGCTGAATACCGCGCTCGTCGTCGACGAGGCGCAGCGTCTGTCGGACGAACTGATCGAAGAACTGCGGCTGCTCGTCAACATCGAACTGGACGACGCGAAACTCCTGCCCCTGGTGCTGGCGGGTCATCCGGAACTCGCCGAGCGCCTCAACGCGCATCACTTGCGCCAGTTCAAGCAGCGAATCGTCTTGCGGCACTGTCTTTCGGCGTTCGACCTTGAAGATACGGCCGCATACATCATCGGCCGTGTGCGGCTCGTCGGCGGCGATGCCACCCGACTGTTCACACGGGAAGCGCTTGTCGCGATCCACCATGCCTCGGGAGGGATTCCGAGGACGATCAGCGTTCTCTGCGACAACGCACTGCTCACCTCATTTGCCTTGCAGCGCCAGCGAGTGGACAAGGAAATCGTGGAGGAGGTGTGTCGAGACCTGCATCTGCATCGTGCGGCACCGCACACCGGTGCGACTTCGCAACCGGCGAACGGAGCGAAAGGCAGCCACGAGGGCAATGGCGCGGGCCGGTTCCGAATGGCGACCCGCACCTGGTGGTCGCGGAGAGCGCAGTGAGTCGCATCGCCGACGCGAGCGCACTCGCGGGACGGGCCGTACCTGAGACTCCAGGTCTCGATTGGGCGAAGGAGCGCCAAGCCGCCGAGCGTCTTCTCAGCGGCACCGCGGCGCAACCCGCTACTGACACCGCGGCGAAGCCAGTGAGCGGCACCGCAGCGAAGCCAGTGAGCGGCACCGCAGCGGAGCCAGTGATTCCTGCCGCCCCGGCGGTGAAGGCCGTCAGCATCCCAGCGGAGGCACCGGCAGCGCCTTCTGCAGCGGGCACCGTGGCTCCGTCTCCTCCCGCGACCCCCGCTGTTGCCGCGGCTGCAGCGTTGCCTTCTAGTGAACCGGCATTCTCGTGGCCTCCAGGCTTCGATCTCGACGCAATCGATCTGTCAGTTGATCCCAATGCCCGTGACTTCCGGCGACCGCGGCCAAGGATGCAGCAGACCGGTGAATTCGCGGTTCAGACGCCGCCTCGTGCCCAGCCGCACCACGACACAGCTGCGTGGTCACCTGCTCCACGTGTGAGCGGGGTGTCGACGGGGACCCGCGAGAACGCCGCCTTTCCCCGGGCACGCACACAGCACGAACTCGCGCGTCCGGAACGACGTCGCATCGCACAGCCATGGGTGACGCGGGTCGCATCCCGATGGGTGGTGATCGCTCTCGCGGTGACGGTCCTCCTGGCGTCGGCAGCGCTGCTGGTGTACTGGCTGCAACACCGTCAGGTTGCCGCCGGGTCACAACGGCTCCGCCCCGTAGAATCTGTGTCGTTGGTGCAGGCTGGTCCGAACTATCCCTGACAGCTGTTACCTGACACCTGACACCCACAAACGTATCCCGGTCCGCCCCAGGTAGCTCATAATGCATTCCCACACACGGGAGATTGCGGATGTCTCTGTACGCATTCGACGGGACCTGGAACGAGGCGAAGGACGACGACGATCCGGATTACACCAACACGAACGTGTTCCGCTTCTACGAGGCTTACAAGCGGCACTCGAAGCGGCCGGATCTCGATTTCTACGTGGCGGGAGTGGGCACGCGCTTCAGGGCGATCGGTCGCGCGCTTGGCGGCGTCTTCGGCCTCGGCGAGTTGTCGCGCATCAACGAAGCCTACGAGGCACTATGCAAGGCGTGGGATCAGCGGGAGCGTGATATCGACATCGTCGGCTTCAGCCGCGGCGCGGCGACGACGCTCGACTTCTGCCACTGTATCCAGGAGCGCGGCATCCGCAAACCCGGCAGCGACCAGGTGGTGGAGCCGTCACCGAAGATTCGCTTTCTCGGCGTGTGGGATGTCGTGGCGTCGTTCGGGCTCGCCAACCTCGGCAACACCGCCTTGAACATCGGGCATCACCTTTCGCTGCCGAAGTCCAACCTGCAGTACTGCTTCCACGCGCTGGCGCTCGACGAGCGGCGGCCGTCGTTTCTGCCGATCCGGATCGAGGGCGCGTGCGAGGTCTGGTTCCGCGGTGTCCACTCGGACATCGGCGGCGGCAATAAGAACCGGGGTCTGAACGACGTGACGCTTCGCTGGATGATGAGCAAGGCCAAGGGCGCGCACCTGCCGATCCTGCAGGAAGACATCGACGCGCTGAAACCCGATGCCACGGCCGTCCCCTCTCCTGCTGGCGGGCACAAGCTGCCGCTCGAAGTTCGGACGGTGTCGTCGACCGATCGTGGTCACTACACGGTGTCGCCGCTGAAAGGATGGGCGAGCCTGCCCGGCACCTGCACCGTCGAGAGCCAGGCCGACGAGTGTGCGGCGGCGGAGATTGGCGGCAACGGCGTCGAGATTCTGCCGCCCGACGTGCGCCGGCGGGTGCTCGCCATGTGGGAGGCCGCCCAGCAGATCGCCGACCGCGAGGACATGCCGCTCGATGATTCCAAGGACCTGCTGTTGACGCTGTTTCAGGGCCGCGTGTCGCTCGTCCACAATGACGATGACTTGAAGCGTGCGCAAATCGGTGCCGCGCAGCTCGTCGCCA
>Ga0310810_10006899_pt1 | contig 12887 bp, 11 predicted proteins | sample NCmetagenome_FD_207641 | JGI IMG/M metagenome (GOLD analysis project Ga0310810, IMG submission 207641) | Soil microbial communities from experimental microcosm in Duke University, North Carolina, United States - NC | ecosystem: Engineered > Artificial ecosystem > Soil microcosm > Unclassified ... | reverse complement strand
GGCCAGGTGTGGAAGCGCAGTGATGCGTTCAGCTGACTGGTACTAATCCGCCGTGAGGCTTGACCATAATTCCTTTTCAGTGGGGTTTGATTAGAACTACCGTTTGCAGGGTATTCAGTTGTCCGAACTGTTCTTTGAGATAGTTCGGGACGATCGGCAATGCGATGAGGCGCCGGCTGATAGCTGCGCTCCGCATTGTCGGACCCCGGACAACCAGTCTGGCAAACCGGCGCGGGGCCGGTTCGCTATCAAGTTTCCCGGTGGTCATAGGGGCAGGGTCACACCCGTTCCCATTCCGAACACGGAAGTTAAGCCTGCCACCGCCGATGGTACTGCATGCGCAGGTGTGTGGGAGAGTAGGTCGCTGCCGGGAGTAATTACACAGAAGCCCGCTTCGTAAATACGGAGCGGGCTTTTTCTATTTGTGATTGTTGATTGGTGGTCTGTGATCTGAGGTTGGTGGTTTTCTCAATCACAAATCACAAATCGCATGAGATGAACGTCCTCTACTCGCCCCGTTATCTCGTCGATATCGGCCTGCACGTCTTCCCCACACGCAAGTACCAGCTGGTGCATGCGCAGCTCGTCGAGGACGGCGTGATCGCGCAGCAGGACGTGATCGAACCGCAGGCCGCGGCCTGGAACGATCTCGCGCTCGTGCATACACTCGAATACCTTGCGAAAATTCGCGAGGGTACGCTGACGCCCGACGACATCGCGCAGCTCGAGCTGCCGTGGTCGCCAGAGATGGTCGAAGGCTTCCGCGTGATGGTCGGCGGGACGATTGAGGCTGCGCGCCTCGCGGTGGAGCACGGCACCATCGTCGGGCATATCGGCGGTGGTCTTCATCACGCGTTTCCCAATCATGGCGAAGGGTTCTGTCCCTTCAACGATGTCGCGGTCGCGATTCGCGTGCTTCAGCGCGACGGCGTTCAACGCGCGGCGGTCATCGATCTCGATGTCCACCACGGTAACGGCACCGCGTTCATCTTCGAGTCCGACTCGAGCGTGTTCACCTTTTCGATGCACCAGCAATACAACTACCCGATGTGGAAGCCTCGAGGGTCTCTCGACATCGGTCTGATGGACGGGATCGGCGATGCGGAATACCACCGGCAGCTTGAGGAGGCGCTGCCTGCTGTGATGGCGTCGAATCCGCAGTGCCTCTTCTATCTGGCGGGAGCGGATCCGTACGAACAGGATCAGCTCGGTGGATTAAGTCTGACCCTCGACGGTCTACGCGCGCGCGATCGGATCGTCATCGATCAGGCGCGCAGGAACCGGTTACCCATGGTGATTGTCCTTGCCGGCGGGTACGCTCGCCGTGTCGAGGACACCGTTGCTGTTCACATCGCGACGATGAAAGAGGCTGCTCGTTAGCGCATCACGGGTCGTGTGTCGCTCGATACAGCAGTCGCCTCCGGCCATTCAAATGGCGTCCCCAGCCCCGACCAGGGACTCTCCATTTTGACGGGTGCCTCTTGCCGTTTGGGCCCGAGCGGCACGCGTGCCGCGAGAATCTTCTCCGCCGCTGCCGCCGAAACGGGGCGCGAGAAGAGGTAGCCCTGGGCGCGCGTGCACCCGAGGCGCTCCAGTTCCAGCCACTGCACCTCGCTCTCGATCCCTTCGGCAACGACGCTGGTGTTCATAGTACGGCCGAGCGCGAGAATGCTTTCGACGATTGCGGGCCGTTGCGGAAGAAGCAGGCTCTTGACGAACGACCGATCAATCTTGAGCGCATCCACCGGCAGCTTGTGCAGGTGGCTCAGCGACGAGTAGCCGGTGCCAAAGTCGTCCAGATAGATCTTGACGCCAAACTCTCGCAGCTCCTGCAGCAGCCGCGCGGCCGCCGCGGGGTTGTCCATGAGGGCCGTTTCGGTGATTTCGAGCCGGAGTTCGCATGGCTGCAATCGCGCTTCACGGACGGCTTGCTCGACGAGCATGAGAAAGTTCTGCTGCATCAACTGACGGCTGGATACGTTGACGGTGATGCATTCCAACTCCACATCTGCGTATCGCCGGCGCCACTCCGCGAACGTCTTGCATGCCTCCACCAGCGCCCATGTTCCGATTGGCTCGATGAGCCCCAATTCCTCCGCGATAGGGATGAAGGTGACGGGCGACACGGGGGCACCATCTCTCGTCCAGCGGATCAGCGATTCGAATCCGACACACATTCCCGAGGCGAGCGAGACGATCGGTTGGTAATGAAGTTCGAAGTCGTTGTGTTGGACGGCGCGCCGGAGATCGCTCTCTAGACCGAGGCGATCCTGGGCACGGGCATGCATGTCCGCGTCGAATATCTCGTGCCGGGCCTTGCCGCGCGATTTCGCGTGATACATCGCGATGTCCGCGTCGCGCATGATTGCGTCAGGGTCTGCGTATTCAGCGAGGCCGAACGCAATGCCAATGCTGGCCGAAGTAAACACTTCGCGGCCGCCAATCGAGAACGGCGCACTGATCGCGTCCTGAATCCGAAACGCGATCGCGTTTGCCTGCTGCGGCTCAGCGAGCTCGTTCAGCAGGATCGCGAATTCGTCGCCGCCGAGCCTCGCCAGGGTATCCCCTTGTCGAAGGCACGATTCCAACCGGCGAGATACAGCGGTCAACAGCTCGTCGCCGACCAGATGTCCGAGGCTGTCGTTGACGATCTTGAACCTGTCGAGATCCAGGTACAGCACGGCGAACCGCGATCGCGGACGCTGCTTGAATTCCGCGAGTCGACGGCCGAGGCCTTCGACGAACATCGAACGATTCGAGAGGCCGGTCAGCGGATCGAGGAATCCTGCGGTCCTCAGGCGCTCCCGGGCAATCGATTGCTCTGTCGTGTCGGTCAGCGATCCGGCGATCCGGACAGGCCGCCGGCCAGCACCACGCACGGCCACACCGCGCACAAGGAAGCGGCGATACGTGCCGTTCTCGTGAAGAATCCTGTGCTCGTGCGACAGATGCTCCTGTTTTCCAGATAGGTGAAGCTCGAGGGCTTCCTTCAGCGACGCTCTGTCGGCCTCATGCACACGACTCGTCCACTCGTCCGGGCGGCCGATGCGCGCCGGGCCCGGCAAACCGATGATCGACAGCCACCGGCTCGACAAGTAGAACTCCTGCGTGCGAAGGTCCCATTCCCACAATCCGTCGTTCGCGCCTTCGGCCGCGAGAGCCAGCCGTTCTTCGTTTCGCTTGAGTACTCGCTCGGCCTGTGCACGGAGGGTGACGTCCTGCCACAGCATGGTGAGGCCACCCGACGTCGGAATGACTTTCACTTCGAGCGTTCGTGGATTGTCAGTGCGAAGAGTGACATCCCGAACGATTTTCACCGTCCCAGTGCTCTGCGCCTCCGCGATGACTCTCGGCAATTCGGTCTTCTCGAGCGCTCGAACCGCGCCGGTGAGCAACTTGCCAATCGCCCGTTCCCGTGGACACTCCAAAATGCGTTCCGCCGCGTCACTCCAGACCGTGATGTGCCCATCATCGTCGAGAACGCAGATGCCATGATCGAGCGCGTCGACGACGTTACGGCGACGTTCCTCCTCGGAAAACGCATCGACGTGCGCCTTGTAGATGCGATATGCGAAGAACATCGGGACGGTAGTGACGAGGAGAAGCTCCCACGCGCGATGGTCGATCAACTCCGCGCATCCGAGTGCCACGGCGACCCCGACGACGTGCGTTTGGACGCCTGACAGAATTTCTCGCCACGACGACGAGCTGACCGGCAGCTTGCAGATGAAGGGTTCCGCCACCTGTCCGAGGAATCCAACGACAAGGCAGTACGTCAACGTCGCGGCGCCGATCGGCAGAACCTGACCCGGCCACGCAAAGTCGCCGGTCGATCCTCCAAGCAACTGATACACGAGACCAGTGCTCTGCAGCGCCAATGTCGCGCCGGCGATGCGCATCAGCATGAGACTGATGGGCAGGCGCGGGTTCATGAGGCGTTGCATCAGGATCCCAACGATCGCCAGGAGCATCGCCGCGTTTGGGCCAAGCAGCAGCAGCGACGCGAATTCGATCACGAACGACGGCTGCATGACGGTCTTCGTCACGGGTCGTTGCAGACCCATGAAGGAGGCGCCGAGCGCCGCTGTCATCAGAACCGGAAGATCGAAGACGCGGTTTGGTTCAGGCCAATGAGCCCACGCGAGAATTGCGGCGACACCCAACGCCGCCGCCGCGAAGACCACGGCTAACCATCGATGACCAGACGACACGGAGGGGGCAGCAGCAAAGTTCGACACGGCGATTTGCGGCATCTCGGAGCAAGGCCGTGACCAGATCTGCGGATCTCCGTAACACCTTGCGATGCGAGGCCTTAGACGCGCTTATAGCGGACGCGTATGGTGCGGCGGTGTTCCGTTCCGGCACAGGCCGTCGCCGCAGTTACATCGCCTAGCGAACAGTCGTTGTTTTCTTAGCAGATTCTTACGCGCGCGTGTCTCACGCAACAGGACAGAACAGAACACGGCTGTCCCTTTATCGAACGCGCACTGCGCACGATTGCGTGAATGTGCGGAACCCTATCTGTTCACGGCACGCATGCCGGCTTCTGGATAGCGCGTGCCCGCGGCGATTCCTCGCGGAAGCACGGCATCGATTTCACTCAGCTCCTCAGCGCTGAAGCGGATGGCTGCGGCCGCCGCATTCTCTTCGAGCCGCTCACGAAGCTTCGTTCCGGGAATCGGGACCACGTCCTCACCTTGCGCGAGCACCCACGCAAGCGCGAGCTGCGCCGGCGTGCAGCGTTTTCGCGCTGCGACGCGTTTGACACGCTCAACGATCTCGAGATTCTGCTGGAAGTTCTCCGCCTGAAAACGCGGGTTGTTGCGACGCCAGTCGTTCGTCGCGAAATCATCCGGCGTGTTGAACCGTCCCGTGAGGAACCCTCGCCCCAGCGGGCTGTAGGCGACAAAACCGATTCCAAGCTCGCGACAGACGGTGAGCAGCCTCTCTTCGGGCTCCCGCGACCACAACGAATACTCCGTCTGCAGCGCGGTAATTGGATGGACCGCGTGCGCTCGGCGGATCGTTCCTTCGCTCGCTTCGGACAAGCCGAGGAAGCGGATCTTCCCGGCGTTCTTCAGTTCCGCCATCGCGCCGACCGTCTCCTCGATCGGAACAGTGGCGTCGACGCGATGCTGGTAATAGACATCGATGGTGTCGATGCCGAGCCGTTGCAGCGACGCGTCACACGCACGTCGGACGTATTCCGGGGCCCCGTTTATTCCCAGCCACGAGCCGTCTTCGCCCCGAACGTTGCCGAACTTCGTCGCGATTACGACGTTGCTACGCCGATCGCGAATGGCACGGCCGACGAGGCGTTCGTTGGCGAACGGGCCGTACGCATCCGCCGTGTCCAGGAAATTGATCCCGAGTTCCAACGCGCGATGAATCGTCGCGATCGACTCCGCATCGTCGTGTTCACCATAGAACTCTGACATCCCCATGCAGCCGAGGCCCATCTCGGAAACTGTGGGCCCGCCGTTGCCGAGTTGACGCGTCTTCATGATGCGAATGTATTCGATCTGCGGTGACGGAGCAGCATCGCGTAGATGCAACCGTTCACAACGACGACGGCGGCGCCGATGACGAGCTGGGCACCACGGGTGAGACCGTCAGGATAGAGCACCGGAAACACGTACTGAGCAACGAAATCGCCGGCATAGGCCTCGAGTCCGGCCGCTGCTCTCAAGGTGTTCTCGAGCGGCGTCAGCGGACAGATGGCGCCTGACCACTCGACGTAGACGGCCCAGACAACCGCGGTGAGATGAAGGTACAGGAGCTTTTGCCATCGAAATACAAGTAGTCCGCCAACAACCACGAATGCGACAAACAAGACATGCGCGGCCACAACAAGTGTAGCCAGCACATGCGCGGCCGGTGGGCTCATCGCCCCCCGATCCTACGCGCTCAGGTCGTCGACGGCGAAGCCTGCCAGGCTGCCACGCTTGCCGGTGGGATGATGAACCAGGCGATGAGATAGGCCACGACGCCAAACACGACAGCGCCGGCGATGATGGAGAGAATCACCCATGTGACGCGAACAATCGTAGGGTCCACGTCGAAGTATTCGGCAAGACCGCCGCAGACGCCGGCGATTCGCCTGTCGGCGTGCGAACGCACCAAGCGGGGCTGTGGCGCCGCTGACGCGCCGTCAATTGACTCCGCCCGGGGCATGAGCAGCCATGCGGCCAAATAGGCGACAACACCGAGCACAACCGCACCGGGCCAAATCGACAGTACGACCCACGCGGAACGAACGAGCGCCACGTCCGTATTGAAGTAATCAGCCAAACCGGCGCAGACACCGCCGATCTTGCCTTCGGCAGGCCGCCGAACCAGGCGTCGTCTTGGGGGGGTGCCTTCAGATCCAGTCATCTCAATCTCCACTCTCATGAACCGATACGAGGCCCGTTCGCCGATGGTTTCATGCGCTAGACTTCCCCCTCCGCACCGGATTCGAGGCGCTCAGATTCCAGGAGGACAGCAATGGCAACGACCTACGAGGATCTGAAGAAGAAAACCGTCGCGGAGCTCCGCGACATGGCGAAGGGCCTCACGCACGAAGCCGTACAGGGCTATACGCAGATGAATAAGGATCATCTGCTGCCCGCGCTGTGCAAGGCGCTTGGCATCGAACACACTCATCACCATGCCGAAGCGGGCTTCGACAAATCAGAGATCAAGATACGGATGAAAATGTTACGCGCCGAACGGGGCAAAGCGCTCGAGGCTCACGACTCCGCGAAGCTGAGAGTGGTTCGCACCGAGCTGCATGCGCTCAATCATCGCATTCGTACGCACATGGTTTAGTCCGGGGGCGCTGGCACGATCGTGCCGAGAAGGTCCTTCAGCCGGCGCTGCACCTCGTTGCGCAACCCACGTTTCGCGGCAGCGCCGGCGTCGATGGTGACGCGTGGCGACGTCAGCGTACCGCCGATGACCGCCGGCAGCACAATCCGGTTCCCCTCGCGCGTATACCGCGCGAGGTCGGTTCCTGCCTGTGCCGAAAGCGCTTCCGACAACGATAGGTCCACATGTCCGTCCATCGCCTTGGTGGGAATGGTGAGTGTTCCCTGCCCGACGAGATCGACATCGGCTGAGTGCAGCGACAACGCCGACGCGGCGACTACCTGATTGACGACGGCGAAGCGTGCGTCGATTCGATCGAACTTGTCGGTCGAGGCGCCTGCGTCTGGTGCAGGCCGCCCAAAGAACAATACGACGCTGCGCACGAGGCCCAGGCGCTTCAACGAGCCGGTCGAGATCGTGACTTGTCCTTCTCCGGTCGCCGCGGCAATGGCATCCGCCAACGTCGCGCCTTTCCCGTTGAACGTGCCGCTGCCCGACAGCCGGCCGGTGATCGTGTCGGCGGAGCCGCCAAACGCGGCCAACTGCGCCACATCAAGATCGTTGATTTGCGTCCTGACTGTCGCGCGCAGCGCGCTCACATCTGAATCGACATCCAGTACGCCCCGATACGCGCCGCCGAACAGCTGGAAACTCACCGGTGACAACGTGATCCGGTTTCCTTGAGCCACGAGTGTCGAGACGAACTGGCGCACGTCCACGCCGCTGGCGCGGGCTGTTTCGGCAGTCACGCGCGCAACGATGCGTCCCGGGAGGAGCGTGGCGGTTGTCGGACCGCGACGCGGCGTCCGCGGCGCGAAGGCGTCTGCAAGCGCGATCAGATCGTCAACGTCGACGTGCGCGGCGTTTACCTGAACGTCCGCGTCGAGGCGTGGCGCAAGGCGGATGGTGCCGCGCGCGTCGAGGGTTGTCGCGCCAGCTGCTGCGGTGAACCGCTGCAGGCTCAGATTACCCTGCGACAGCGATGCGTCCGCGGAGATCGTGATTTCGCGGCCCCTGCTGGCACTGGTGATGTTGCGCAACGAAATCGTGCGGATCGATTCGAGCTGCACGCCGGCACTCTGTGTCGAGTTTCCCGACGCCGGTTCAGGCAAGGAGAATGGAAGCGGCAGGTCGATGCGGCTGTTCGAGATAGCAACCTCGGCGTCCACGATGCGCCGGGACCAAAGCGGCCTGAGTCCGGTTGAAATCTGCAGGTCAGCGAGCACGAGGCGAACCGGCTCGCCTGCGCGGACGTCGTGCAACGTGAGACCGGGCCGTGGAAAGATCCGCGCGCTGGCTGCGCCAATCCTGACGGGTTGGCCAAGCCAGCGGGTCGCCTGACGCTCGAACGCCAGGCGGACACCGTCGCCGCTCATGAACTGGTAGAACGCGATGACCAGTCCCGCTGCGACAACGAGGAGAACGCCGACGAGAAGGAGAAGTAAGCGGCGAACCACGGTCGACGCATAAAGGTAACAAGAAACCGTGCCCGAACTGCCAGACATTCTTCTCTACCTTCGCGCACTGGAGCCGCGCATCGTCGGACAGCGTGTTGCCCGTGTACGGCTCGCCAACCCATTTCTGCTGCGGTCCGTGGATCCGCCGTTGTCCGCTGTTGAAGGGCGCCAGGTGGTCGGATTGCGGCGGCTTGGCAAACGCGTGGTCGTTGAAGCCGAGGGTCAACTCTTTCTCGTATTCCACTTGATGATCGCGGGGCGCTTTCGATGGAAGCCGCCCGGTTCCACAATCCCCGGCAAAGTCGGCCTCCTCGCACTCGATTTCGAGAATGGAACCCTGATTCTCACTGAAGCGGGTTCCAAGCGGCAGGCGTCACTGTATGTCGTCCACGGAGAAGCCGCCCTCGCCGAGCACCAGCCGGGCGGGCTCGAGGTGATGGATGCCGATCTCACAGCCTTCGCGCAAACGCTTCGGCGAGGCAATCACACGCTCAAGCGTGCGCTGACCGATCCACATCTGTTCAGCGGCATCGGCAACGCATACTCCGACGAGATTCTTCATGCCGCACGTTTGTCACCCTTCAAACAAACAGGTGGCATGGCGGATGACGAAATCCGCCGGCTGTACGAAGCGACGCGGTTGACGCTGTCACAGTGGATCGAGCGGTTGCAGCGAGAAGCGGGCGGCGAGTTCCCAGAGAAGGTCACTGCATTTCGCGAGGGGATGGCCGTTCACGGCCGGTACCGACAACCCTGCCCTGATTGCGGCGCGCCGGTGCAACGCGTGGTGTACGCGGCCAATGAGGCGAACTATTGCGCGAATTGCCAGACGGGCGGACGTCTGCTGGCGGACCGATCGCTGTCGCGGCTGTTGCGGGACGACTGGCCACGGACGCTCGAGGAACTGGAACGTCGAAAGGGCGGCGTGTAGGACGGACGCGGACTGCGATTCCTGACGCAGACACGCACAATGCTCGTCACTCGACAATGCTTTACTACGACGTTGCGGCGGATACCCTCAGCCGCTATCGACGATTCGTGTGGGACTTCGCTTATCGAGCGACGGGCACGATTGCCGACGCCGACACCGTGTTGCGCGAATGCTTTCCACGTGCGGCCCATCCACGACCGATAAACCATGAATCGGACGCACACCGGTTCCTGACGAGCGGCGCGGCGAAGATCGCACTCGAAACGTTGCGCCAGAGGAAACGTCGGCAGTATGTCGGTTGCTGGTTGCCTGCGCCGATCGAAACGGGAAATGCCGCCTCGCCGGGCCCACGGCCGGATGCCACTGCCAGTCCGCGTTATGACGTTGCCGAAAGCGGCTCGATGGCGTTTCTGCTTGCACTCGAAACGCTCGAAGCACGCGAACGCGTCCTGTTGACACTGTGCGACGCGCTCGGATTTTCGGTCCAGGATGCCGCAGCGGCGCTCGAGCTCACCTCCGCGACGGGGAAAACAGCATTGCAGAGCGCTCGTCGCAAGATGCAGCAGTACGACGCTGCCCAAGTGCCACCGACGACGGATATTCAGGCCGGCGTCGGTGTCGTCCTCCACGAGTTCCTGTCGCATCTGCAGGAATACAACCTTCCCGCGCTCGAGAAGACGCTTGCATCGGATGCGCGCGCGTTCTTCGATAGCGCCGGCGAATTCGTGGCTCCTGCCGCCACCGTGTTCGGCTGCGAGACTGTCGCAAAGCTGCTCGCGCGATTCACGGAGCGCAGCGGACCAGTGAATTTCTCGTTCCGGATGGTAAACGCCCTGCCTGCGGCATTGGGGCACGCCAAAGGGAGGCCCCGCTGGGCGAGCCGCTTCGTGCTCGCTATCGAGGTGTCCGATGGCCTCGTTGCACGCGTACACGCGGTTCTGGCCACTCCAAAGCTGACGGCCATCCGATTCGATCCGCAGTAACTGACCCGGAAACAGAATCCCTGTAACCTAATCTCCGTCCAGTGATGTCGATGCGCGGGTTTGCGTTCGTGCTCGTCGTGTGCCTCACGCTCGTACCGGCACCGTTGAGCTCGCAGAATCAGCCGGAGCTGCGATGGGGCGGCGATGCGGAAGGTGGCGCACCGTACGTCGAAGCCGATGCCACCGACCCGACGCGCGTCGTCGGCTTCGATGTTGAGATCGCACAACTCCTGGCGTCGGGCCTGGGGCGCACTCCGCGCTTCGTCCAGGTGGGATTCACCAGCATCGATGCGGCCGCATCGCGCGGCGACTTCGAGGTAGGCCTCAGCGGCATCGAGGACACACCAGCTCGCCGTGCGCGCCTGGCTGTTACGGTTCCGTATTATGAATTTCGGGAAGTACTGACTGTCCGCTCGTCGGACAAGGACCGGTACCGGTCGCTCGCGGATCTGCGCGGCCATCGCGTCGCAACTCTTGGAGCAACCCTCGCGTACGACCTGCTCGTCGACGCGGAAGGCCGTGACGGCATCGTTCCGGTGACGTACGAAGACGATGTGCATCCGTACAGTGACCTGGTGCTCGGACGGGTGGACGCGGTCGTACTCGACGCGATTCTCGCGCAACGGGGTGTGCGCCGGAACAGTGGGCTGATGAACCAGCCAGCAATCCTCGCCGTGGGACATTACGTCGGCATCGTGTCCGCGGAGCAGAGCGCCTTGCGCGATCGGATGAACGCGATTCTTCGAGACGCCATGCGCGACGGTCGTCTCGAGCGCATCTTCAGGCGCTGGGATGTCTGGAACGACGACCAGCCGCGGCTGTACGCTCGTGTCCTCGCAAACAATTCTCCCTATCCCGTTTCACCGTCGAGCCTCGTGAGCTCGACGACCGCTCCCGATGCCACAACGGTGACGCCGGAGGCAATGCGGACGTTGTCAGCGCCAGACACCTGGGAGGCTGCGCGTCGGTACCTCCCCGCGTTGTTGAGAGCGGCGGTCATCACGGTCGCCCTCTCTTGCCTCTCGATGGCGCTGGCTGTGATCACCGGTGCGTTCATTGCCAGCGGCCGTATTTACGGGACGGGACTGCTGCGCGTCGTCCTGACTGGTTACGTCGAAGTCATTCGCGGCACACCGCTGCTGCTCCAGTTGTTTGTGCTGTATTTCGGGCTTGCCGCTATCGTTCAGCTTCCTGCGTTTCTCGCTGCGCTTCTCGGCCTCGGGCTGAACTACGCCGCGTATGAAAGCGAGATCTATCGAGGTGCGCTCGAAGCCGTGCCTCCGGGCCAGCTCGATGCCGCGCGGACGCTCGGGTTCTCCGAACGGCAGACATTTTTTCTCGTGCGCGCACCGCAAGCCTTCCGGCTCGCGCTCGCGCCGATGACGAACGATTTCGTCGCATTGCTGAAGGACAGCTCGCTGGTGTCGGTGATCACGGTCGTCGAACTCACCAAAGAGACGTCAATCTTCGCAGCCAATATCGGCAGTTGGGTCATTCCAGGGATGATGTGCGCGGCGATCTATCTGGCAATGTCGCTCCCTCTTGCGCGGTTGGCGCGGCGAATCGAGCGTGGATGGCGACAAGGATGAGCGTCATCGATGTCCGCGCAATGGAAGTGCGCCGGAGCGGACGCGTCATCGTCGCCGACGCGACTTTCTCCGCCGCGACCGGTGAGATCGTGGCATTGATGGGAGCATCGGGTGCGGGCAAGACGACCATCCTGCGGGCAATCGCCGGTTTGGCGCCGATCGAGTCGGGAACAGTATCGATTCCCCGCCCGGTCGGGATGGTCTTCCAGTTCCATCATCTCTTCGCCAACATGAGCGCCCATAGGAATGTATGGCTTGCGCCCGTGCACGTCTTGAAACAACCTCGTGCGGCCGCGGAGCGGCGTGCACATGAACTGCTTGCAGCGCTTGGGGTCGGCGATCGCGCGCTGGCGATGCCACACGAGCTGTCGGGCGGTGAGGCGCAGCGGGTGGCGATCGCCCGCGCTTTGGCGATCGAGCCGCACATCCTGCTGATGGACGAACCGACGGCATCGCTCGATGCCGCCAGACGCGGCGATCTGGCCGCGACGCTTCGTCAACTTGCCGGGGAAGGTCGCACCATTATCATCGCCACACACGATGCCGAGTTTGCGCGCGCCTGTGCGCACCGCGAGCTCACCGTCGAAGGCGGTCGAGTGCATGTTGTATCGTAGGTAACTTCATGGCGCACACCTCGGCGCTTTACATCGAGCGCGACACCGAACGGCAGATACGACACCGAAACAAGCTGTATTACCGGCTCAATCACTGGCCGATCTGGATTTTTGTGTTCTTCATCGCGCCAGGTCCTCTGACTTTCGATTTGATCGAGCGCGGATTCGATCGACAGTTGACCGTGTGGCTGGCGATCGTGCTGGTGGGAACGGCAATCGCCGGGCTTCGCGGTCGACTTCCTGGGTGCGAGCCGCGTCCTTACATCATCCGGTTCACCGAAGATCGACCGAACCCGCTGTATCGGCGCGTCTGTTACACGACCGCCTGGGGCGAGGTCGTCGCCTTCGCTGTTCTGAATATGGCCGGGCTGATATGGGCGGTGATCAGCGGGATGTGGCGACTGAAGCAGTTGTACGCCGTTGCCTATTTTCCAATTGCTGGAACGATGTGGCTGCTCGGGGCG
>Ga0310810_10006898_pt1 | contig 12887 bp, 11 predicted proteins | sample NCmetagenome_FD_207641 | JGI IMG/M metagenome (GOLD analysis project Ga0310810, IMG submission 207641) | Soil microbial communities from experimental microcosm in Duke University, North Carolina, United States - NC | ecosystem: Engineered > Artificial ecosystem > Soil microcosm > Unclassified ... | reverse complement strand
CCCTGAATATGAGGAGGAGTAGGCGCGGCCAGGTTTGGATAGAACTCGCGGAAAAAGAGCGGCAGAAACCGCCAGGTCTTGTAGCCGGACGAGATCAGGAACCAATACACGTCCGGATGGGGCTCGGCCGCGGCGATCCGCTCTGCTTCGGCGAAGACGGTTTCCCCCCATATCCGGCTCAAGACCGTTTCTCCCCAGAACTCCCGGTCGATAATCGTGTCACCCGAAAAGAACGCAACGACCCCGGAACTGCGCGTCATCCGGGCGAAAGTCGAGAACCCCTGGATGCGGCCGGACGACTCGTCCCGCAGCACGATCACGGCTTCCTTGTCGCGAAGATCCGCCTCGAAGCGCGCGCGCGTCGTGCCGTCGAAGTAGGTGCGAAGCAGCGCGTACATCTCGCACCGATCGCTCAAGGTCACCTGCGCGGTCGGCACCATCGCTCCGACCAGACGGTTCGGCGCGTCAGAGCGTGGCGATGTCGACGTACGCGGGGCGGGCATCGAGCGGTTCATGACGGTGACCTCCAGTCGGCCAGGACGCAAGATACAGACGGCTCGGATATGCGATGTGCGACTGCCGGCGGGCGAATTCGAACAGTGGATCGCGCACGTCGAAACCGATGAGCAGATAGTCGAACCCGCGTTGCGCGGCCAAGCTGTAAACCTGGTGCAGGAGCGATCCGAAAGTTCCGGCATCGTCATTGGCGATGGAAACGAGCGATGCGTACGCGCTCCGAAGTTTCGTCCCGAGGCGCGGCAACAACGGCGCGGCGGCGCGCAGCCATCCGGAGTAGCCACGGATGACCGATTGCTTGTATGCGGACTGGTCCCACAAAGCCATGACGCCGGCGATCTCGCCGTCTTTCCGTGCGACGAGCATGTCGTCCGGCCGCAGGCCGAGCGTCTCCAACCGCCGCAAGGCATCCGCGGTCCAGACAGAACACAGCTGACGCCGGGCACCTTCCCGGCGCAGGAAATCCGCGACTTCCTCCAGCACCGGCGGGCTGGTCTTGGTAGTGATGGCCCTCGCTCCAGCGCGGCCTGTCGACGGCCACCGCTTCACCCGCAACGCCAGCGTCACGTACCGCGCGACTTCGCGGAATTGCGGAAAGCCGGGGCGCGCCTTTCGAACCAGGATACCGGTGGCTTCGTCGTTGGCATCCACGATGGACGCCAGGTATGCGGGCAGCGGATCGTCGCGATGCATCTGCTCGAGGATCGCGAAGCCGCGGGACACCAGCCATCTGCCGCGATATCGGTCGTCGACCCGCAGCTGACCGAGGTATCCGAGGCGCTGCTCCCGGCCGTTGAGAAACACGCGCCGAACCGAACGGCAGGCGACGCCGACCACCTCGTCGTCCGGCTGCGCGCGAGCGACCAGCACTCGGTAATCGTCCCCCGTCACCGCGCACCCGATCGAAAAGTCCGGCTCGCGGCAGAACGACAGCCGCACGCGGCCAGGCATCACCTGACTCCGCAGCAGCCTCCGGACTCCTGCATCGTCTGCCGCCGAAGCGACGCTGACCGCGACGCTCATGACGCGAGCGCCGACGCAGAGGCTGCCTTGAGCAGCGGCCCTGAATAGGCCTCGTCGCCAAGTGGAAATCCCTTTCTCTGCAACACCTCCGAGCGGAAGAGCAGGTTGATTGAAAAGAAGTGACTCCACATGAACAACGTGCGGCTGTTCACCTGAAAATCGAGACTCCGCCGCAGGATTGATGCATAGCTGTAGAAGCGCTGACGCGCTTCGATGCACCGCTGCTCCACCTGGTCGGCGGTCATGCCTCCAGGCGCGAACGGCACCATTCCATATCGATACCGCGGATCGAGCCACCAGCGGTCGTAGAGCAGCCGGCCTTCGGCGCGCAGCCGCTCGTACAGCGGCGTCCCCGGGAACGGCGTCAGGTGGTTGAACGCGACGATGTAGAACCTGTGCCGCTCGGCGAAGGCGAGCGTCTCTTCGAGGGTGTCGCCGTGATCCTCGTCGTAGCCGAGAATGAACGTCACATAGAGGCGGATTTCGTGGCGGCGCAGATTCTCGAGCGCCCGCGGGTAGCCTCCGTGCATCATGTTGAACGACTTGCGCATGCGCCGCAGGTTGTCCGGATTGAGGCTTTCGAATCCGATGAGCAGCCCCTGGCAGCCGCTGGCCTTGATCAATCGGAGAAACTCCTCATCGTGCGCGGCGTTGATGCTCGCCTGACTCACCCACCGGATCTTCAGCGGGATCAACGCGCGGAAGAATGCCTTTGCCTCGTCCATGTTCGAGGTAATGTTGTCGTCCACGAAAAAAATCAGCGGCTTCCGGATCCGGCGCACCTCCTCGACGATGTCGTCGATCGGGCGCCGCGTCTGTGTGTTCGAGAAGTACGATTGGATGGCGCAGAACTCGCATCTGAAGTGACAGCCTCGGCCCGCCTCGACGAGACCGACCGGGAGGTATCGCTTACCGGCAAATATCGACCGATCGGGACGCATGCGCGCGAGCGACGGCCGCGCGGCTTGGCGGTAGACAGGTCGCAATCGGCCGTTGCGGAAATCATCGATCACCTGTGGCCAGAGCTGTTCCGCCTCGCCGATGACCATCGATTCGGCGTACTCGCTGACTTCGTCCGGCACGAGCGTGGGATGGAATCCGCCCATCACCACCGGCACGCCGCGCCGGCGGAACTCTGAAGCGATTTCGTACGAGCGCCGCGCCGTGTAGGTTTCGACGCTCAGCGCGACGAGATCGGTCGGCTCGTCAAAAGGGATTCGTTCCGTACGATCGTCGTAAAACCGGACCTCCACATCGTCGCGCGGCGTGAGCCCCGCGAGCGTCGCCGGCGCGAGCGGCTCCATCTGCCAGGTTCGGATATACGGCTGGTTCCGCCGCCGGCCGATGCACGGATGAACGAGCGTCAGCCTCATCGCGTGCCATGCACGAGATCCGCCGGCACCCACGCCGGCACGAGCAGCAGGCTCGTGAGCGCCGTCCATGCAAACGCCAGGACCAGGATCAGGTTGCCGAGATTGCCCGGACCGTACCAGTCGGCGATGGCCAGCGCGAGAATGAGCACGGAGAACGCGGTTGTCGCATAGGTGTAGCCGCGGGGAAACCCGCCGAAACGAAGCCCGACGAATGCGGTCGCCAGCGACAACGTAAAGATGAGCGACGGCGTGAGCGTCACGACCATTTCTTGCGCCAGGGCGCCCGCAAGGCGCGATCCCGCCGGGTTGTTATATTGCGCTGCGAGGACGATCGCCGAGGAATTGAGCATCGCGCTCAACAGCCAGATCGCGCCCCAGACCACGCCAATCCCGAACGCGATTGACGCGAGGCGGCCGGGCTCCCCCTCCGCCATGCGCAGCCGGCTGCCCAGGCTGCCCATGAACCAGATGATCATGATGCCGCCCATCACGCGCAGCGCAGTCGCGGACTCCCACGCCATCCGCTGGTCCAGCAGCGCGCGGACATAGTCGCCGTCCGGGGTGAGAGCGCCGGTGAGCGGATTCGCCATGGCGTTGCGCAGGATCAGGTAATGAATGGACAGCCAGACGACCGCCCATGCGCCTGCGCTGGCGCCAAGCTTCTCTGAAATCGTTGCTCCAGGGACGGCTCTCATCTTCTTTTCTCCTCTGGCTTATCCTGTGGCGCCGGCCTTCAGCCCGGCAATCCGCTCCCGCAGATACGTCCGGGTCGGCGGATCGACGGCAATGAACACCAGGCTGGGGACGACGCACAGAATGACGAACGCGGTTGGAAAGACCCAGGCGAAGGCGCCGGGACTGCCGGAAAGCGCGCGATGCGCGGCGACGGCGACCGCCGCGTAGGTTGCACCCATCGTGAAGTAGCTCGGCGGCGCGAACCGCCACAGCGCCTCGATGCCGCCGTCCACTTCGATCTTTCCGGCGCGCACCGCCTGCACGTCGTGGAAGCATCCGCCGAATGCGGTTGCCGCGCCAGTCACGAGAATGACGGCGATCGCCTGGAACGGCGTGACGATCGATTCCATCGATCGCGCGACCAGCAGCAGCGCGAAGGCGAGCTTCGATCCATAAATGAAGCCGTGGTGCAGGTAATACGACCCCACGCGCGGCCCGCTCGTAAACCGCCAGCGCCGGACGACGCTGGTCGCGACCCAGGGCATCAGGTAGCCGAACAAAACCGGCACCACCATCACGACGATGGTAAACGGCCAGGACGCGCCGCTCGCCCGCCACGCGTAGGTGACCAGCGGAAAAGCGATCGCGGGAAACAGGTACGTCGAGGCGAACAGGAACGGTTCAGCGCGCATCGTCAAAGTCCCGCGCGCAGAGATCCGCCGTCTGTTTAAACCATCTCTTAGTCATCGCACCAGCACCACGCTCGTCGCCGCCATCCAGGCCAGCGCGATCGTCACGATCAACCAGCCGATCGACGCCGGCCCATACCAGTCAATCAGCGCCAGCACCAGCATCAGCGCGGCAAGTCCGCCGGTTGCGTAGGCATACGACTTTGGAAACATCGTCGATCGAATTGTGATCATGCAGGTCGCCAGCAGCAGCGTGAACACCACGGCCGCGGTGAGCACCTCTGGAATCTCCGCCGCGAGCACACCGGCGATTCGTGCGCCCGCCGGGTTCGCATAGTCAGCCGCGAGCATGATTGACGCCGAGTTGAAGAACGCGCTCAGCAGCCAGATGCCGGCCCACACCACACCGAGGCCGAAGGCCGTCTCGGCCAGACGCGCCGGCTCCCCTTCCGCGATGCGCAGGCGATCGCCGAGCAGAGCGGCGAACCACAGCACCAGCGTGCCGCCGACGAGCCGCATGAGCGTGATCCACTCCCACTTCATCCGCTCGCCGAGAAGCACCCGCGCGTAGTCCCCATCAGGGCCGCCGAGCGGGGCAGCGGTCGAACGCGCGATGAGATAGCCGACAGCGAGCGACACCGCCGCGCTGATACCGGCTATCGCGCTGGTCGCCTCCCATCGTCGCAGGCGTGTCATTGGCGCGCGGCCTCTGCCGGCCGGGTGGCGCCGAGCAGGTGCACACTCGTCACGACGACCCACATCAACGTGAAGTCCATGATGCGCATCACGAAGTTGGCGTCGCCGTGCCAGTCGACGAGTGCGAGCACGAAGCGGAATCCCGCGGCCCAGAACGCCGCGTGGGCGAATCGGCGCGGGAACGTCGGCGCCGCCAGGACCGCAATGCCCGTGGCAACGAGAAACGCCATCGACAGAGCGGGCGTCAGCACCAGGGTGCTCTGCGCGCCGAATACGCCGAGCAGTCGGACCGCGTCCGGATCGCCGAAGGCGACGGGCAGCGACAGCGCCGCCGAATTGAACGCTGCGCTGGCAAGCCACACGGCGCCCCACAATAATCCCGCGCCGAGAACGACGCGCGCGGGACCGGTGGGTTGATCCGTCCAGCGGCGGAGACGCGCCGCCAGACCGGCAGTGAACCAGATAATTCCGATACCCCCGACGACGCGCAGCAGCGTGACCCACTCCCACCGGGCGCGATGTTCGGCGACCGCCGCGATGTCAGGCGCGGTCGTGCCGACGATGAAAAACTGGATGGCGATCGCGGCGACGGCAATCATGCCGGTTACGCCGCCCGCACGCTCGAACCTCATCAGCCTTCGCTCCCGCCATCTGACACGCGGCCGTGAGCTTCGGCTGGACAAGCCAGTGGCAGCGCCTCGACGAAGCCTGCGTAACGTTCGAGCGCGGCGTCCGCCGGGGCAAACGCGCCGGTCCAGCGAATCCGCTCCATCATTCTCAGATCGTCGAGCGCCGTCGACCACAATACCGCCAGCGCGCGCGGCAGATCCGTCCTCCGGCGCAGGAACAGCATCGTGCGCGTGCGCGCCCGGAACCGGGCGTCCTGGCGCAGCGTGAAGAAAATCAGATACTCGATCGGCTTGCGCACGTGCACGTGCACGATGCCACCGCCGTACTGCACGAATGAGAAGTCCAGCTGCGTCCCGGCCAGGCCCACGCAGCGAAGCGTCTTGCGGGTCGACAGGCGGCCGACGATGCGATGATCGATGGTCCAGGGTCCGACGTCGAGCGACGCCGTGCTGGCCTCGATACCGTGCGACGGACCGAAGTGCGCAAGGTCGAAGCCGTTGGCGAAGATCACATCCGGATGCGCGTTCAATCGATGCGGCAGAAGGACGACTTGTCGCCCGAGATGCGCGGGTACCGCCGGCAGCGGAAACGCCGGCGCACAGCCCGTCCAGGCCCAGATGAACCCCCAGCGCTCCTCGGAGGCGTAACGGCGCAACCGGCGCGGGATCGGAGCGGGATTCCCCGGCGCGGCCACGCAGGAACCGTCCGCACCCCAACACCAGCCGTGGAACTCACAGAGCAGGCCTTGCGGCGTCACGCGCGCGAGCGCCAGATCGCTGCCGAGGTGCGGACAGCGATCGTCGGTGACGTGGGCGTGGCCGTCGAGATCGCGATGCACGATCAGACGCCGCGATCCGACGTCGACGGGCTTCACGTGCCCGCGCCGCACCTGCGAGCTCCGCGCCACCAGATACCAGCCTTGCCGAACGACGCCCGGACGCGCGAATGTGCCGGCGGCCGTTCCTACCATTCCGGCATCTCCTCGACGAGTTGCGCGTAGCTTGCGAACACCGCGTCGGAGGCGACGAACCCCGGACGGAAGTCGATGCCCTGCAGCACGCGCCGGTCGGCCCATGTCGTCGCAATCATCATCGGCACCGCGCGCACGAGCGCTCGCCAGCGCGGCAGAAAGAACAGCGTCTGGGTGATGCAGGTGCCGTCCGCGAGCGGACGCGCCGCCCACAACAGTTCGAACGGGGTCGGCGAGGTCACGGTCACCCACGCCAGGCTCGGGCCGATGTTCGTGAATGTCCAGCGCGCGGAGCGGTTGGCCACCCCGAGCAACCGGCGCATCACCGTCACGCCGAATCGTGCGTGGACCCGCACCGAGATGCGATGCGGGGGCTCGAGCTCGACGACGGGATCGTCGACGAACTTGAAGCCGTGCACGGGGACAACGTGGGTGAGGTCGAGGCCGTTGCCCAGCACGACGTGGCCGTGGCAGGCAAGCCGTTGCGCAGGAAGACGCAGGACGTGCCGGCTGTTCTGAGGCTGCGGCAGCGGCAGGTCGTAGGCCGGCCGGTTACCAGCCCACACCCAGGCGAGCCCCCAGCGCTCGCACACGTGGTAGGTGCGAAGCCGCGCGCCAACCGCCGCTCCGCCACCAGACGTGCACGATCCGTCCGGAGCCCAGCACCATTGATGGAACGCGCACTGCAATCCTCTGCCGGTCACGTTCGCCAGACCGAGATCCGCGCCGAGATGCGGGCACGCGCGGTCCGCCGCGCGCAAGACGCCCGACATGTCGCGGTACAGCACGATGTCGCGCGTGCCGATGGACGCGCGCTCGACCTGTCCGCGGGCAATCCCCGCTGCGACGGCGACGGAATACCACCCTTCGCACACGATGTCCGCGTTCGCGAATCTGCGGAGCGACGGCGCACGCGCGGCGGTCCTTTGCGCCGCCCGGAAGCTCACCGTCATCGCACGCCCATCGGCGATTCATCACCGTGGAGGAAACGGCCGATGAAGCCGGCGAGGAAGCCCGAATAGGAGCGGGCTTCCACCGCGTGCGGCAATCGGGTCAGCAGCAGTTTGTGCAGCCGCGGCAGGTTGTAGCTGGGCACTTCGGGAAACAGATGATGTTCCAGGTGGTAGTTCTCGTTGAGCAGCAGGAAGGACACGAAGGCGTTGCTGCGCACGGACCGCGACGCGAGGAGCGGATCGGCGGGATCGGTGAGCGCGTGCTGCGCCAGCGCGCGCACGGCCGAGATGTAACCGACGACGATTCCCGGAATCAGCCACACCTGCAACAGGTCGCGGATCGGGAACGCCCGGAACACCATCACCCACACGACTGTCATGGCCGCGTATTCGACGGCGATGCGTCGCCGCTCCGCGTTCGTCGCACGCCGCCAGGCGACGGCCGGAATCAGCGGCATATACACGAGCGTGCCGATGGTCAGCCGCACCCACTGCAGCGTCCATCGGATGCGCGGATTTGCGGTGTAGTTGCGGTACTCGTCAGGATCGCCGGGACCACCAAGAAAACGGTGATGCAGCTCGTGGAGGACACGGTACGCGCTCGGCGAGTGCAGGAGCGGAACACACAACAGGATGTTCGCGGCGTGGTTCGCGACCGCATTTCTGAACAGCAGGTGATGATGGCCTTCGTGGGAGAGGAGATAGAAAGCGTTCAACGCGGCGGCGCCCGCGGCAATGGCGATCAGGCGTCCAATCCACCCTGCCCAACCCGCCGTGTCCATGGCGACCAGGCCGACCCACCCGCTCGCGCCCCAGAGGAGGGCGAAGAACGCGACCTCGGCGAGCCGCCGCGCGGCGCGCAGCTGACGAAGCGCGGCCATCTGCGGCTCGATCCCGCTCGAGAGCCGGCGCCGCACGTCACGTGTGGTGGCCATTGCGGCGTTCACGACGTGCTCGCCTCGAGTAACGCCGCCGGTTTATCCATGAACCAGTCGCAGCTGTAGAACGTGTCCAGGTGATACGCGTAGAACCGGTAACCGAGATTCGCGGGGACGGCGATCGAGAGTCGCGTTCTCGATCCGCTCAGCCGCTTGCAGATCGACCGGTAGCTGTAGGTCGTCTTCCACACACGCCGCGTGTGGCGCAGCAGCTCCTCCGCGGTCATGTTCTTGGGCTCGAACACGACGTGTTGTCCGTCGTAGAGACTCCAGTCTTCTGTCGTGAGTCGTCCTTCCCGCTTGAGCCGGCGGTGCAGGCCGGTGCCGGGAAACGGCACCGCAATCGCGTATCGCGGCAGGTCCATCCGCGACGCCATGACGAACTCGAGGGTCTCGTCGAACGCATCGACCGTATCGTTATCGAAACCGAACACGAAGCATCCCATCAGCGCGATGCGGCGGTCACGTATCTTGCGCACGACTTCGTGATAATCGCGGCGCATGTTGAACGCTTTCTTGGTCTCGACGAGCGCGGCCTGATTCAGGGATTCGAACCCGATCAGAAGGCCGCGGCAGCCGCTGCGCGCCGCAAGATCAAGCAGCTCGTCGTCCCAGGCGATGGTGGTGGTCGCGAGGCCGCCCCACTGAATCCCGAGCGGCGCGAGCGCCGTGAACAGCTCCTTCGCGTATGGAACGTCCGCGATCAGATTCAGGTCGAGGAAGATGACCCGCTTCGCCCGCATCTGCCGGATGTCGGCGACCACGTCCGCGACCGGCTTCTGGATCGGCTTTCCCCAGGCCGCTGGAACGACGCAGAAGTCGCACTGATAGATACACCCGCGGGTGGCCTCGATCGTGTGCGCGACGTTGACCATCCCGCCATTGAACAAGTCGCGGCGCGGGAATGGCAGATTGGCGAGCTGGAGATTCGGGTCCTGGTCGTAGCGCCGCGCCATCCTGCCCGCGACGAAATCGCGCAGCAGGCGCGGCCAGGATTCCTCGGCGTATCCCACGGCAACCGCGTCCGCGTGCTGCATCGCCTCGTCTGGAACGAGCGTGGGATGCACGCCGCCGAGCACGACGGGAATCCCCCGGCGGCGTAATGCCGCCGCGATTTCGTAAGCGCGGGGAGCGGTGCCGGTGATGGCGCTGATGCCGACGAGATCTGCCTCGATCTTCGACGGGTCGATGGCGTCGATGCCCTCGTCGATCAACGCGATGTCGGTCGAGACGTCGGCTGGCACCAGGGACGCAAGGGTGGTCAGCGTCAGCGGCGCATACCGCATCGTTTTTTTCCAGATTCCGCCACGGTGCCGGTACAACGGGCCCCGCGGAGACAGCAGCGCCAGACGGAGCGATCGTGGATGAGGCATGTTCCGGCGAGTCCGTCGAATGGCCAGATGATAGCGCAGTTACAATGTCACTTCCTCATGCCTTCAACAATCGCCACCGACGTCCCTCGACCGGCCACGTTCGACGATCGCGTCCGGACCGCACGGCGCGTGCATCGGGGCGCGCTGATCTTCAATGCCGCGCTCACGCTGTTCTGGGTATTCGTGCAGAGCACGCATCAGGGCTTCGGCCTGTTTACCTACTACCCGATTGACGTGCAGACGCTGCTGCGGATCGGCGGCGGCATCCTGTTCTTCTACGTCATCTGGGGGGTCATCTGGTACGTCGTCAAGAACCTCCTCCTCAAGTACTTCGTGGGGTTCTCGAAGGAGGAGCGGCGGCAGGCGTTCTCCTCGCGGATGCAACAGCCGTTCGACGTCGGGTCATTGACGGCCCGCTACTCGGAACGGCGAATCCGCATCACCGACATGATCGGGCGGCGCGGCCGGTTCATCACGCTGGCGATGGCAGGCTTCTTCTACCTGTATGCCCGCGTCCAGACCGAGCAGTCGTCGAACTTCCAGATGGCTGCGGCGGACAACCTGTTCGACGCCGTGATCACCAGCTGGGTGTTCCTCGGCTTTTACTATGCGAACGGCTTTTTTGCGGCGACGTTCTACGGGCCGCAGTCGCGAATCATGGACGGCGTCCTGGCGCGCGCGAACTGTCTGCTGATCACCACGCTGTGGACGGCCTTCAAGTTCGTGATGGTGCCAATCGGCACGCGACTGGCCGCCGTCTATCCGCCGGCGCAGACTGCCGCCGTTTTCGCGCTGATCTGGGGTTCGTACATCGTGGCCGACGCGCTTGCCGAAGTCGGCGGCTCGCTGTTCGGTAAACAGCGGATCCGGGTGCTGGGAATCGGCGACGTGAACCGGAAGTCGATCGGCGGCACCGTGTCAGGCTTCGTCGGCGCTCTCGTGTTCTGCCTGTGGGTCGTTCAGGCCCAGGGAGTGCCGGCGCCATGGATTGCCCTGGCCGTCGTCATCGCGCTGTCAAACACGGTGATCGAGCTGTTCGCCCCACGCGGGACCGACGATTTCTTCATGGCAACGGCAAACGCCTTGATTTGTCTCGCGTTTGGAACGTGGGTGCTTCGATAAGTAGAAAGGCAATCCCTGATCCCTAATCCGCGAATCCGCAAATCCCTGAAGCCCTGAAGCCTTGAAGCCTTGAAGCCTTGAAGCCTTGAAGCCACTACTCGTAGCGCAGCGCGAGGATGGGGTCGATGCGGCTGGCGCGATGAGCCGGGATCAGCCCTGCCGCGGCGGAGATGATCGTCAGCAGCAGCAGCGTCCCCGCCGCCATCCACGGATCGTTGGGCTGAATGCCGTAGAGCTGTGCGCTGACGTAGCGGCCGAGCGCGAGCGCCGACGGGACACCGATGCCGAGGCCGATCGCCAGCAGGATCAAGACCTCGCGCATCACCAGCCAGATCACGCCGCCGGGTTGCGCACCGAGGGCGAGGCGGATGCCCAGTTCCTTTCTGCGGCGCGCGACGACGAACGCCATCACGCCGTAGAGACCGATCGACGCGAGCACCGTCGCGAGAAATCCAAAGCCCGCCGAGAGCAGCGCGACCAGGCGATCCGTCAACAGCGTCTCGTCGAGCTGCGACTCGACGGTCTTCGTCGCATATACCGGCATCGCCGCGTCGAGGCGCTTCACCTCGCTGCGGATCAACCCGAACGCGCTGGACGAGCTCGTGTTCATGCGGACGTAGAAGACGGCGCTGTTGCGGCCCCAGTTCGGAACGAACACCTGCCGGTGGACCCCTTCGCGCGGTCCTTCGTAGAGCGAGTCCGCCACGACGCCGACGATCTCGATTGTCAGCTTCGACTTGGGGCCGCCGCCCCAGCCGACATGCTTGCCGACCGCGCTGTGTCCCGGAAAGAAGTGCTCCGCGAACTTGCGGTTGACGATCGCGACGGTCGCGTCTTCCTTCTGATCGAGGACGGTGAAATCGTGCCCCTCGAGGAACGGAACCTTCATGGTCTCGAAGTATCCCGGCGACACCGAATTGATGAAGGCCTGCCGATCCTCTCCGTCGGTGAAGGTGTGCCCTTCCACGGCCATCGAGCTGTCCCATTCGTCGCCCGCGAGAATCGCCACCGCGGCAAACGCCGCTGACTTCACGCCCGGCGCGGATCGCAGGCGCTCGAGGAGCGTGCGATAGAGCTGCACCGACCGCGGTCCGTCGTAGCCGCTCAGGGTCGGCGCGAGCTGGAAGGTGACCAGATTGTCGAGCCCGACCCCGGTATCCGTCGTCTTCAGATTCTGCAGGCTGCGGACGAACAGGCCGGCGCCGAACAGCAGCAGGAAGCTGAGCGCGACCTGCGCCGTCACCAGCCCTTTTCGCAGGAACAGTGATCCGCCCGTGCCGGCAATCGACCCCATCGTATCCTTCAGCGTCGTCCAGGGATCGGGACGGCTGGCACGCAGCGCGGGGACGAGGCCGAAAATGATCCCGGTGGCGAAGCTCAGAACCAGCGTGAAGACCAGGATTCGCGGGTCCGGGTGCGCGGTGATGAGGAGCGGCTGACCCTCGGACGGCACCAGCGCGAGCAGTGTCCGCGTCAGCACGACGGCGAGGCCGAGACCCAGCACCCCACCGGTAATCGAGAGGACGAGGCTCTCGACCAGCAGCTGCCGCACGAGCCGGCCGCGCGAGGCGCCAAGGGATAAGCGCACCGCGATCTCTTTCTGGCGCATGAACGCGCGCGCGATCAGCAGGTTCGCCACATTCGCGCACGCGATGAGCAGCACCAGACCGACCATCGACATCAAGACGACGAGCGCCGTCGAGAAACTGTTGCGCAGTTCGGAATAGCCCATAGCCGCGGGCTCGACGAGCAGCTGTCCTTTCATGAACTGGTCGCGCGAGTATTGCGACCAGTCCTTCGCAGCGGGCAGCGTCATCTCGTACTGACGAATCTGCGTGAACAGTCCCTGCAGCGGAGCTTTCGCGGATTCGACCGTATAGCCCGGCTTGAGCCGCGCGAACACCTGAACCCATCGCTGGCGCCGGTCGT
>Ga0310810_10006896_pt1 | contig 12889 bp, 13 predicted proteins | sample NCmetagenome_FD_207641 | JGI IMG/M metagenome (GOLD analysis project Ga0310810, IMG submission 207641) | Soil microbial communities from experimental microcosm in Duke University, North Carolina, United States - NC | ecosystem: Engineered > Artificial ecosystem > Soil microcosm > Unclassified ... | reverse complement strand
GGTAAATCCGAAGCGTCACGTTCGCGCCCCTGTGTGCGAAAAGGTCCGCCGTCTCGCGTACCCGTGTCTCCGGCACATGCGCGTCCTGGTCGCTGCACCCGAGGAAGACTGGAGTGTGGTCGAAACGGCCCGGATAATTCCATCGGGTACCTGGCGGTCCGATCGCACCGCCGCTGAACGCGAGAATGCCGCCGAATCGGGACGCGTGACGGATCGCGAATTCGCACAGCAGGCATGCGCCCTGCGAGAAGCCGGCAAGAACGATGGACGAGCGCTTGATGCCTGCGGCTTCCACGCGCTGGACCAGCGAGTCCAGGACGGCCAGACCAGACGAGATCCCTGGCTCGTTGCTGTCGATCTCCGCCATGAAGCTGTATGGATACCAGGTGCGCCCCGCGGCGGCTGGCGCCAGGTAAGTGATGTCAGGTCGATCGAAGCGACGCGCCAGATCGAGGATGTTCGCCGGCGCCGCATTGCGCCCGTGCACCATGATCGCCACGACAGGCGATCGGCCGAGCGGCAATCCGGCTTCAACGACCTCTTGCCCTTCGCGCGGCTGCATCTCAGAGGTAGTTCACGTCGGGCAGGCCAGCCTCGATCTCGGCCCGGAACGGCTCTTCCCATGGCGGCAGCTTCAACGCGCGTCCCAGCGACGAGAGTTCTTCGTCGACGGTGAACCCTGGCTGAATCGTGGCCACCTCATAAAGGACGCCGCCTGGCTCCCGGAAGTAGATCGACTGGAAGTAACAGCGGTCACGCACTTCGGTCACCCGCAGCCCCATCTTCAGGAGATCCTCCCTGAGGCGAAGCTGCTCGTCGGCGGTGCTAATCGCCATTGCGACGTGGTGAACGGTCCCGAGACCATTGATTCCTGTAGCGGCATTCGGATCTTCGACGATGTCGATGAAGTGGCCAGCGTTCGAGCCTCCCGCTGCCACGCGAGTGCGTGCGCCGTCGCGGGAGACGAGCCGGTAGCCGAGAATTCCGGTCAGCAGGTCGATCGAGGGTCCGGCTTGATGGACTCTGGTGGTCACGCTGTGCAGCCCGCGGATGGCCGCGTCGCGGCCGACGCCGTTGCCGGTCCACGGTTCGCGCTCGTCATCGCCTGCAATCAGTTCGAACTGGAGACCTGAGGGGTCGAGAGTATGCAGACCCTCTTCGCCGAAATGCGGGTCGATCGACTGCACATCGGCTCCGGCGTTGCGAAGGCGTTCTTCCCAGAAGGGCAGCGAGTGCATCGGGACCGAGAAGCAGGTGGTCACGACCTGTCCCGCGCCCTGCGTTCCAACGCGGACACCGTGATCCCGGTAGGGAAACGTTGTCCAGATCGTGCCAGGCCGGCCTCGCTCCGAGCCGTAATAGAAGTGGTAGACGTGGTGATTGTCGAAGTTGACGGTCTTCTTGACCAGCCGCATACCGAGAAGATCGAGACAGAAGTCGAGGTCCTGTTGGGCGTCGTCCACGGTGGCGGTGACATGGTGGAGACCGAGGATGCGGTAAGCCATCGCGCGATTCTACCTGCGAAACGTTCGTGCGTCCGGCTCGCTCCCGATGGCGCGCGTGCTAACATCCGCGCCTCGACGGTCAGCTGTCTGGCCGCTTTGCAGGGAGAACGAATGATGCGCGTTTCCATGTCGCCGCTCGTCGCCGCCGTCGTGTTCGCCGGCACCATTGCCCTGCACGGGCAAGCCGGTCAGCCTGCTGCAGGCGCGCGGCCGCCACAGCCGGCGCCGACACCGGCCTGTGGGCCTGGCCAGCCTTCGTCGAGCAAGAGCGTCGACAAGGCGTCGCGCTGCTTCGAACTGCGCACTTACACCGTTCGCGAGGGCAGCTCGATCGAACTGCTGCACTCACGCTTCCGGGAGCACACCTCGAAGCTGTTCATCAAGCACGGCATGACGATCATCGGCTACTGGCAGCCGGTGTCGAAGCCCGACACCTTGATCTACATGCTCGCGTACAAGGACAACGCGGCTCGTGACGCGTCGTGGGCCGCGTTCAACACCGATCCCGAGTGGGTGAAGACCCGCACCGAAATGGCGGTCAACGTGCAGGTGGAGAGCGTGTTCCTCGGCGCTACCGATTACTCGCCGATGAAGTAGTCGGCTGCGGCCGCTGCAAATCCTTCAGCGGCACCGCATCGATCTCGGCGATGACCCTGGCGTACGCGCGTGTGACGGCGGCGAGGCCGCTCGCCGGGATGATGTCGGGCGTTTCGTGGTCCGAGTGCCAGTAGAGGCCCGTGTCGATCAACTGCATCGAGGGCGCCAGGTTCTGGATCCGGCCGATCTCACCCGCGGCGTTCGCCGAACGCTGCTCCATCAGGCTCACCCCGAACGTGTCGTAGGCGCCGGTCACGATTTTCTCGAGCGCAGCGCTGCCGCCGATGTACCACCCGAGCGGCGATTCGACCGCCGCCTTTCGTACGACACTCCCGTTGGACGCGATTAGCAGGCTGGCCGCGGTGTGTTCGCAGTTGATGATCAGCGCCGTCTTGGCGAAGACCTCCTTGTGCTCGAGAAGCCACGCGCCGCTCTCCGCCGTCCCGTCGTGATGACCGGTCGTGCCGAGGAACACGAGCGTCCGCTTCCGCTGCGCCTGCGGAATCTTCGCGAAGTACTCCGCCAGGCCGACCATCGTGGCGATGCCGGTACCGTTGTCGTTGGCGCCTTCGAACCAGCCGTCGCGGTGCGCGACGACGAAGACGGTTTCGTCGGTCGTACCAGGCAGCGTGCCCCAGATCGTGGCCGTCTTCAGGTTCGGCGTCAGCTGGATGTCGAGCGACAGCTTGACGCGCGCGGGCGTGCCGGAATGGTGCGCTCCCGCGATCATGTCGCGCATGCGCATCCCGTCCTCGAGGCCGAGCGCAAAGGTCGGCACCTGCGCGCCAACGGGGTAGAACTGGAAGCGCAGGTTGCCGGGGATGAGCAGCGTGATGAAGATGGCCGCCGCGCCCTTGTCACCAATGCGCTTCACCGCGCCTTTCGAGATGGTGCTGTGGCGCGACTGGAAATCGGTGCTGTAGAAGAAGACCGCCTTGCCTTTCAGATCCTGAGCCGCGAGGTCGGCATCGGTCGCGAAGCCGACGTCCACCGCTTCGAGATCGAGCCCGCCGGCAGGAGTGCCCACGCCGCGATAGGTCGGCTGCGCTGAACTGAGCGTGGTCGCTGCGCCGCCGGCCGTTGCGCTGACGCTCCAGGACTGCGGCATCCACTGTGGCGGCAGGTCGAACGGCTGTTCGCGAACATCCGAGAGCCCGATGGATTTGAACTTCGTGAGGAGCCAGCGCGCGTTGTCCGCATCGGCTTCTGTGCCGATGATGCGCCCCCAGAACTGCGGATGACCGTTGTCACGATAGCGGCGCGAGGTGGCCGCGAGGTCCTCGACGTAGGTCTTGAGGTGAGCGCCGTCGATTGAAGAATACGTCGTTGCAGGACCGGCGTGCTGCCCTTGCAGGAGCGTCGGCGGCGGCAGGATCATCATGATGACGACTGCGGCGAAGGCGAATCGGGTGCGCATGAACATCTCCTCGAAGCCTGCGTAACCGTCGAGCCGGCGAAATGAAACTCGCAGATAGTACACCGGGCTGCTGTGCCGCGTGACGAAGATGTAGCCCGTCAGTCCGCGATTTGCTCCAGCGCCAGGCCGCTTGTCGGCGGACCGAACAGACCGACCGCGCCTCCTGCCACCACCATCGCGCCCGCGATGAAGACGAACACGCCGGCTGTGCCGAAGCGTTCCAGCAGGAAGCCGATGATGAGGCTGGTGAAGATCGCGCTGAAGCGGCTCCACGCGTAGACGAAGCCGACTGCGCGAGCGCGGATGGCGGTCGGAAACAGTTCGGACTGGTAGGCGTGGAACGCGACGGACATCCAGTTGTTCGAACAGGTCAGCAGGACCCCGATGGCGACGAGGCCGGCGCCCGATGCCGTCGCGAACAGGAGTCCGAAGCCTGCGATGGCCGCAGCACTCCAGACGATCTGCAGTCGGCGATCCATGCCGTCGGCAAATCGCATCACGAGTGCGGGTCCGACCGGTGCCGCAAGCGCGATCGCGAACGAGTACCCGAGGCTGGTTGTCGTCGTGATGCCACGCGCGATGAGCAGCGTCGGCACCCACGAGGCAAACCCGTAGTAGCCGATCGTCTGCGCGAAGTTGAAGACTACGAGCACCAGCGTCCGCGTGAGGTAGGGAGGCTGGAAAATGCGCGTGAGCCCGCTTCGTGCCACGGCGGAGATGTGTGGGGTGTTTCCCGGCACCGCTGCCGGCAACGCGACGCCCAGGTCGATCTCGACTCGACGCTCGATGGCGGCTGTCACTGCCTCGGCGTCGGCGATCCGCCCATGCGCGACGAGCCACCGCGGACTCTCGGGTACGGCGCGGCGGACGAACCAGACGAGCACGGCGCTCACCGACCCCACGAGCACGACCCATCGCCATCCGTCCACACCGAAGGGTGACCGCGGTACGAGCAGCCATGCGACCAGGGCCACCAGTGGAACGGCCGAAAACTGCACGACCTGGTTCATCGCGAACGCGCGGCCGCGAATGCGACGCGGCATCAACTCGGCGATGTAGGTGTCGATCGTCACCAACTCGACGCCCAGGCCGATGCCGGTGAGGGCACGCCACAGCAGCACTCCGCCCGTCGTCGTCTGGACGGCCATGATGCACGTGGACGCCGTGTACCACAGCAACGCCCATGTAAACACTGCGCGGCGTCCGAACCGATCGGCGGCAACGCTGAAGATCAGTGCCCCGACAAAAAGTCCTGTAAAGGTGGCGGCAACGAACGCGGCCAGTCCACTCACGCCAAACAGCGATGCCGACCCGGCGGTGAAGAGTCCAGCGCGAACGAGGCCCGGACCGATGTAGCCCATCAGGAAAAGATCGTAGTACTCGAACGCGCCGCCGAGCGAGAGCATCACCAGCAGCGTCCAGATGTAACGCGTCGCGGGCAACCGATCGAGCCGCGCATGAATCAGCGCTGCGTGGCCAACGGTCGGTGCATAATCAAAGACCTTTCCGTCCATGGATGTCCTGACACTCTCGAGACTGCAGTTCGCGATCACCGCGATCTTCCACATCATCTTCCCGATGATGTCGATCGGGATCGGCTTCTACCTGTTTGTGATGGAAGCGCTGTGGCTGGCGACCGGGCGCGACACTTTCTATCATCAGCTGCGTTTCTGGCTTCGCATTTTCATCCTGACCTTCGCAGTCGGCGTCGCGAGCGGCATTCCGATGGCGTTCCAGTTTGGAACCAACTGGGCCAGGTTCGCCACATCGACCGGGAGCTTCTTCGGCAACATTCTCGGGCTCGAGACGACAGTGGCGTTCACGCTGGAAGCGTCGTTTCTGGGCATCCTGATCTTCGGCTGGCGCCGCGTGTCGCGCGGTGTGCATCTCCTGGCCACCGGCCTGGTCGTCTTCGGCGCGTCCCTGTCGGCGTTCTGGATCATCTCGGCGAACTCGTGGATGCAGATTCCGCACGGTGTGCACTTCGACGAGGCGGGCCGGGTGATCGTCGACGATTACGCTGCTGCGATCTTCAACCCGGATACGGGGATCACCTACGCACACGTACTCGTGTCGGCCATCGAGGCGACGCTCTTTCTGATCGCGGGTATTTCCGCGTGGGCGATCCTGCATCACCGGACGGAGCAGCGGACGAAAGCGTTCTTTCTCCAGTCGCTGAAGTACGTGGTGGCGATGGCCGTCGTGGTCACCAACCTGCAGTTCGCGCTGGGCGACCTCAGCGGACAGGTCGTGGCGAAGCACCAGCCTGAGAAGCTCGCCGTCATGGAACTGCACTGGGACACGAACACAGAGGGCACAGGTGTGCCGCTGTTTCTTGCTGCGTGGCCCTCATTCACCGAGCCCCGCAACATCTTCGAGTTCGGCATCCCGAATCTGGGCAGCCTGATCGCGACCCACGAGCGTCACGGCAAAGTGCCGGGGCTGACTTCATTTCCCGAGCACGAGCGACCGACCACTCCGGAAACGGCGCTGGCCTTCGTCGCGTTCCGGGTGATGGCAATCCTGGCAGTCGTGATGTTCTTCCAGATGGTGGCCGGCTGTTATTACTGGGCGCGTGGACGGCTGACGCCCGAGCGCATCGCCGCGTACCCGCGCTTCCTGAAGGTGTGGGTCTGGACCATTCCCATCGGGTTCATCGCGGCTGAGGGCGGCTGGATCGTGCGCGAGGTGGGGCGCCAGCCCTGGGTCGTCTACAGGGTGATGCGCACGGCTGACGCCGTGTCGCCGAACCTGAATGCGACCGTCGTGGCGCTGATTCTGCTCGCGGTCGTCGTGCTGTACGCCGCGCTCTTCTGGGTGTTCGTGCACTTCGTGCGCAGGACGATCAGCGAAGGGCCGTCCTTCGCGCTGCCGCATGCGACGCAGGCCGAGACGGTGCCATCATGATCGACGACAGCGCGCTTCCCGTCATCTGGTTCTTCATCATCACGGGCGAACTGGCGCTGTACGCGCTGCTCGATGGTGCGAACCTCGGCATTGGCCTGCTGTCGATGCTGCCGCAACCCGAGGACCGACGGGAACTGATGCTCCACACGCTCGGTCCGATCTGGAACGCCAACGAGACGTGGCTTCTCGTCGCGGCAGGCTCGCTCTTCGGCGCGTTCCCGCCGGTCTACAGCATCATGCTCAACGCGCTGTATGTGCCGGGCATGGCGATCGTGATTGGCCTGATCCTCCGCGCCGTCTCGTTCGAGTTCTACGACTACGGACAGGGCAAGCGGCTGTGGGGCGATGCCTTCGGCGCGGGCAGTCTGCTCACCGTGCTCGGGCAGGGCGCGCTCTTCGGCGGGCTCCTGAGCGGCATCCGTGTCGAGGACCGGCAATTTGCCGGAGGTCCCTTCGACTGGATCACGCCGGTCACGCTGCTCGTGATGGTGGGGGTGTTTTTCAGCTACGTGATCGTCGGATATGCCAACCTGCTGCGCAAGACCGGTTACGAGATTGCGGGGGAAACCTTCTCGCGCATCCTCGGCGCCGGCGTGATTGCAGCGCTGGCGCTGGCCGGCGCGTCGTTTCTGCTGCCGCGCGAGGACTACACCTTTCTCGTGCGCTGGACGACGCCGCCCACCAGCACGATCCTGCAGGTCACCGTCGTCTTCATCGTCGCCGCGTTTGCGCTGCTGATCTGGGCGGTGGCGACGCGCCGTCACGTCGGGCGGATTTATCCCCTGTGCCTGGCGATCTTCGGGATGGCCTTCCTCAGCGTCCTGGTGGGTGTATATCCGTTGATGATTCCACCATCGCTGTCGCTTTTCGATGCGGCTTCGCCCTCGAACACCCTCCGCTTCATGTTGTACGGCATCGGTCCGCTCCTGCCGATCGTGCTGACCTACAACTGGTATCTCGCTCACGTGTTCCGCGCGGAATCGAAAGTCGACGCCCGGATGCGCGCCCGCGGCTACTGAGGCTGCTGGTTTTCCTGGCACGCGTTCGGTCGGAACGGCGCGCGCGTTGATGCGTCAAAGACGCAGTGCCGTGCTACTCTGCGGAACTCAAGCAACAGACCCATTTGGCGGCAGAGGGTCCCTGCGCCCACAACGATAAGGAGCGTTCGCATGGCTGGTGAGGAAAACAAGGCAATCTACCGGCGGTTTGTCGAGGAGGTCGTCAACAAGGGCAACTTCGATGTTGTCGACGAACTCTACGCGCCGGACTATGTCGACCACGCCGCGCCTCCCGGTGCGCCCGGCGGACTGGCAGGCGTGAAGGCCATCATGGGCATGTTCCGCACGGCTTTCCCGGACGTTCATTTCACCATTGTCCAGATGGTGGCTGAAGGCGACATGGTGGCGACCTTCGTCACCGGCACGGGTACCAACAACGGGCCGTTCATGGGCCGTCCGGCCTCGGGCAAGAAGGCCACGTGGAACTCCACCGGCTTCTTCGTGTGCAAGAACGGCAAGATCACCGAACACTGGGGTGTGCCGGATCTGCTGGCCATCCTCGGTCAGATCGGCGCAATCCCGCACTAGCTCGAACCGCCCACCGACCGGCCTTTCAGGCTGTCATTGCCCTGGAAGGTCGGACCGGATTTGTGTTCGCAACTTGCTGAACGACCGTGTTGGAGGGAGTCGCCGTGACAGATCTGGACGTGATGAGGAAACTGCCGATTCGCTACATGGAGGAAGTGTTCAACCAGCGGAAGTTCGCCGTCCTCGACGAGATCTTCGCGACGAACCTTCTCGAGACCATGCGGCAGATCAACATGGGTTTCCTGTCGGGGTTTCCCGACTGGCATGGGACAGTGGACGACATCATCGTCGAGGGGGATCGCGTGGTGAACCGCTGGAGCGGGCACGGGACGCACACCGCGCCGCTCATGGGCATACCACCGACCGGCAAGCACGTGACGTTGCAGGGCATCACCATCTTCCGTGTGGCTGACGGCAAGGTAGTCGAGCAATGGAGCCACGGCGACACGCTGGGGCTGATGCAGCAGCTCGGTGTCGTGCCGACACAGGGCTGAATAGTGGGATCTTCCGCCGTGAACGCCCGGAACGTCCGGGTCGTGCCGGCGACCGAGAGCGCAGCGATCAAGGAGCGAGACCGATGACGCCAGAAGAGTTGGTTTCAGAAAAAGCGATGCTCTACGACCGGATCATGGTCGGGAAATCAGCCGAGGAAATCGCCAACAAGGCGATCATCTGCCGCTATGTCGATGCGACAAACGACGGCGACCTGGACAAGTTCGACCTGTTCGTCAATCCGAACTACGTGGAGAACGAGCCGATCCCGGGGCAGGGACCGGGGCTCGCCGAATTGAAGAAGGCCTACGTCGCCTTCAACGGGCCGTTCCCGGACCTGGGCTACATCTTTGCGGACATCATTGCCGAAGGCGACATCGTGTTCGGCCGCGGCATCATCTCCGGCACCCACAAGGGCAACTTCCTCGGCATTCCTCCGACCAACAAGCGCATTCACTGGACGGGCACGCGCCTGTTCCGGCTGAAGAACCTGCAGGTCCAGGAAGGCTGGTTCAGCGCCGACATGATGGGCATGATGCAGCAGATGGGCGTCGTCCCCACGCCGCCCGGACCGGATCCGTCGACGATTCCTCCAGGAAAGCACATCACCGGCGCTGCCTCGGGGCGCGAAGCCAACAAGGCGCTGATGCGGCGCTTCATCGAGGAAGTCTGGAACAAGGGGAACCTGGCGGTTGCTGACGAGCTGTTCCATCCCGAGCACACCAGTCCGAGTGCGCCGACCCTCCCGCCCGGACCTGCCGGTACAAAGATGATCGCCACGGCGTTCCGGAATGCGTTTCCGGACTTCCACATGGAAATCACGCACATAGCAGGAGAGGACGACCGCGTGGCCGCTCGCTTTGTCGAGACCGGCACGCACACCGGCGAGTTCTTCGGCATTCCCGCCACCGGCAAGTCGGTCAAGTTCAGCGAGATCGGCATCCTGCGGATCGCCGACGGCAAGGTCGTGGAGAGCTGGTATGACGTCGACATGCTCGGACTGATGGGACAGCTGGGCGTCGGCAAGTAGCCGCGAACGCGAGTCCCCGGCGCTTACCCTCGCGCCAGACAAGTCGAGCAATTTCTCGAGACGACGCTTCACACATGCATGAAGACCGACTCAGAGACCTCGTGCTGAAGATGTACGACGACGTGTGGAACCACGGCAGGTTCGACATCGCTGACGTCGCCATCCACAAGGACTTCGACGATCACCCGCCAACGAGATTCTTCGACGTGGGCCGGCGGGGTCCAGACGCCCTGGTTGGTGCCGCCAGGGAGTTCCGCAGCGCGGCGCCGGATTTCCACGATGCACCAGAACTGGTGCTCGTGGAGGGCGACCGCGTCGCGTACCTCGGGCAGATCACCGGCAAGCAATTGAACCCGATGTTCGGGTTTCCCGGCACCGGCCGTCGCCTTCGCGTCTGGGGTGTGAATTTCTACCGCATCGAGAACGACCAGATCAGGGAGCGGTGGGGCCAGTTCGATGTGCTGACCATGATGCAGCAGCTCGGACTTGCTCCCGGGCCTCCGATGCCGGAAATATCAGAGGATGCACCGCAGCTGGGCGATCCACGCCGTTCCTCCCGGGAAGACGCGAGCCAGGTCGCGGCGAACAAAGGCGTCTATGCCCGCATGGTCGAGGAAGTCGTAAATAGAGGGAACTTCGACGTCGTCGACGAGTTGTTCCATCCCGAGTATGTTGACCACGCGGCCCCGCCGAACTCGCCGCCGGGCCTCGCTGGAGTGAGGGCGATCTTCCAGATGTTCCGGACCGGCTTCCCGGATGTGAAGTTCACCATCGACCAGCTGGTAGGCGAGGGCAATTACGTCGCGACCCTGGTTCACGGCGAGGGGACGCAGACCGGCCAGTTCCTTCAGTTTCCCCCCAGTGGCAAGCACGCCATCTGGCGGTCCGTCGGCTTTTTCCGTGTCGAGAACGGCAAGATTCGCGAGCACTGGGGCATTCCGGACCTGCTCGGGATCCTCATCCAGATCGGTATCATCCCGCCCCCCGCTGCGGCCAGTTCACGGGGGACCGTGGATGCACAGCTGAAATAGGTCTACACGTTCGGACCCTGTCGCGACCTCACACTGCTGTCGAAGGCGAGCGCGAGCCGACAAGGATGTCGCCGGCGTTGCATGTGGATTCGCTGGCCGGTCGTTACACGCCGCAGTTTTTTTTCGTCAGGACGCGCGGAACTCAAGCAGCGAGGCCGCTGCGTGGTATCGTGTGCAGGTTTTCCCATTCCCCGACCGGGAAGCATGGTTGCCTCGGCTCGAACGTTCGTTTGGGCCCGTTGCTGCGTTCAGTCCTGAACGTGTGATCGGCCGCGGCAGCCACGTGAGTGTGGAAGGTGCCGCCGCGGGCAATGGCGCCCGTCGGACGCTGCCGGACCACCACAAAAAGGAGCATCAAAATGCGCGCACACCAGGAAGACGTCGGTCATCCCCTCGTTTCAATCGTCGAAAAGATGTACGAGTGCTTCAACAAGGGCGACATGGCCACGTTGAAGAAGGAAGTTTTCGCCGACAACATCAACTGGCGGCTGCCCGGCCACCATCCGCTCGCCGGAGCGAAGCAGGGCGCCGACGAAGTGATCGCGTTCTTCTCCCAGCTGGTCAAGTCGGGCATTCACGTCGACCTGATCAAGATCGACGGCTTCGGCGACGACACCGTGGTCGAAGTGCATCGCGGCTACGGCCAGGTGGGCAGCGCCATCCTGGATGCGAACAACTGCACCCACTACCACATCAAGGACGGCAAGATCTACGACGTGCAGGTCTACATCAGCGACCAGCACACCGTTGACCAGTTCTTCTACCAGTCGCACAAGCTGGCGCCGATCCCCAAGCGTCTCGCCGACTAGTCGCCCTGGTAGTCCGGGTGCGGCCGGCATGGCCGTTACCCCTCTTACGACCGCGTTTCAGGAGAGAGCAGCCGCAATGCCGATCATCAACATCAAGTTCATCAAGGACGTCGTGGCGACCCCGGCTCAGAAAGAGGAGCTGATCGTCAAGATGACCGACACGTTCGTGAGCGTCCTCGGCGAGGTCGTTCGCCCGTTTGTCTACTGCATCATCGACGAGACCCCGCAGCGCGACTGGGGTATCGCCGGCGTGCCGATGCCTGACCTGCCGTTCTTGACCGGCGACAAGTATGCGCAGATCTACAAGACGTCGAGCGACCTGATGAAAGGGGCGATCGCCCAGATGGAAGCCGCCAAGAAGGATCAGAAGGGCTGAGGCCCCGCACTCACAGCGCCGCGTCGGGTCATCCCGACGTCCGGCATCTGGTCTCGATCGGATCGATGGCGAGATGCCCACGCGAACGGATGGCCGGCGCCGGCGGCGTGCAGTACAAGGTGCTCGCGGAGGGAAGTCATGGGACTCGAGGAAAACAAGGCGATCATGCGCCGCTGGCTCAAAGAGGGCTGGTCGACCGGCAACGTCGACGTTGCCGACGAAATCGTCTCGAAGGATTTCACCGTCCACGGGGCCGGTGGTCAGTCGGTCAAGACCGGGCCGAACGGCGTCAAGGAACTCGTGCGCACGTGGCGCAAGGCATTCCCGGACGGCGTCATGCACGTGCTCGATGACATCGCCGAAGGCCCGTACGTCGGTGTCCGCCTGCTGTGGACCGGCACGCACATGGGCGACTTCTACGGCGCCAAGCCGACCGGTGCCAAGGTGACCTGTTCGTCGATCGGCATCGACGAGGTCCGCGACGGACAGATCGTCGGCGGCTGGGGCGAACTGGACATGCTGGGCCTCATGCAGCAGGTGCACATGCTGCAGAAGATGGGACCCGATGCTCCCGCCGATCCCGTCGGCGACTCGGAAACCGTTCCCCGGCCGACCTCGACATCGGTGGCCGAGAACAAGGCGGTCGTGCTCAAGTTCGTCGACGCGATCAACAAGTGGGATCTCAACGCGGCGCGCGCCCTGTGCGCGTCGAACTATGTCGAGCACAATCCCGCGTGGGGCGCCATCTCGCTCCAGGGAACGTTCGAGACTTACCAGATGATCCGCGCAGCCCTGCCGGACCTCAACTTCGCGTCGGACACCAGCCTCATGGTGGGCAATGGCGACCGCGTCGTCCTTCGCGGCACGGTGACCGGCACGCACACCGGCGCGGACCTCTTCGGGGTCAAGGCTTCAGGCAAGAAGCTCGAGTGGACCGGCATCGACATCTCGCGCGTCACCGACGGCAAGATCAGCGAACGCTGGCTGTCGGCCGACATCCTGCGCCTGATGCAGGAACTCGGTCTGGTTCCGGCGGCAAGCTAGCTCAATAGTGAGAGTGCGTTTCGGGTCTGACGACCTGGAACGCACTCGAATTGGCTCTGGGCTTCAGGCTCCGGGCTCTCGGCCGGTCGGCTTCT
>Ga0310810_10006895_pt1 | contig 12889 bp, 11 predicted proteins | sample NCmetagenome_FD_207641 | JGI IMG/M metagenome (GOLD analysis project Ga0310810, IMG submission 207641) | Soil microbial communities from experimental microcosm in Duke University, North Carolina, United States - NC | ecosystem: Engineered > Artificial ecosystem > Soil microcosm > Unclassified ... | reverse complement strand
GGCCAAAGCGTCAACCTCCTCGACCCCTACGATACAAAGGTACTAATCCCCAGCTTAACTGCATGACTGGAACAATAGACAGCCCGGGAGTTGCGATCCTTGGTTCAACCGGATCCATCGGCTGCAATAGTCTGCGCGTGATCGAGTCGTTAACGACAACCCAGATGCGTGTGGTCGCGCTCGCCGCAGGTAGTAATGTCGAACGCCTCGCAGATCAGATCGCGACGCATTTGCCGGAAGTTGTTTCGGTTGATAATGAAGTGGCGGCGCACGATCTGCGCGCGCTCTTGTTTGCGCGCGACGTTGATCTACCGCGCATCGTCGTTGGTGAAGAAGGATTGTGTGAAGTCGCGACTCACCGAGACGCTGACTGCGTGATCTCTGCGACCGTCGGTGCGATTGGTTTTGTGCCGACACTCAAAGCGCTCGAATTCGGCAAACGGGTGGCGCTCGCCAACAAAGAAACGCTCGTGATGGCAGGTGAGTTGATGACTGCGGCCGCGCGCAAGTCAGGCGCGGAATTGTTGCCCGTCGACTCCGAGCACAACGCTCTGCACCAGTGTCTGCGCGGTGAACGGCGCGAAGAAGTGCGTCGCATCATCCTGACTGCGTCCGGCGGACCGTTTCGCACGAAGAACAAGTCGGAGATGGAGCTCGCCACCGTTGCCGAGGCGATGCGGCATCCGACCTGGAACATGGGTGCGAAGATCACGATCGACTCCGCGACGCTCATGAATAAAGGTCTCGAAGTTATCGAAGCCCGCTGGCTATTCGGTTTCGGACCGGACGAGATCGACATCATCGTTCATCCCGAGTCGGTAGTTCATTCGATGATCGAGATGGTGGACGGTTCTGTGATCGCGCAGCTCGGGGTTACGGACATGCGCCACGCGATTCAGTACGCGCTCACGTATCCCAAACGCCATGGATGTCAATTGCCGTCGCTCGATTTGACGACTGTTTCCGGCCTGCACTTCGAAGCGCCCGATCACGAGCGTTTTCCCTGTATCAAACTCGCGTATCGCGCGTTGCGCGAAGGGGGAACGCTTCCGGCCGCAATGAATGCCGCGAACGAGGAGGCAGTGGCGGCGTTTTTGAACGAGCAGATCAGCCTGATCGAGATCCCCCAGGTTATCGAATCAGTGATGAACGAACACTCAAATCACCCAGCAAAAGACATCGATACGATCCTCGCTGCCGACCATGAGGCGCGCCTCGCCGCACGGGCCACGATCGCGGATCCTATTCGTGTTCATCCGTGATATCCGTGCTACACTCGTTTGTGCAACCTGACTCGAAATCGTCGAGTCTAAATGGGGTTATTTGACGTATTTTGACTGTCAAAAGAAGGTCTCCTAATGGATTTGGGGTTAATTGGTATATTAGCGTTTGTATTCATCCTCGGCTCGGCCGTAGTCCTTCACGAATTCGGCCACTTCATCGTTGCCAAGCTGTTTAAAATCCGCGTCGAGACCTTCTCTGTTGGCTTTGGCCCGCGTATTTTTGGCAGAAAATGGGGACACACAGATTATCGACTCTCCGCAATACCACTGGGAGGATACGTAAAGCTTGGCGGTGACGAGTCGAACGCTCCGCTCGAAGGCGCCAGCGCCGTCGATATTCCACCCGAGGAGATGTTCAACCTGCGCCCGCGCTGGCAGCGTGTGCTCGTGGCTGTGGCTGGCCCCGTGATGAACATCCTCACCGCGCTGGCGATTCCGATTGCGGGAGCGTTGATGTACGGAGTGCCGGCGACGCCGTCACCCGTTGTTTACTACGTTCAATCCGGCGGCGCGGCCGATCAAGCGGGTCTCAAACCAGGCGATCGGATCGTTTCTTTTAACGGCACTGAAAATCCGGGTTGGGACGTGATTAGCGGCGATGCGCTGCTGTCGCCCGGCCGGCCTTTGCCCGTCGTCGTAAATCGCAACGGTTCAGAAATCCCGCTCACGATCACGCCCGCCACGCGCACGGAAAACGGCGAGGCGGCCGGATATCTCGAGTTCATTCCCGACTACGGTGGTTTGCCAGTGGTAGCCGGCGACGTTCAAAAGGACTCGCCTGCTGAAGCCGCGGGTTTGAAAGAGGGCGACCGCTTTGTGAACATCGGCGGCGAGGATGTGAAGAGCTCCGCGCAGGTCACCGAATACATTCGAAGTCACGACGCGCAGCCAATCGCGATCACGGTCGAGCGCAATGGACAAAAGGTGCAGCTCAAGACTGACGAGCGTCGCGTCAACGGCCGGCTCGGATTCGTCGTCACCGAAATATATCCGCTGCACGAGGCGAACCTCGGTTCGGCAGCGAAGTATGCGTACAACCAGAACCTTCAAATCCTGCGCCTGACCGGAAAAGCGTTGGGACAAGTCTTCAGCGGCCAGCGTTCGTTGAGAAATACTGTTTCTGGTCCAATCGGCATTTATCAGGCGACGCAAAAGTCGATTGAAAACATGGGCTGGGGCGGAGTGTTTGGAATGCTGGGATTCCTCAGTCTGAACCTCGGCATCTTCAACCTGCTGCCGATTCCAGTGCTCGACGGCGGCGCGATTTTCCTGCTGCTGCTCGAGGGTCTGCTGGCGCTCATCGGTTTGTCGATCTCAGCCGCGGTGCGCGATCGCATTCAGCAAGTCGGCTTCGTGATGGTGCTGTTGTTGATGGTGTTCGTGATCACTAACGACGTGCTGAAGTCGGTTGGAGGAAATCGCGAACCGGCGAAACCGCCGGCCGCCGCAGAACCCGCAAAGAAGTAGCCAATGCGCAAAACGCGTCCCGTTCAGGTTAAGCACATACAGATTGGTGGCGGCGCTCCCGTAGCAATTCAGTCGATGACAAAGACTGATACTGCGGACGTGGGCGCCACTGTGGCCCAAATCGAGGAGATGGTCCGCGCGGGTTGTGAAATCGTGCGGCTCGCGGTTCCCGATAACGATGCGGCAGTCGCGCTGAAAGAAATTCGCAAGCGCGTGCCTGACGTTCCGATCGTTGCCGATATCCATTTCCACTACAAACTCGCGCTGCTGGCGCTCGAAGCGGGTATCGACAAGCTGCGCCTGAATCCGGGTAACATCGGCGCTCACGAACGTGTGCGCGAAGTCGTGCGCGCGGCGCAGGCGCAGAAGGTGCCGATCAGGATCGGCGTAAATGGCGGCTCGCTTGAAAAGGATCTGCTGAAGAAGTACGGAACGGCGACTCCCGAAGCGATGGTTGAGTCGGCGATGCGTCACATTCAGATTCTGGAAGATCTCGACTTCACCGACATCATCGTTTCTCTCAAGGCTTCGGACGTGCACCGCACGGTCGAGGCTTATCGACTACTCGCGCAGAAAGTTGATTATCCGTTTCACCTTGGCGTCACCGAAGCGGGGACTTCGTTCAGTGGCACCGTGAAGTCTTCGATCGGACTCGGGATTCTGCTTTACGAAGGTATTGGCGACACGATTCGCGTTTCGCTGGCGGCTGAACCGCAGGAAGAAGTGCGAGTGGCGTGGGAGATTGTGAAGTCGCTCGGGTTGCGGACGCGTGGAGTGACAGTGGTGGCGTGTCCGACCTGTGGTCGACTCGACGTGGATAACTTCGTCGGTATCGTTACCGAGATCGAGCGTCGCCTCGCGCACATCGAGGAGCCTCTGCATCTTTCGATCATGGGCTGCGCGGTGAATGGACCGGGGGAGGCGCACGATTCGCAACTCGGAATCACGTTTGGCCGCGGCGTCGGGATGATCTTCAAAGACGGCGTGCCAATGCGCAAAGTCGCGGGTGAGAATATTGTCGAAGCCTTCGTGATGGAAACCGAGAAGCTGCTGGCGGAAATAAAAAGTTAGCCGCGGATTAACGCAGACAAACGCGGATCAGAATTTCCTTTAATAGTTCTAATCCGCGTTTTCCGCGTCTATCTGCGGCTTACTTTACTTTGGGACGCTTCGTTGCAGCGACGTCGCCCGCCATTACCAGGAGCAACGCATCGGTCGTTACTTTGCGATTGACGTTGACGATCAGCTGCTCGCGCAAGTCTTCAATCTGAAGTATCCAATCAGCGGCGCGCGATGGATCCATCTTCTCGCTAACCTCGCGCAACTCAGTCGACAAGTCTTCATTCACCAGTTGCTCTGAATTAACGCCGAGCGACAACATCCACGCATCGCGAATCAAGGTCTCGAGCACATCGAGCCGTTCTTCAAACTCGTCTTTGTACTGCGCTTCGTTGAGTTGTTCCGCGCCGCGCAGCAACTGCGCGCGATCCTCGCTGAACACGAGCGCATTAAGCACTTTCAGCATCGCTTTCCGTTGCGACGTGAACGTCACGAGATCGCCCGCCAGCGCGCGGCCGATGCTGCCGCCCGCGGCACGTGCACGCAGTCGCGCGGTCTTGCTGTCGGCGAGCTTGTTCTTCGTCAGATGCGTTTCGATCTCGGCGGGCGTCAAGGGCGAGAAACGGATCATCTGGCAGCGCGAAAGGATCGTCGGCAACAGCATCGCCGGACGCGCAGTGATCAGGATCAGGTACGACGTCCGCGGCGGCTCTTCGAGCACTTTGAGCAGCGCATTCGCTGAAGCGTCGTTGAGCTTGTCCGCTTCGTCGATCAGAAACACGCGCGCCTTGCCTTCAAACGGACGAAAGTTCGCTTCCTTCTCGATCTGCCGCATCTGCTCGACGCGCAACACGCGTTTCGGTGCAACGACGAGACCAACGTCCGGATGGTCAGTCCAGATGATCTGCGTCCACTCGTCCGCGTCGTCGCGCTGCGGATAGTTGAGCTTGACGATGCGCGTGCATGACGAACAGACGCCACACGCTTCATTGTCCTTCGGCGTGCGGCAGTTCAGCGCGCGCGCCACTTCAAGCGCGAAACGTTTCTTGCCGATGCCTTCTTCACCTGTGAACAGCAGCGCGCCCGGCAACCTGTCGGCCACCAGCATTCGTTTCAACGCTACTTTGACGCGCTCGTTTCCAATTAACTCGTCAAACATATTTCATCGCGAGATGGCCGCGGCTTTGCAGGAAGGGAACGAGGATGCCTTTCAAGCGTTCCTGCGTGTGCTCCACTGGACCACTCGTATCGATCAACTTCACGCGTTCCGGTTCGGCGAGCGCGATCTGTAAGTAAGCGTCGCGCACGCGCGCGTGGAAGTCGGCTTTCTCGATGTCAAGGCGATCGCGCGTGAGCTTGCCGGAAGATCTGCCGCTAGTGCGGCGTGCCGTGCGGCTGGTTGATTCGGCGATCGAGAGATCGAAGAGCAACGTCAGATCGGGTTTCAAGCCATCGGTGGCGAGTTGCACGATTTGTGATATCAACTCGGGCGGGAAGCCACGTCCTGCGCCCTGGTACGCCACTGTGGCATCCGCATAACGATCCGAGATGACGACCTTGCCGGCTAGCAACGCGGGACGCAGCACGCGCCGCACGTGTTGCGCACGATCGGCAGCAAACACCAGCAGCTCGGTTAACGGATCGACTTCTTCCATCGCATCGAGCAGCGCCGCGCGCAGACGTACGCCGAGCGCGGTCCCCCCGGGCTCGCGAGTCAGCAGGGCATCACAACCGTTCGCGCGCAGGAAATTCCCCAGTAGACGTAACTGAGTCGACTTCCCGCTGCCGTCAATGCCCTCGAAAGTAATGAAGGTTCCTGGCACAGTTCCTCGATGATTGAAGGTGAAATGCAGGCGAGAGTGTAAACGAATGTCACGCTTGAGGCGAGTTGATACCTTTTATTCTCCGCGGGCTTCAGCCCGTGGATCGTCGGAGCCGCGCGGGTGTGCTTCGGTGCCGGCTTGCGAATGCAGCTCGCCGGTTCCACGTCGCGCTTGTGAGATGGTCGAGATGGCGTGCTTGAAGATCAATTGTTCCTGCGAGCCCGACTCGAGCAAGACCGAAAACTTATCAAAACTGCGGATTCGACCCGTGAGCTTCGCGCCGTTGAGCAGGTAAACGACCACGGAAGTCTTCTCACGGCGCACCGTGTTGAGAAACGCGTCCTGAATGTTTTGTGGTGCCTGTTTGCCGTCCGACATGCTTGAAACCCGGGGGTGGATTGGTAAATCGCGCGGTTGCAACGAGATTACAACAGGGATCTTTGGCTGACAAGAGATCCGGCGAGATGTGAGAGAAAGTTGATTATTTGGACCGGGGCCCTGCAGACAGCGATTCCAGAACCGATTGCGAAATGTCTTTTTGCTCACCAAAACCCGCAAACCATTCGACGCCCGCTTCATGGCGAAACCATGTCAATTGACGTTTCGCGTAGTGACGCACGTCGAGTTTGGTTTGTTCAAGAGCGCTGGCGAGGGTCCGCTGGCCCTGTAAATGCTCAACCACGCGGCGGTATCCGTGCGCGCCGAGAGCGTTCGACGACGGCGGAACTCCGCGGGCCAGCAGCTCGCGAACTTCGTCCACTAGCCCGGCGCGGAAGTGCGCCTCGGTGCGTTCGTTGATGCGATCGTAAAGCTCAGCACGCGGCGGGTTGAGTGCGAGAATGCGGAGACGACGCGAGCTCTCGTGTGGTTCAGGACGCTCAGGTTGTTGGTCCACGATCGACTTTCCGGTTTGCACGTAGACTTCGATGGCGCGTTGTACGCGCGGCCAGTCGCGCGGGAAGAGTTGTTGTGCGGCGGTTGGATCGATGCGGTTCAAGAGACGGTGCAGGTGTTCAGGGCCATGTCGTTCGCGTATTTGCGTCAGACGCTCGCGTAGCGATTCGTCAGTTGGTGGACTGACGAAAAATGGATGGCGAAGCGCGCGTAAATAAAAACCAGTGCCGCCGACGAGCAGCGGCACGCGGCCGCGGCTTTCGATCGCTTCGATTGTGTGAGCGGCTTCGCGAGCCCATTGACCGGCGGTGTAGTTGACGTTCGGCGAGACGAAGTCGATCAGGTGATGCCGAACGCCTTTGCGCTCTTCGAGCGGGACCTTCGCGGTGGCGATCTGGATCTGTTGATAGAGCTGTACGGAGTCGCAGTTAATGATCTCGCCGTTTAGCTGGAGCGCGACTTCGATTCCGAGAGTGCTTTTGCCGGATGCGGTTGGACCAACGATGGCGATGACGGGTGTTTCAGAGGGCACGCAGCAATATTACGATCCAGACGAGGGCAAGTAATAGAAGACCGCCGAGGAGTTGGTTGCGTGAGAACTTCATCATCCACAGATTACACAGATTTTCTGACTAACTAAAGAAAGAATCTGTGTAATGTGTGGACTAATACATGCGCGTGACCTCGATGCCCGTGTAGTACGCTTTGAGAATCTGTTCGGCGGACCATCCTTGCCTCGCGAGGCCGTAAGCGCCGACCTGGCACATGCCCACGCCGTGGCCCCAGCCGCGGCCGGTGAAGACGAATTCCGTGATGCGTCCCTGGTCGTCGTACTCGCGATCGATGACAAACAGTTGTTCGCGCAACGCGAGAGCTGAGCGAATGCGGCCGCCCCGGACGTGCGCAGTTCCGCTCGTTCCGATGATCTCCAGATCCGTCACGCGATGTGACGCGCCCCGCGCCGCGACACGCAGATCCACGATTGGTCCAATACCCTTCGCCGCGCGCGCGAGTCGCGCCCGCACCTGGCCCACTGACAACCCGCGCGTCCAATTTGCGAATGGCGAGAAACGATCCGCTGCCGCGCCATTCGTGGCCGGCCTCACTTCGAGAAAATCGATCTGCCCGTTTGCCGCGACGTGAAACGTAACCGGTTCGCCGCCGACGAGTGCGACCGAAGCAACCGGATACGCGCGCTCCCCGAGATAGCGAAACAGAAACGCGTCCGGGTTGACTCTGATCGGCTGATCCTTGCCTTTCGTCGAACGAAGAATCAGTTGCCCTTCGCTCGTGGGACGCGCATTCGCTTTCTGAAGTTGCAGCAGATTGCGCGCTTCGAGCAGACGCGCGATCGTGTGCAGCACGCGTGCGCGCGAGAGCGGCGTGCGTGGCCGCAAGGTCGCATCCGGATAGACCAGCAGATGACCATCGCGCAGCAGCATCGCGAGATCGGCGCGATTCGCGAGCGGCACGTCAGCCGCGTCTTTCACTGCCAGCAAATAATCGGCGTCGGCGTTATTCAAAAGCGTGCCCGCGCGGCTCTCGCCAAACACCGCCATCGACAGTGCAGTCGCGAACGCCGGTGGACGATTCACATCATCGCCGGTGAACGGCGTCGGTTGCTTCGACACACGCGCCACATTCGAGATCCAGTTGCGAACTTCCGAAACTGTCGCGTCACCGGCCAACCAGGAGTCCGAAACGCGCTCATGCAACGTGCCGAAGTTCTGCGTCAGTAACAGACTCACATCACGCGCGAGCAGCACATTTGAATCGTCACGTAACTCCGCCGGCTCGCGCGATGTCTTAATTACAAACCGATCGAATGTCGCGCCTTCCGCCGCACACTCGCGAGCACGCAAATACGGAACAGCATCGTTGAAGATCTTTTCCGAGTCTTCCGTGCGTCCGCCACACGTCGACGTGTAGAGGGCGTTGATCGGCTCGCCCTGGTAGGTAGCGATGAGGCCGCGCGTTTCGTCAACCGCACGCGTCGAGAGCGGGTTCTCGGAAGTGAGCCCACGATAGACTTGCGAACGCGTGGTCGGCAGCAGGTCGAAACCCTGCGACATGAATTGTCCACGATTCTTGAGCGCGTAAGTGCGCGCGGCGATCGCCTGTGCTTTCAGCGCCTCGATCGCCGGGTAACCGCCGGGCGAGAGTTCATTCGCGACCACTCCGCGAACGTAATCTTCGAGTCCCAACTCGTTAACTACCGTCAGCGTGCCGCGCAAGTTTGTGAACACTTCGATACGCCCGCGATACGGACGATCGTTGTAACGCACCGGCGCATTCACATCGTCTGACGCAAACGACACCGGCGCGCTCGAGCTAAACATCTTTCCAGCGACCGACGAAGCTACAACTTCACGCGACGGCAAGGTCGGTCGCGCGGCAGTCAATCGGACCGGACTGTTGTTGTTCGCCGCAGGTTGCTTCTGCGCGGCTATTTGCTGTCCGTCGATTGTGGCATCGAGGCCGCCAGCTTCGAGACGTGCCTGCAACTCTTCCGCTTCTTCGTGCGAGAGTTTGCCGCCGACATACATGCCCCACGTTTTGGTCTCCGTGTCGAAAATCGCGTGCGCGTCGCGTTCAGTGATCTTCTGAATGTCTTTTTCGTTCTCTTCCGCTTCTTCACGCGATGCGGCGCCGCCAACGGTGACGCGAAAACCAGCGTCTTCAGTCGTCGCGGGAAGCGGCGACAACAGTCTCGGATCGACACGAACGCGCGAGGTATCAAGCGCCAGCAATGTCGGGCCGCCTCCACTCGCATTCATCAAATGACCGGTCGTCGAGATCGTCGCGGAACGCGCGTCGGTGGTTAGTGCTACACGAATGGTTGGCTCGGGACCCGTGAGAGTCGTGACACTGGCAGCGTTGATGATCGGAGTCGTCGCAGCCGGAGGCGTCCAAACGGGTTGCGCCCGTCGAGGCCGCGTACTTTCCGTTGTTTGCTGTTGGCCGAAGACGATGGGGAGCAGGAGAGCATGAGCCAGCAGCAACGTGATGGCTTTGCGCACAAGAGAACCAGACATCGGTTCGGATACTACTACAATCAAGTTAGAGATTACACAGATTTCAGCTAACCCACACAGCGCCAAAGAACTACCTATTCCCAGCAGCCCTGAGTCTGTGGTATAGACGAGCAACCCCCACAGCGAGGATTGAGGAGAGGACCCAAGGGTCTCATGAGGAAGACTATTTCTCGAAAGGTCCCGTTGCTCGGGATTACGACTCTTGTCCTGGCGTTGGTGGGCGGGAGTTGTCTGCCAAAACCTCCGGCGGAGAGCGGCGATATCACCATCACGCTTTACGGATTTTCGGTGATGAAAGAGTCACTCGAGAAAGCGATCTTTCCGGGGTTTGCCGCGAAGTGGAAACAAGAACACGGACAAGTGCTGCTGTTCCAATCGTCGTTTGCCGGTTCGGAAACCGTGACCAACCAGATTTTGCGCGGCGCGCCCGCCGACCTCGCGATTCTCTCGATCGAGCGTGACGTGCAGCGTTTGCAGAAAGACGGTTTCGTTACCGCCGATTGGCATTCGCAGCCGGCGCATGGAATCCTCAACAAGACGCCGTTCGTGATCATCGTGCGGCGGGGGAATCCGAAAGGCATTAAGGACTTTTCGGATCTCGCGAAGCCCGGCGTGCGGTTGATTCATCCGGATCCGATCAGTTCGGGCGGGGCGCAGTGGTCGATACTCGCGATCTACGGATCGGAGTTGAAGAAGTCGGACAAGGACCACGCGCTGGAAATGTTGCGTGCGATCTGGAAGAACGTGATCTCGACGCCGGGGTCGGCCCGTGAAGCACGGACGACTTTCGAGCTCGGCAACGGCGACGCGTTGATCACCTATGAGCTTGAGGGACTGCTGATGAAGGAAGCTAACGATCCGATCGAGATCGTGACGCCGCAGTCGACGATCTTCAGCGAGCATCCGGCGGTGGTGATCGACCGGAACGTGACGGCATCGGAGCGTCCCGTGATCGATGCGTTCATGCAGTACTTGTGGAGTGACGCGGCACAGCAGGCGTTCGTCAAGTTTCACTTTTATTCCTCGACGAACGAAGCGTTCAATCAGGCGAACACGGCGTTTGGACACATCGAGACGCCGTTTGGGGTTGATTACTTCGGCGGTTGGGACAAAGCGTATCCGGAAGTGATTGAAGGAGTGTTTAGAGATCAGGTGCAGAGGAAATGAAAAGCATTGCCGATTGCCAATTTCCGATTGGCGATTTTAAGTCGACGTAAATCCTGCAATCGGCAATTGGCAATCGGCAATCGGCAATGACATGAGCACAATAGTTCCAGCGATGCGACATGTGCGTGGGTTTGACGTTGCCCGGCCCTTGAGTATTGGCGTGCTCGTTTTGATGATGCTGCCGCTCGTGTTTCTGCCGCTGGCGTCGATCTTCATCTTCGGCACCAGTAATGGTCTCGATAAATTTTGGGCCGCACTGACCGCGCCCGAAGCGATCTTCGCGCTCAAACTTTCGATGGTTACAAGCTTCTGGGCCACCGTCTTCAACGTCATCTTCGGACTATTCGCTGCGTACGTTCTCTCGCGTTACAACTTTTGGGGTCGCAACGCGCTCATCGTCACCATCTCGCTGCCGACTGCGATTCCCACCGCCGTCGCCGGCTTTGCGCTGCTGCTGCTTTGGGGGCCTTACGGCACGCTCGGTCGCTTGCTGACGCCGCACGGCTTTCAAATCATGTTCACTGCCTGGGCGATCATCCTGGCGAATATCTTCGTCACGTTTCCACTCGCGTTTGGCGTCATCAAACCCGTGTTCGACACGATGAGCCACTCGCTCGAAGAAGCCTCAGCGACGATCGGCGCGACGCGTTGGCAAACGTTCTGGCACGTCACCTTGCCATCGTTGCGCGGCGCGATCGTCTCGGGCGCGCTGCTAACTTTCGCGCGCGCAGTCGGTGAGTTTGGTTCGACGATCCTCGTCTCCGGAAATCTCGCCGGGCGAACGCAAACTGCGCCACTCTACATTTTTGCGAAGTTCAACGAAGGGCAGATCGAAGCTGCGAACGCGATTGCGATCGTGCTCGCGCTGTTTTCGTTCCTGATTTTTAGTGTGCTGTTCTTTGCGCGTGATTGGTTGGATGTTGACTGATGAAAGCGAAAGAGACACTCATTCCGAAACGTGAAGAGCCGGAGCCGACGCGACCGGCCGCCGCGGCGAGTGTGGTCGGACTCAGCAAACGTTTCGGAAAAGCGAGCGTGCTCGAGAACATCAGTTTCGACGTTGCCGAAGGCGAAGTGCTGGTGCTGCTCGGTGCGTCGGGAAGTGGCAAGACGACAATCCTGCGCATCATCGCCGGACTCGAAATGCCTTACACGGGCAAAGTGATCCTGCACGGCCGCGACGTCACCGAACTGCCGGCGCGCGAGCGTGGCGTCGGCGTTATCTTTCAATCTTATGCGCTGTTTCCGAAGATGACGGTCGAGAAGAACATCGGTTACGGACTCCGTATCCGCAAACGCAAGCGTAAAGAGATTCGCGAAACGGTGAACGAGTTGTTATCGCTGGTCCAACTCGAAGAGCACCGCAAGAAGTATCCTTCGCAACTCTCGGGCGGACAGCAACAACGCGTCGCGATCGCGCGCACGCTCGCGTACAAACCGGAAGTGTTGTTGTTTGACGAGCCGTTCGGCGCGCTCGACACGCAGACGCGCGTACATCTGCGTCGCGAAATTCGCGCGCTGTTGAAGAAAGTGAATGTGCCGTCGATCTTCATCACGCACGATCAGGAGGAAGCGCTCGAGCTCGGCGATCGCGTCGCGGTGCTCAACGTGGGCCATGTCGAACAGATCGGCACTCCGTTTGAAATCTACAATCATCCGGCGACCGAATATGTCGCGACGTTTCTCGGCGCGGCGAACGTGCTCGACGCAGTCGTGCGACAAGACGTCGTCGAGGTCGGTTCGGCGCGTCTACCGGCGACGCTCGATAAAGAAAAGTTTCATGATGGCGATTGCGTGAAGATCGTGTTCCGGCCCGAGGACGTGCAGCTAAGTCGCGGAGACTTGCCGCGCTCCGCGCACGCGAGACTATCGAGTGCGCGCATTGAGGAGATCACGTTTGTCGGCGCTTACGAACGTTTGCGCTTGCGGCTTGATGCCGGCGGTGCTGACGAATGCAAAACCGATGAGACGCCGTTCTACCTGACGACGGAAACTCCGGATCGCAAGCCGAGCAAATCGATCATCGCCACGCGTCCTAAACCCGAAGCCAGCGCGACGCGGCTGCAAGTCGGCGAAAAGGTTGTGGTGTCGCTCACGTCCTTTACGGTCCTGCCACCAAAACGCAGCAAAGGAACGAATTGAAAATATTATTGCTATTGCT
>Ga0310810_10006894_pt1 | contig 12889 bp, 7 predicted proteins | sample NCmetagenome_FD_207641 | JGI IMG/M metagenome (GOLD analysis project Ga0310810, IMG submission 207641) | Soil microbial communities from experimental microcosm in Duke University, North Carolina, United States - NC | ecosystem: Engineered > Artificial ecosystem > Soil microcosm > Unclassified ... | reverse complement strand
CGTGGCCGTTGAAGCCCGGAAAGATGATCGGCCCGCCGATACGCCCGCCAATCTGCTGCAGCTTCACCTGGTCTTTGGGCGCGTGGCCGTTGACCGGCGCGAGATCCCGGTTGTTGAACCAGTAGTTCGAATTGAACATCGGATCGCGGTAGTACTCGTAGACGCTGCCCTGGTAGCGATTCGTTCCGGCGCGCGTGACGAACGCGATCTGCGCGGAGCCCTGGCCCGCGTTGCCGGCATCGGGCGTCGCCGTCGACACGGTGACCTGCTCGATCGCGTCGACGCGCGGGCTGATGAGCGAGAAGAATCCGTCGCCGCCGTCCTGCCCTTTCAGATAATTATCCTGCACGTTGACGCCGTCGATCGTGATGTTGATCGCGCTCTGCGGCAGCCCGTTGATCGAGGAGTTGCGCGGCGTACCCGGCGTGTTCACGCCCGGCAGCATCGTCAGCGCGTCCATCAAGCTGCGCGTCGCGAGCGGGAGATTGCTGATCTGCTTCACATTCAGCGTCGTCGCGACCTGCGTCGATTGGGTCTGCACGATCTCGCTGCCGGCCGTCACAGTGACGACTTCTTCCATCTGCCCCACCTCGAGCGCTGCCTTCACGGTGGCCGGGACCGACGCGAGCAGGACGACGTTGTTCAGAATGGCCGTCTTGAAGCCGCTCAATGCGACAGACACGACGTAGGTGCCGGGCGGCATCGCCGGAATGTTGAACTCGCCTTTATCGTTCGTCACGCCCTCGAACACCGCGCCGGTCGCGACGTTCTTCGCGACGATGCTCGCGCCGGGCATCACCGCGCCGGAACTGTCGAAGACGGTTCCGTTCAGCGAAGAGTTGGCGGCGCCCTGCGCGAACGCGCGGCTCGGGGATCCGCCAGCGAGCGCCGCGAGTAGGAACACCACGCCGAGCCGGGACAGATTCCGTATCATGCCGTTACCTCCACGGGAATTTTCTGAAGTGCGGCCATTGTGTGCGTCGTGGGGAGTAAGGTCAAGAACCGTCTTTTGGATCAATGAGATACAGACGCTTGGATGGCGGAAATCCGGCAGGGCGTGCCGGGATTCCGGCACAAAAAAAGGGGCAGGCCCGCCCGAAGCGAACCCGCCCTTTTCAATTACCCGATTACGCGATTACGCGATTACCCGGTTCCGAAGATTCCCCGATTCAGAACTGAATGCGGAATGCCATCTGCATCGTGCGGCTCTGATCGACCGCGCCCGTCACCTGGAACGAATCGGAGACGCTGTAGCTGTTCGACGCGGTGTTGAACCCCGTAACTGGATTGAAGTTTACACGATTGAACACATTGAACACCTGGAGCTGCGCTTCCAGATTGACACCGTGTGTGATCGCAACCTGCTTCACCAGGTTCATGTCGAACCGTATGACTTTTGGACCGGTTGCGAGCAGGCTCCGTACGCCGCAATCGCCGAAACCTGTCGTCGGATTGTTGATCGAGGCCTGTGCGGTCTCGAGACAATTCGGTCCGTTTGCGGGAGCGAAGTAGCGGCCGCTCGGCGCGCCGTTGCTGTAGCCGGTCGCGTTCACGCTGAAGGCCCTGACCGTGTTGTCGATGATGTCCTGCGGAAGCAGGTAGACCAGCGTGCGGTGAGGATTCGCCGGATCCGTCACGAGACGAGGCTTGAAAGCCTTCCGCAGATCGTCGGCCGACATGCCGACCAGCCGTACATCGCCGAAGTCGACGATGCGTCCGCTCTGGACGCGCGCGACCCCCTCATAGCTCCAATGGCCGATGATCCGATCCAGCACGCTGCCGGCGTTGCCGCCAATCGCCTTGCCTCGGCCGAACGGTAGCTCGTACAACCAGGTCGACGACCAGACGTGCCGGACGTTGCCGGTTGCGCTCCCGTTGCCGGAGTTCGAGAAATTCTCCTCGGTTGTCTGATACGGGCGATGGAAGGAGTAGAACTGTCCCTGATACCCTCTCCCGTACGCATAGTTCGACTGGATCTGGAGGCCGCGCGCGAAGCGGCGATTCAGCACGAGCTGGATACCATGGTAGTACGTGTCCGGTCCGTTCGCGACGACGTTCGCCTGATTGACGTTCGGATTCGCCACCCAGAAGTTCGACGGCATGCCGGCGGCCGCTCCCTGCGACAGGAGACTCGCCGAGCCGCGGATGGCATTTGCGGCGACGAACGGATTCGGGTTGAGCGGGAACAGCGACTGCACGAACGTGCTGTTCGTCCAATTGCTTCCCGTATATTTGGCCGGATCGGCCGAGGCGGTCGAGCCGTTCAGATAGGCGAGGAAGATCGGAAGCGGCGACGTGCCGGGCGCGCCGGTGAACGCAAAGTTGTTCTGGCAGCCCGCGGTCGTCGCGCCGCCGATGCAGCCGCTTCCCGGACCCGCCGCTATGTTCGCTTGAAGATTCGCCTGCGCGATCCTGAACTCGTTCACGAACTTGTTTTCGACGATGTTCAGCTCGTTGTAGTTGAGGTATCCGTTGACGTTATTGATCGTCCAGGTGCCGACGCTCCTCGTGTAGACGTAACGAGCCTCGAGCGACATGTCTTTGGTCAGCCCGCGCTGCCACCCGGCCGACACCGAATGGCCATACGGTGTTTTGATGTTCGGATCGAAGGCAAACACATTCGAGCTCGCATTGGGTACCGCCAGCGGGAACGTGCGCGAGGCGGGCACTCCCGGCGCGGTGAGATCGCCGCCGGTGAGAAGGAGCGGCAGTGTGCCGAGATTGCCATTGGTCTGGCTGCGGGTGGCGTCGATCGAGATTCCGGGATTGCCCCCGAATACGCCGGTGAAATCGCTCATGCCGCCGCGCTGATAGCCCTTGCTGTAGCCGGCGCGGATGACCGAGTTGCCGGGGTTGCCGAACAAGGCGTGCCGGAAGCCCTGATCCTCGCCGATCGTCCAGGCGGCGCCGGCGCTCGGCGCGATGTTGCTCCAGTCGGTGTTGTACGCCTTCGTTCCCTTCGGGAGCTGCTTGAATGTCGTCGGGGAGCCCTGCAGCACGCCGGGCTTGAAGAGGTTGCCCGTTCCGCTGACGAGCGAACCCGGCTCGAAGCCGGAGCCGGTGCCGGTCACGCCGAAGATGTCATCCATCGTGGCCCTGGAGTAGCTGTCGTTCAGCGAATAGAACGGCATCTGCACGTCGTAGCGCAGGCCCAGATTGAACGTCAGGTTCGGCTTCAACCGCCATGAATCCTGGACGAACGTGCCCCACTGCGGCAGCCGTCCATACTGATTGCTGGCCCCAAGGACGGAGTAGTTGCCGTCGCCGCCGATCCGCGCTTCGCGGCCGATCTGCGTCACGCGGCCGGTCAGAACGTAGTAGAGGTTTTTCGCGTTCGTGAGATCCGTTGCAGAGGCTCCGGGAAAATTCGTCGTCGTGAACATGCCGTCGGCGGGATCGCCGTTGTAGGTCACACCGCTCGGCACGCCCAGCGTGATCTGTGGCACGAGCTGCTGGTTATACAGCCAGACACCCGCGCGCGTATACGACATGCCGGCACTCACGGCATGCGCTCCTTTGATCCAGTTCAGCGTGTCCTCGAAGACCCGCGTCTTGCCCTCGCGCGCGCTGGGTGCGTTCTGCACGCCTGGGCTCTGGATGCTCTTGAACCCGTTCCAGCGGATGTCGTAGCCGTGCATGTCGGCGACCGACGTGCCGCCGAACATCGACGTCGCGAGGTCGGGAGAGAACTTCGTCGCGCCTCCGGTCGCGCCAAACCGCGCTTCGTTGACGAGGTTGCTCGTCAGCGTCGATCGCAGCGATCCCTGCCCCGAGTACCGCTGCGAGTCCTGGAGCCCGTGGACAGGGAACCCCGGGAAGGCCGGCTGCCTCGAATTCGTGGTGTCGGGATCCGACAGGATGTGATTCCGTGTCGTCGTGAACGAAATGCGGTGCTTCGCCGTGACGTTGTAGTCCAGACGCACCGTCGGATATGTCGTCGTGTTGTGGGTCGCCGCCTGCCAGGCGAACGCCTGCGTCAACGGATCGGTCGTCGCCGAGAGCGAGCCCTGGGATGTCGTGGCGCGCACGTCGGCGAGCAGTTTCGCGACGAGGGGATCGATGCGCGCGACCTGGCCGTTGCGCGAGGCCAGCGCCATCAGATCCACGGGCGTCCCGGCCGCGTATTGGAAAATGCCCTGCTCGGACGAGGGACTCATGATCGTGCGATTGTTCGTGACCGATCCGGGCGAGCGCGATTCCTCGTAGTTGACGAAGAAGAAGGCCTTGTCGCGTCCGTCCCAGACTCCCGGGATCAGGAACGGGCCGCCAATGCGGAACCCGGGCTGGTATTGGGAGAGAACGGGCTTCGGCAGCGGGTTCCCGGCCGCATCGACGTTGCGGTGCAGATTGAACCACGTGTTCGTGTTCATCCAGTCCCTGCGCAGGTAGTAGTAGCCGCTGCCCGCGAATTTGTTCGTCCCCGCGCGGGTGACGAACTTCACCTGTACGGCGCCCTGACCTGCCATGTCCGCCCCTTGCGACGCGGTCGCGACCGTGACCTCCTCGACGGCGTCGAGCCGCGGGCTCACACGGGCGAACATGCCGTCCGACGTCTTCAGATAATTGTCCTGGATGTTCATGCCGTCCAACGTGATGTTCACGGCGCTCTGCGGGAGGCCGTTGACTGTCGAGCCGCGAATGGTGCCGTCGTTGGACGTGACGCCAGGCATGTAGGAAACGAGATCGAACGCGGCGCGCCCGGGAACCGGCAGGTTCGCGATCTGCCGCGCGTTCAGCGTCTGCGCGACCGCTGTGGACTGCGTTTGAACGATTTCACTGGCGGCGCCGACCGTGACGGTCTCTTCGAGCCCGCCGACCTGCAGCGTCGCCTTGACGCTCGCCGGACCGCCGATGGTTACCTGGACGTCCTTGAGGACGGCCGTCTTGAATCCCTGGAGCGCCACGGTGACGGTATAGGTGCCGCTTGGCACCGCCGGGATCGTGAACGCGCCGGTTTCGGTGCTGACAGCGTTGAACTTCGTGCCGGTAGCGTTGTCGATCGCCGTGATGTCCGCGCCGGGCACCGCTGCTCCGGATGTGTCGACAACGGTCCCTGAGATCTGAGACGTGGAACTTCCTTGTGCGAATGCCGTCGCCGTCCCGAAACCGAGGGACGCGAGGGCGAGGAAGGCATATACGAACAGCCTCCGTGCAGGTCTCGTCATGCAGTGCTCCTTCAAATGACCGGAGATGATCCAATGCGGAGGGGAGTACGGCAAACGACGGCGACGCCGTACGATCGCCGCGGGGCCCCTCCTCCCCGGCAGCGGTATACAGCGCGTATGCCGCGGAACGGTAGCGCGTTAGCGGCGCGGCGTCAAGAACAGAAAGTGCTGTCGTCTTCATGCTTTAGGGCCTCGAAGACGAGCGACCCGCACGTCAGTCCGCCTTCGGCCTTCGCAAGCTCGCCGGCAGGGACGGCAACCGTGGCAAACCCCGCCGCCTCGAGCCGGGCGCGCGTCCGCGGATACTGGGTCCCGCAGATCACGCGATCGCCGATCCGCAGCACGTTCGCCGCACCTGGCTCGGACGGATCCACCTCGATCAGTTCGACGTTTCCGAAGATCTGCGCGTCGACCCACGCTGGGTTGACGAGGAACGCAGCTCTTCCCCCTTCAGGCGACAGTCTCCCAGCCAGCGTCACCGCGGACTTCAGATGCAGGCAAGCGGTCACCGGGACGCGGATCGTCTCGTAACCGCACGGCGCGGCAATCGCGGCGAGCTGAGCGATGCCGTCGCTGTTGGTCCGCCCCGACATCCCGACGAAGATGCGGCCGGGCGTGACGAGGACGTCGCCGCCGTCGAGCGTCGCGGGCGCCTCGATCATCGCGAGCCGCCGATACGCTCTCAGCGCGTCGGCCACTGTCCCAATCTCTCCACGCCGGGACTCCGCGCCCGGCCGCGCAATGACGGCAATCTCATCGAGGACGACCGCCGCGTCCTCGACGAACACGGAATCAGGATGATCCGGCAGGTCCGCCAGACGGATCACGCGGCAGCCAAGCCGCGCGAGGACCGCTTCATACGTGGCGTGCTCGGCGACGGCGCGCGCATAATCGATCGGCGTTCGCGCGAGGTGCGTCAGCTCGCACTGGTCGATCGCCGGCGGAACGCTTCGCGTCAGAGCGATCAACATTTGGAAATTTGGAAATCTGGAAAGCTGCTTGCGCCGGCTACTCCCGGCGCCTTGATGCGCGCGCGGGCAGGATTACGAAGTCTCCAGATTTCCAGATTTCCAGATTTCCAGATTAGAAGATCGTTTGAATCGACTGCAGAGCGTAGTCGATGACGCGCGCGGGCAGCACGCCCAAATAGAACACCGCCAGCGTCGCGAAACCGAGCGCAGCCATCGAGGGGGCCGAGACTCGCGGCCGCGCGGGAGCGGAGGCGTCTTCCGTCATGTACATCATCACCACGATGCGCAGATAGAAGAAGACAGACACGACGCTCGAAAGCACGCCGATAATCGCGAGCCAGTAGTGGCCGTTCTGGACGGCCGCGGCGAAGATGTACCACTTGCCGATGAACCCCGCCGTCGGCGGGAATCCGCCGAGCGACAGCAGAAACACCGTCATCAGTCCCGCCAGCGCCGGCCGAGTGCGCCAGAGGCCCGCGAAGTCGCGCAGCTGATCGTGCGGATGCTCCGCCGTCCCGAGTAGCGCGACGATGCCCAGCGCGCCAAGGTTCGCGACGGCATACGCGAGGAGATAGAAGAGCACCGCCGCCTTGCCCGCGTTGTTCGCGGCGATGATCCCGAGGAGCAGGTACCCGGCGTGCGCGATGCTCGAATACGCGAGCATCCGCTTGATGTTGTTCTGCAGCACGCCGACGACGGCCCCGACGATCATCGTCGCCGCCGCGACGGCGGAGAGCACGGGGACCCACTGCCCCTGCATCGGCTCGAGCGTCGACAGGAACACGCGGGCGAACGCGCCGAACGCCGCCGCCTTGACGCCCGTGGACATGAACGCCGTCACGATCGTGGGCGCGCCTTCGTAGGCGTCCGGCGTCCACATGTGGAAGGGCACGGCCGAGACCTTGAAGCAGAAGCCGACGGCGAGCAGCCCGACGGCGAGCCACGCCAGCGTCGGACTCGGCGCCGACGCCATCGCCGTGCCGACCTGGTCGAGCCGCGTGGAACCCGAGATGGTGAACGCGATCGCGATCCCGTAGAGGAAGAACGCGCTCGAGAACGCGCCGAGCAGGAAGTACTTGAAGGCCGCCTCCGCGCCGAGCCCGCTGCCGCGCCGCAGTCCGGTGAGGACGTAAACCGCCAGCGACAACACTTCCAGGGCCAGGAAGATCACGAGAAGGTCGGTCGCCGCGGCCATCAGCATCATGCCGCTGATCGCGAACAGCGTCAGCGCGTAATACTCTCCCGCCGGAATCTCCTCGCGTTCGATCACGTCGTGCGAAAACACCATCGTCAGAATCCCGATGATGCAGAGGACGATGTTGACGAAGAGAGAGAAGTTGTCTGCGCGGACGACGCCAAAGCTCGTCGCGTCGGCGTCCCAAAGAAAGCAGGACGCAACGAGCGCGCCCGTCAGGCCGATCAGGCCGAAGCCGGCGATGTACATCCGCTCCCCCGGATGCCGGATCGCCTCGGCCAGCATCGCGGCGATGGCCGAGAGGACGACGATCAGGATCGGGATCGTGGCCGCGAACGCGTTCATCGCGGCACCCCGGTGCCGGAGGTTGGAGGTTGGAGGGTCGGGGCCCGGGGGTCGAGGTTCGAGGTTCGCGACTTCGCGAAGGTCGTGACGCCGTTTATCCGGTCGATGACGCGGACGACGGAGGCCTCCATCGGCCTGAGGAAGACATTGGGCGCGACGCCCATGAAGATGCACATCGCAATCGTCGGCGCCATCATCGCCCACTCGCGACCCGTGAGATCCCGCAGGCCGCGGTTTTTCTCGTTGGTCACCGTGCCGTAGTTGACGCGCTGGAACATCCAGAGCATGTAGACCGCCGACAGAATGACGCCGGTCGCGGCGACGGCGGTCATGCGCGGGTGCGCGCGGAACGCGCCCAGCAGGATCAGGAACTCGCCGATGAAGCCGTTCATGCCGGGAAGCGCGATCGACGAGAGGGTAATCAGCAGGAATGCCGCGACCAGGCGCGGCACGACAGCCTTGAGGCCGCCGAATTCGGCGATGAGCCGCGTGTGCCGCCGATCCGAGAGCATGCCGACGATCATGAAGAGCCCGCCGGTGCTGACGCCGTGGTTCAGCATCTGATAGACGGCTCCCTGGACGCCGTTCACGTTGAGCGCGCACAGGCCGAGCACGACGAAGCCGAGATGGCTCACGCTCGAGTAGGCCACCAGCTTCTTCATGTCCGGCTGCACCATGGCGACCAGCGCGCCGTAGACGATGCCGATGATGGCGAGGACCGCGAGGTACGGCGCGAAATAGTGCGCCGCCGAGGGAAACAGCGGGAACGAGAATCGGAGCAGCCCGTAGGTCCCCATCTTCAGGAGCACGCCGGCCAGGATGACGGAGCCGGCGGTCGGCGCCTCGACGTGCGCGTCGGGGAGCCACGTGTGGAACGGAAAGAGGGGGACCTTGATCGCGAACGCGACGGTGAACGCGAGGAAGAACCACATCTCCATTCCCCACGACAGATGCAGCCCGTACAGATCGAGCAGGTCGAAGCTCGGTCCCTGGCCCGTCGCCGTGGAGTGCGCCCACGCCAGGCCGATGATCGCGATCAGCATCAGGACGCTGCCGGCCATCGTGTAGAGGATGAACTTCACCGCCGCGTAGATGCGGCGCTCGTATCCCCAGATCCCGATGAGGAAGTACATCGGGATGAGCATCGCGTCCCAGAACACGTAGAAGAGGAACAGATCGAGGGACACGAACACGCCGAGCATCGCGGTTTCGAGCGCGAGCATGAAGAACGAGAACTGCTTCACGTTCTTGTGGATCGACTGCCACGACGAGAGCAGGGCGAGCGGCGTCAGGAAGCCGGTGAGCACGATGAGGAACAGGCTGACGCCGTCCACGCCGAGGTGATACGTGATGCCGAATTGCGGCAGCCACGCGTGCCGCTCGACGAGCTGGAACTCGGGATCGACGGGATTGAACGCCCACCAGAGGTACAACGTCGCCACGAACACGACGAGCGACACCGCCAGCGCGACGACGCGCACGACGCCCTCGCGGTCCGGCCGGTCGCCGCGCCCGCCGGCCAGCAGGACCAGCAGCGCGCCGGCCAGGGGGAGGAAGACGATGGATGTTAGGAGCATATCTTTCGTGGAGGCTGGAGGCTGGGGACGGGAGATTGGAAGTCAACAGAGGCAGCGCCGACCTCCATCCGCCAACCTCGATCCTCCGCGACCGTTACCTCATCAAGTACCACCCCAAAATCACCACGACTCCGAGAAACAGCGACGCGGCGTAGGCGCGGATTGAGCCGGTCTGCAGCCGGCGGAGCGCCGCGCTCGTGCCGCGGACGGCGCCGCCCACGCCGTTGACCGCGCCGTCGATCAGCGCGGCGTCGATGCCGCGCCAGAGCAGCAGCGTGGACAGCTTCTTGATCGGCTGCACCACCGTGGCGTCATACAGCTCGTCGACGTAGTACTTGTTCAGGAGCAGCGTGTAGATCGGCGCGGCTCGATACGCAACCCGCGTCGCCGCCGCGCGGTTGCGCAGCCAGAAGGCCATGGCGACGAGGATCCCCGCGACGGCGATGCCCACCGACAGGAGCATCAGCTCTATCTCTCTACGTTCGTCGACGGCCTGACTCCCCGGGACGGCCGGTTCGACGCCCGCCGCAAGCTCGACTCTCGGCTGCCGACTCGCGCGTCCCTCGATGACCTGGAACTCGCCCGGCGCCATCTGGTGCGCCTCGAACGAAGGCTCGAGGAAGCGCTCGATGCGATTGGCGCCGCCGATCGCGTGCGGCCAGCCGACAAAGCCCGCGACGATGGACCCGATCGCGAGCACGATCAGCACGATCGCCATCGCGGGAGGCGCATCGTGGAGGTGCGCGTCGGGCGCGGGGTGCGCGTCGGGCGCGGGGTGCGCGTCGTGCGCAGGGTGCTCGGGATGCCGCCGGTCGCCGTGGAACGCGAGGAAGACGAGGCGGAACATGTAGGTCGCGGTCAGGAACGACGTCAGCAGTCCGACGATCCACATGATCCGGTTCCCGTGCGCGAACGTGCGGAACAGAATCTCGTCCTTGCTGAAGAAGCCCGCCAGCGGCGGGATGCCGGCAATCGCGAGCGCGCCGATCAGGAACGTCCAGTACGTGATCGGCAGCGCCTTCCTCAGGCCGCCCATGTTCCGCAGATCCTGCTCGCCCGCGAGCGCGTGAATCACCGCGCCCGATCCGAGGAACAGGAGCGCCTTGAAGAACGCGTGCGTGTAGAGATGGAAGATCCCCGCCGTATACGCGCCCACGCCCATCGCCAGGAACATGTACCCGAGCTGCGAGACGGTGGAGTACGCGAGCACGCGCTTGATGTCGTTCTGCACGAGGCCTATCGTGCCCGCCATCAGCGCCGTCGCGATCCCGATGCCGGCGACGACCGCCAGCGTGATCGGCGCGTGCTGGAAGAGAACGGCGTTGCGGCCGATCATGTACACGCCCGCCGTCACCATCGTCGCCGCATGGATCAGGGCGGAGACGGGCGTCGGGCCTTCCATGGCGTCCGGGAGCCAGACGTAGAGCGGAATCTGCGCGGACTTGCCGGTCGCGCCGAGGAACAGCAGCAGCGTCGCAATCGTCGCCGGCCCCACCGCGATTTCCGGCGCCCAGGTCGAGACGCGCCACGCGACCTCCTGGAAATCGAGCGTATGGAATGTGACGAAGATCAGGAACATGCCGAGGATGAAGCCGAAGTCGCCGATGCGATTGACGACGAACGCCTTCTTCCCGGCGTCGGCGGCGGACTGTTTCCTGAACCAGAAGCCGATCAGCAGGTACGAGCAGAGCCCGACGCCCTCCCAGCCGACGAACATGACCGGAAAGCTCGAGCCGAGGACCAGCACGAGCATGAACGCGGCGAACAGATTCAGGTACGAGAAGTAGCGCGCGAACTCGGCGTCGGTCTCCTCGTGCATGTAGGCCGTCGAGTAGATATGGATCAGGGATCCGATGCCGGTGACGACGAGGATCATCAGCGACGACAGCGGATCGACGCGGAAGGCGAGCGGAATCTGCAGGTCGCCTGAGGAGATCCAGCGGAAGACCGTCTCCTGGATGAACCGCCCCGGCGCGTTGTGCGCCGCCAGGACCGCCGTCACCGACGCGCCGAACGCGCCGATCATCAGGAGGCACGCGACGGCGCCCGACACGGACTTCGACACGCGCCTCCCGACCGACGCGTTAATCAGGAAGCCCAGGAAGGGCAACAGCGGGATCAGCGCTACCACTTCAGACTCGTGAACGCATCCGGACTCAAGGTCTCGCGATGGCGGAAGAGCGCGATGACGAGCGCGAGGCCGACGGCGGCTTCCGCGGCGGCGACCGTCATCACGAAGAACGTGATGATCTGGCCGTCCACCGAGCCGTGATACCGGCCCGCGGCGACAAACGTGATGTTCACCGCGTTGAGCATGATCTCGACCGAGAGCAGGACCGTGATCAGGTTTCGGCGCAGGAAGACGCCCGCCGTGCCGACGCAGAAGAGCAGCCCGGAGAGGATCAGATAATGGTTCAGCGTCACCATGTCAGCGGTCCTTCCGCGGCTTGCCGGCAATCACGACGGCGCCCACCATCGAGACAAGGATCAGGATCGACGTCACTTCGAACGCAAAAGAATACGACGTATAGAGCATCGACCCGATGTGCCCGACGTCCTTGATCGACGACACGGTCCCGGCGTCGGTGCCGAAATCGGTGCGGGCGATCTTCAGCAGCGCGTACGCGACTTCGCCGACCAGCGCCAGCGAGAGCACCACGCCGATCTTCATCGTCCGCGGGCCGATCGTCGCCGGCACCATGTCGTCCTCGGTATGGGCGTTCAGGAGCATGACGACGAACAGAAAGAGGACCATGATTGCGCCGGCGTAGATGATGATCTGCGTGACCGCGGTGAACGGCGCGTCGAGCAGGACGTAGAGCCCCGCGTAGGCGCCGAAGGACACGATGAGGAGCATCACGCTGTGCATCGGATTGCGCTGGCCGATCACGCCGAAGGAGGCGAGCAGCGCGACGGCGGCGAGGACGTAGAAGACGATCTGTTCCATCAGCCCAGCCAGATCACGAGCGCGGCGGTGGCGACGAGATTGAGCACCGCCGCCGGCAGCAGCCACTTCCACCCGAACTCCATCAACTGGTCGTAGCGGTAGCGCGGCAGCGTCCAGCGCATCCACACGTAGAAGAACAGGAGGAGCAGGACCTTGATCATGAACCACACCCAGCCGAGCCAGGCCGGGAGGAGCGGGCCGAGCCAGCCTCCGAGGAACAGGCTCGTGGCGACGGCGGAGACCGTGACCATGTTGATGTACTCCGCCATGAAGAACAGCGCGAAGCTCATGCTGCTGTACTCGGTGTGGTATCCGGCGACGAGCTCCTGCTCCGCTTCGGGAAAATCGAAGGGCGCGCGGTTGGTTTCCGCGACGCCGGCCGTCATGTAGATCAGGAAGCCGAGCGGCTGGAGAAACACGTACCACCGTGGAATCACGTGCCACCAGTAGCCCGACTGGTTCACGACGATCTCGCGCAGCGACAGCGAGCCCGCCAGCATGATCACCGCGGCCAGCGAGAGCCCGTATGACAGCTCGTAGCTGATCATCTGCGCCGACGAGCGGAGGCCGCCGAGCAGCGAGTACTTGCTGTTGGAGCTCCAGCCCGCCAGGACGATGCCATAGATGCCCATCGACGTGACCGCGAAGATCACGAGGACCGCGACGTTGACGTCGGTCACTTCCAGGCG
>Ga0310810_10006893_pt1 | contig 12890 bp, 10 predicted proteins | sample NCmetagenome_FD_207641 | JGI IMG/M metagenome (GOLD analysis project Ga0310810, IMG submission 207641) | Soil microbial communities from experimental microcosm in Duke University, North Carolina, United States - NC | ecosystem: Engineered > Artificial ecosystem > Soil microcosm > Unclassified ... | reverse complement strand
CCTGGACGCGGGCGAGCGGATCGTGAATAGACAACCCGGGTTGAGCGTTCGCCTCAAGCTCACCCTGAGCTACGCCGGGTTCCTCATGGTGGCAGGTTTCCTGATGCTGGTGGCCGCATGGTTCGCGGGCCAGCCAGGGCCATCGTTCGACTTCTTGCGCTACGTGCCGGACGGTCTGATCAGCACGCTCGGTGCCTTGGTGCCGGGACACCACGCGTTCCTGCTGCGCGCTTACGCTCCGGCCGCGGCCATCGCTCTGGCGTTCCTCCTGGTATTCGGTCTCGTCGGGGGATGGATTCTCGCCGGCCGCATGCTCGCCCCGTTGATTCGCATCACCGATGCGACGCGCATGGCCACGAATGGATCACTCTCCCACCGAATTCGGTTACCGGGTCGCAGAGATGAGTTCCGCGAACTCGCCGACGCCTTCGACACCATGCTCGAGCGGGTCGAAGCCCATGTTGGCGAACAGCGGAGATTCGCAGCCAACGCCTCGCACGAACTGCGCACTCCTTTGGCAATCACGCAGACACTGCTCGACGTGGCCCGCAACGATCCGAAACGCGACACCGAGCTTGTCGACCGCCTCCACGTCATCAACACCCGAGCGATCGACCTCACTGAGGCATTGCTCCTGCTCAGCCGCGCCGACCAACGGTCCTTCACCCGAGCACACGTCGACCTGTCCCTCATCGCGGAAGAGGCCGCTGAAACGCTTCTCCCACTCGCAGAAGCACGCGGCCTCACCATCGAGACCTCCGGCGACATGGCCCCCACCATCGGCTCACATGCGCTCCTGCTGCAGATGGCGACGAACCTCGTGCACAACGCGATCGTCCACAACCTGCCTGAACAGGGCACCGTGTGGGTCACGACCAGTATTCAGCCCAAGACTGTGGAGTTCACTGTCGAGAACACCGGCGAGACGCTCGCGGCGCAGTTGATTTCCACGCTCGTCGAGCCGTTTCAGCGCGGCACCGAGCGGATACGCGTGGGCGACGCAGGCGTTGGCCTCGGCCTGGCGATCGTCAAGAGCATCACCCAGGCACACGACGGAACTCTCGTCCTGACCCCCCGCCCTGCCGGCGGACTCCGGGTCACGGTGCAGCTACCCGCCGCACCACACGCGGAGATCGGTTGAGAATTTCGGGGTCCGAAGATGACGGCGCGTAGCCGGTTGTCACGAGTTGCGCTGGCGCACGCCTCCCCGATAGGGGACACGTCGACGCACATCGTTGTTGCGCGAAGTTGTCGAGCGGCAGATCTACTGCGACTTCCCTCTGCCGGTAATTGGCCAGACGACTTCTACCTTCTCTTTGCGGATGCCGTACATCTGGTCGAACTCGTTCACGACCGGGTCGCAATGCGGCACGATCACCTCGAGGAAATCACCGATCTTGTATTCCTTCGACGGTGGCGACGTGAACCGGATGCTGCCGAACTCGTCCGAGCCGGCGTTGTATTCCATACCCGGCTCTCCAATGACGCCGGCGGTCGGGGTGTTGAGCGTCAGCGCCTTCGCGCCAGCATCGGTCGTCAATCGGTTCGGGAATCGATTGTTGAGAACGGTGGTCAGCACCGTCAGCGACGGCGCGAAATCGTCGAACACCTCGGCGCCGCGTTCGCTGCCGATGGCCAGGTACTGCATGTCCATGAACAGGTAGCTGCCCACCTGAATGTCGCTGAAGCCCGGCACCGCTTGCATGATGTTGTAGGTGCCGGTACCGCCGCCGCTGAAGATCTCGAGGTTCAAGCCTGACTTCTTCATCGCCTCGAACGTGGCGACGTTTGGTTCGATCGCCTTGAGCGCACGTTCCTTGCGGGCGGTAAACCCTTTGGCGTGCTGCACGCCGCCGTCGTAGGACAGGATGCCACGCAGCTTCAGGTTCGGCAGCTTGTCGACGAGCTGCGCCAGCGCGACCGCGCCGTCGCCCGGCGGAATCCCGCTGCGCGTCCCGACGGCCACATCGATCACGACATCCGCCACCACGCCAGCCGCCTTCGCCGCCTCCGAGAGATCCCGCGCGTTCTGCTCTTCGTCAACGGCTTGAATGAAGTTCGGATGCGCCTTCCGCAGCGCCATGGCCCGCTTGATCTTGTTCTTCGACGGGTTCGCCGTCGTCATCAGGATCTTGTCAACGCCGTTCGCCACCATCGCTTCCGCTTCACTGAGCTTGGCGCAGCAGATGCCAATCGATCCGGTGTCGAGCTGATACTTCGCGATCGCCGCGCACTTATGCGTCTTCGCGTGGGGCCGGCTGGGCAGGCCGTTCTTCTTCAGCGCCGCCTGCATCGTGGAGATGTTCTTCTCCATCTTGTCGAGGTCGACGCACAGCGCGGGCGTGTCGAGTTCCCACTTCGATACGCCTGGCTTGACGGTGGTCCCTTCCGTCATGGCGCGCATTTCGGCCGGGGAGTAGCCCCGCACAGGTTTCGGGATCCACACCGACGCGGACGCGGCCCCGGCGATTGAGAGGAACGTGCGCCGCGAGGACCGGGAGGGTCGAAAAGCCATGCTGTCCTCCTAGTGGTGGCGGCATTGTAGCAGGTGGGGCGTTTTCGGTCGCCAGATCAGCGGCCTTAGATGGACTTAATCGAGGAACGGGAATTGCTCCTGGTCCCCTACGCCTGCCGGACTGAAGCTAATAATGAAAACACTATTCGTCACCGGCGTTATGACGCTGATCGCATCCTACGGCTTCGCGCAAGCACCTGACCCGATGCCTGGCTCCCCTGGCTCAGCCGCCGAGGTCGAGGGCAACCTGGCCACGCCAACGGGGCATGAAATGAGTGCTGGCATAGCCAGCTACACCTATCGCGAGCCGGGTGCCAATGAGATCTCGATACACGGCGCTCGATTCGTAGCCGACTACACGGGCACACTATCGCTCAACAAGCAGCGACGATGGTTCGCCCAGGCCCAACTGCGCGGCACCCTCGGTCAGGTCTCCTACGATGGCTGGTGCTCCCCCTTCTTGATTACGCCCAGCGGCGACTCACCAAATGGGTATGAGCTCGATACGGGCGATTCGTCACCGTGCAGCGAGACCGGCGACAAGGACTGGTATCTGGAAGCCCGCGCGCTCGCCGGGAAAGACTTGATCGGTCAACATTGGGGATGGTCCCCCTATAGCGGTCTGGGTCTCCGCCATTTGTCGAATGGCACGGGTGGGATTCCCGGATACCGAACGGACAATTATCTGTACCTCCCGGTCGGCCTTACCGCACGCAATAACGGCGCTGCGTTTGGAGCGCTGAGCTTCAATGCGGAGTTCGATCTCCTGCTCCACGGATGGCAGAAGACACGCGATTCGGAGTTGGGCGGAGGCGATGTGCCGCCGACGCCGACGGCGCCTGCGTTCACCATCGATGGCTTTACGGATATCGCGTTCTCTCAGTCTAAAGGGTGGGCATTCCGTGCAAGTGCGAAATACCCGGTGGCAAAGCACTTGTCGGTGGAACCGTACTACGTGCGCTGGGACGTCAGCGACTCGCCCGTGAAGTATGAAACCGCGACGTTCACCGTCAACAACGTCACCGCCCAGGAGCAACTCGGCGCCTACGAACCCCACAACACCACCAACGAGTTTGGCGTGAGACTGGGTTTCCACTTTTGACGGCAATCCGCGTATCGTAGGTACGCCCACGCGCGCAGAAGTGGGTCGCCGACCTTCCTCACGCTACCAACGAACGCGTGAGCGACGGCCGGCAAGAGGAGGACTCATGATTGCTCGCGTCGCATTCGGCACCGCGTTGATACTCACGGCCGCGGCGTACTCGGGAATTCTCGCGCAGTCGCGCGCCGCATCGGACGCGCTGCTGGGGCGCTGGGATCTCGTCGTCCAAGGCGCCTCGAATACGTCGCCATCGTGGCTCGAGGTGGAACGATCGGGCACGGCCACGCTGGTCGGTCAGTTCGTCGGATCCGGCGGCAGCGCGCGGCCGATCGCCAAGATCGAATTCACCGACGGCGCCTTCCGCTTCGCCATCCCGCCGCAGTGGGAAAGCAATCCCCGCGACATCACGTTCGAAGGACGGCTGGAGGGCGATCGGATCACGGGTTCGACGACGAATGGGGACGGCCAGAAGGTGACGTGGGCGGGCACGCGGGCGCCATCCCTGCGCCGGACCGGCAAGCCGGTGTGGGGCCAAGCGATCACGCTCTTCAACGGCACGTCACTCGACGGCTGGCAGCCCGTTGGGCGGCGCGAAAGTAAATGGAGCGCCGTCGGCGGCATTCTGCAGAATGCGAACAGCGGCGCCAACCTGGTCACGACTCAGAAGTTTGACGACTTCAAGCTGCACCTGGAATTCCGCGTACCCAAGGAGTCGAACAGCGGCGTGTATCTTCGCGGCCGCTACGAACTGCAGGTCGACGACGCCGCCGGCCTCGAGCCATCGTCACATCATCTCGGCGGACTCTACGGCTTCATCGCGCCGAGTGAGAACGTCGCCAAGCCTGCCGGCGAATGGCAGTCGATGGATATCACCCTTGTCGGCCGGATGCTCACCTACGACCTGAACGGCACAAACATCATCTGCAATCGGGAGATTCCTGGAATTACCGGCGGCGCGATCGACAGCGTTGAAGCGGATCCAGGGCCGCTGCTTCTGCAGGGCGATCACGGTGCCGTCGATTACCGCAACATCGTGATCACGCCGGCGAAGAGCGCGCGATAAACGGACCCATCGTTCGCGGACAAAGCGCCGACCGATTGATGGCGAAGGCGGGATCAAAAAAACGGGCGCGCCCTTGAAGCGCGCCCGTCGCATGGAACTCGCCGGCGAAACCTGCCCGTTAATCGCCACCGCGCCCGCGCCCGCCTGGCGCGCCCGGTGTCCCAGGTCCCGGAAGGAGTGACACCAGCTTGTCGTCACGGAGCGAGACCGACTGGCTGACGGTGTCGAACACCATCGCCTGCGGATCTTCCTTTGTGTAGGCCTTCCACTCCAGCCCGGGCTGGTTCGGATTCCCGGTCTTCGCAAAGTTGATCCACGCCTGCGAGACCTTGTCCTGCAGCGCCAACGCCACTGGACCACCGCCGGTGGCCGTCTTGATTTGCGGCACGCTCAACGCGTGGAAGCAGAACGCGAGCTCGGAGCAGTGGAACGACGTGATGCCGCCGTTGATCGGGTATTCCCAGGCGAACAGGTAGTTGTAGACCGGCACTTTCGTTTTCTCCAGCTTCCGGTTCAGCAGGTTCTTGACGCCGGGACGCGACGCGCCGGCGTAATACAGCACGTCCTGAACCTTCTTCCGCGGGAACGCCTGCTTGAATTCACTGACGACGTCGGTCTTCTTGTCGGCGAACGCGGCGGTCAGCTGATCATCGATCTCTTTCGGCGTCCAGTCGTTCTTGCGTCCGTCACCGCGCGTGAGCGTGCCCTGCATCTCGCTGAACACCGCCCCGGCCATCAGCGGAATGCCGTCCGCCCAATCGCAGAACTCACGCATGACGTATTGGTCGTCGGCAATGACCTCCCAGTTGAGATTGGTCCGCCCGACTTCCTGCGCCGCCGATCGCAGCGCCGCCACCCCGGCCGTGATCAGCGCCGAGTACGGCACGGTCTTCAGCTTGTCGATCTGATCGCCGCTCAGATTCAGGTTCTTGAGCGTGTGGGCCGCGATCGTCTGCTGCGCCTTGATGCTCGCAGCGACATCGGTCGTGCGGTAGGTGTTGTTGCCGCCGCTCTGCGCGGAGACCTTGTGGAAGAGACCCTTGGCAACCGGCATGTGCATCATGCGAACGACTTTCCCGCCGCCGCCGGACTGCCCGAAGATCATCACATTGTTGGGATCGCCGCCGAACGCCTCGACGTTCTCCTGGACCCACTGGAGCGCCACAACCAGATCGGCTGTCCCGGTGTAGCGGGAGTTCGCATACTGCGGACCGTAGGCCGACAGATCCAGCGTGCCGAGGATGTTCAGCCGGTGGTTCATGCTGACCACGACGACGTCACCAAACTCGCTGAGGCTGCGCCCATCGTATGCGTACGACTCCATGGACGAACCGTTCGTGAAGCCGCCACCGTGCATCCACACCATGACGGGCTTCTTCGCTGCCGGTCTGAGGTTTTGAGTCCAGACGTTCAGATACTGGCAGTGCTCGTTCGCGATGAAGTAGCGATGCGGGAACACCAGCTCGTCGGAGCTCACCGTCGTCTGGTCGGGCGCCGGACAAACCGGTCCCCAGACCTGAGCGTTCTTGATGCCCTCCCACGGCTGCACCGGCTTGGGCACGCCGAACCGCTCCGCTTCCGCGTAGCGAACACCCAGGAAGGAGAGCGTCTTGCCCTCTCTGAGGCCGCGGAGTTTTCCGCACTTGGTGTCCACCACAGGCGCCGCCAGATTGGGACTCGTCGAGGACGGGGCCGCTGGCGCAGCCGGCTTGGATTTGTCCTGCGCGAAAGCCTCGCCGCCGACGCCGGCGACAATCCCGCCCAGCAAAGCCGTGCTGGTTCCTAGCATCGTCCGGCGATTTATGTGACCCAACGGCGAATTCGATGGTTCATCTGCCATGTGGCCTCCTCAGAGCCTGGGCTTACGTGGTCGAGCTGATTCTCAAACAACCGGTACGAAGTCGGATATTGAAAAAAGCGATTCCAATCCTAGCGCAGCATCGCCACGGAAACGCACTAGAATCCTTCCTCGGGCCTATGTCCACCCAGTGGGAATTCCTGGTCACCCTCAATGAACAGCTCCGGCCATTGAAGGATCCGGGTGCCATTCAAGAGGTTGCGGTCCGGCTGCTCGCCGCGCACCTCCACGCAAGCCGCGTTCAGTACGCCCACATTGAGGGGGACGATTTCTCGATCAGCAAAGCCTGTGTCGACGGCGTGTCGCCGTGTCCGGCTCGCGGTCGTATCACCCGCTTCGGCGAAGCGATCGTTTTTGCGTGCCGCAAAGGCGAAACGATCGTGGTCCACGACGTCGCGACCGACCCGCGATTCGGGGACGCGGAGCGCGAGCAACTCCTCGCCGACCAGATGGCGGCGTTCGTGAGGACACCTCTATTAAAGGAGGGCGCCTGGGTCGCGACATTCGGCGTCGACAGCGGCACACCGCGTCATTGGACGAGGGACGACATTGCGCTTATCGAGGTGACCGCGGACCGGACGTGGTCGGCTGCCGAAAGGGCCCGCGCAGAAGACGCGCTCGTGCAAGGCGAAAGCCGACAAGAGTTCCTGCGCCGCCTGAGCGACACGATCCGTCCGCTCGCCGATCCGGCGCGGGTCCTCGACGAAACATGCCGGCTGCTTGGTTTGCATCTGCGGGTCAACCGCGTGGCTTACGGCCAGATCGACGGCGACGACTGCGTCATCGTGAGCGAGTACCTGGACGGACTTCCTTCGCACCTCGGCCGATTTCGCTGGAGCAACCTGGGGGCAAGCCGCACCGAAGACATTCTGAAGGGCGGAACGTTATCGGTCAGCGACACATCGACGGAGCCGCACACGGTCGAGGAGCGCGCTGCCCTTCAGGCCGCAGGAATCGGCGCGTACATTTGTCCGCTGTTGATCAAACACGGCCGGTTTGTCGGCTCGTTCGGAATTCACAGCCGGGCGCCTCGGGTATGGACGCCCGATGAGATCGCGCTGGCGCAGGACGTTGCCGATCGAGTCTGGGCGACGCTCGAACACCACAAGGCGGAAGCCGAACTTCGCGCAAACCAGGAGCGGCTGGCGTTTCTCCTCCGCCTGAACGACGCCCTTCGACCGTTGGGCGATCCGGCCGCGGTTCTGGAGAGTGCAGCACGGCTGCTGGCCGAGCACCTCGACGTGACTCGTGTGGGCTACGCGGAGCTCGGCGACGGCGGCTACGTCATCCGGCACGAGCACACGCGCGGCGTGGCGCCGCTCGCGGGACGGGCGCTGTCGGGATCGTTTGGCGCGGGACTGCGCGAGACCTACCGTCGCGGCGAAACCGCCGTCGTGAACGACGTCGAGTCGGATCCAAGATTCACCGAAGAGGATCGGGCGGCAATGAAGGAGCGGCAAATGGCCGCCTTCATCGGGGTCACGCTGATCAAAGGCGGTCGGATGGTGGCCGCATTTGGCGCGAACAACGTCACCGCCCGTGCCTGGACGCCAACCGAGATCGCACTCGTGCGTGACGTCGCGGAACGAACCTGGGACGCGGTGGAACGCGCCCGGGCGGAGTCGGCGCTGCGAGAACGCGAGCACCGGTTTCGCCTCGCGGTCAAAGCGTCGGGCGGCGGTTCGTGGGTGTGGGATCCCCGCACCCACGAAGCCTATTGGGATGACGCATTCCGCGAGCGATTCGGGTTCGCTGGTGACGAGCCGCCCTTGTTCGAAACGTGGCTCGCGCGAGTTCACGCTGAAGATCGTCCGACGATGCTCGCCACCCTCGAGGAGGTTGCACGCGGCAGGGATACGTGGGATCACACCTACCGGTTCGTACAGCCCGACGGAACCGTGTTGTGGATGCAGAGCCTCGGTCGGGCCGATCGAGACGCGGCCGGCCAGGTGACGCGGCTGACCGGTCTTGAACTGGACGTCACCGAGCGCCGGCGGACGGAGGCAGAACTGCAGGCGCGTCGCGACGAGGAGCACGATCGCGAGCTGAGGCTGCTGCTCGAGACCGCAACACAGGGCATCGTTTCGGTCGACGCACAGGGCACCATTGTGATGGCGAATCGTTCTCTCGAGGCGATGTTCGGGTGGGATCCAGGCGAGCTGATCGGCCAGTCGATCGAGCGGCTGGTTCGTTCCCTCATCCGCGGGCCGATAGGCCACGGTCTGCACCTGATCGGTGAACGACTGGACGGCTCGACCTTTCCGGTCGAAGTCAGTCTCAATCACGTTCCGACCGCTGGTGGCGGACGCGCGATCGCATTCGTCACCGACATCACCGAGCGGCAGCGGGCGGAGTCGGCGCTTCAGGAACGCACGGCGGAGCTGGAGTATCGAACGACTCAACTCAGTCAGATGGCGTGGGATCTGACGCTGGCCGAGCACAACGCGCGCGAGCAGATCGCCCGGACGCTGCACGACGGACTCCAGCAGCTGTTGTTCATCGTGTCATTGAACCTCGATCAGCAACTCAACCGCGACCGTGAAGCCGGGATCCAACCGAGCGATCTCATTTCGGAGGCGAAATACCATGTCGACGAGGCGACCGCCGCGGCGCGGTCGCTGCACCTCGAGCTGTTTCCGCCGGTCCTGCAGCGCTCGGGATTGCCGGCGGCGCTGACATGGTTGGCCAACTGGACGCGCGAGAAATACAAGCTCAACGTTCAGATCGAAGTTGATTCGGACGCCGATTCGGCGCGAAAAGACATCCGCACGCTGCTGTTCGAATCGGCGCGAGAGCTGCTCTTCAACGCGTCCAAACACGCGCAGGCGGAACGGGTCACCCTGGCGCTGCGAGTCGGCGCCGACGATCAACTCTGCATCACGGTCACCGACGACGGGATTGGGTTCGACCCATCGAGACTCGACAGCCGATCGAAGAGCGGCCAAGTCGGCTGGGGGCTCTTCAGCATTCGTGACCGATTGGCGCTGCTCGGCGGTCGTGTGGACATCGAGAGCGCGCCCGGCCAGGGCACCCGAGTGCACGTGTTCGCACCGCAGGGCGTCGTGCAGAGCGACACGGGTCAGGCTAGCGACGTGCTCGCGCCGACGATCGGAACCGCCGCGGCCCGCAATCGCGCTTATCCCGACGCGCTCAAGATTCTCATCGTCGACGATCACGCCGCCGTGCGGAGCGCGCTCCGCGAGATGCTCCACGAGTGGCCGCAGCTCTCCGTCGTCGGCGGCGCGGGCAACGGGCTCGAGGCGATCGCTCGCGCCTGGACGCTGCGCCCGGACGTCATTCTCATGGACGTGGCGATGCCGCACATGGACGGCGTCGAGGCGACAGCGCGCATCCATGCGGCGCTGCCGGAGATTCAGATTCTGGGGCTGTCGATGCAGACTCGGAATGAGACGGTCCATGCGATTGAACATGCCGGTGCCGCCGGGTTCTTCGTCAAGGGTGTTGACACCCGGCGGCTCATCGATCACCTGCTGATGGTCCATGCATCCCGGGGCGCCGGCGAGCGCGCGAGCCGGTAATGCCGAATCGACCGCGCGTCCTCGTCGCGGACGATCATCCCGGCGTCGCGAAGGCACTCAGCCGCCTGCTCTCGTTCGAGTGCGACGTCGTCGGAACAGTCGGCGATGGCCGCGAAGTCGTCGCCGCGGCGGCCAGACTCCAGCCGGTCGTCGTCGTCGTCGACGTCAATCTTCCCAACGTCAACGGGCTTGACGTCTGCCGCCAGATCACCAGGAACAATCCACGCTTGCCCGTCATCGTGATCAGCGGCATGCTCGACGACGACATCGCGCAAACGGCCCGGACGGCCGGCGCATCAGACTTCTTTTACAAAGCGGCGATGGGCGACGGATTGATCCGGGCAATCAAAGCGGCGTGGAGCACGACCAGGACGGCGTGACTGATCGGGACTAACCGTTCCTACTGCCGCGGCAGCATCGACGCGAAGCGAGCACCTGAATCGCTGTCTAGCACGAGGTAGCGGGGCAACGCCATGACCCGTTCCCGCGGGGTGACCGGGCGTCGATCGAGCGTGAATGCCGACACGTATCCCGCCTCGCGCGCCTTCGCGATCAGCTCGTCATCGTAAATGCCGAACGGCCATGCGAGCAGGTCGGCATCCACACCAAGCTTGTCTTTCAATACCTTGCGCGGCTTCGCCAACTGCATCGTCACAAAGGATTGAAATGCGTCCGCCGGCAGTCGCCGTTTCTCGGTCTTGAAATTCGGGTGCCAGTAGGTGTGTGACTGAATATCGAAGAGACCGGTGCGCTGGAGCATGGCGAGCTGATCCCACTTCATCGCATACGACGCGTTCGAAATGGCTGAGGGATAGATGAAGAGGGTGATCGGAATGCGGTACTCGGTGACCAGCGGTAGCATCTCGGTGATGACCGAGGCATGACCGTCGTCGACGGTGATGACGACCGCGCGTGGTGGAGGCGCCGGCCCTTTCCCGAGCAGATGCGAGACGACCGTCCGGAGAGGGACAATCGGATATCCGTGTTGTTTCAGGTAGTCGAGCTGCGCGCGGAACGTTGCCGTCCTCACGGTCATCTCGTCATGCACGACCGGACCGAAGCGATGATAAAGAAGAATGGACGCGTCGGCAGGAATGGGCACGGCCTGTCCCTGTCGAGCGACGGACGGTTGTTGAACAGGCGCCATCGCGGCGACCACGAGCAAGGCGGCGCAAAGTGGGACGCGAGCCTGTCGGAGAGTTCCGCCTTCGCCAAGGCTACGGCGGACATCGCCGAAGCTTCCAGCGGAGCCCCTCGGAGTGATTAAAGACTGCATGGATAACCTGACGCACTCCCTCTTTGGATGGACGATCGCCCGTGCCGGGCTCGGCCGCCGCCTGCCACACGCGACCGCAACCCTGATTGTCGCATCCAACGTCCCCGACATCGATATCGTCGCCGGACTTCGCGACGGCGTGGACTATCTGGCGGTGCATCGCGGCCCCACTCACGGGCCGCTAGGCATCGTCGGCCTCGGCTTGCTGACCGCCGCTTTGATTTCATTGTGGCACCGAGTCTCATCGCGCTGGGCCCGTGAGACCGGCGACGATCGCGCGACGCGGCACTTCGTGAAGTGGTGGATGCTCGCCATGGCCGGGATCAGCTGTCACGTACTCATGGATCTGCCGACGTCGTATGGCACGCGGCTGCTCAGTCCGTTCGTGTGGACGTGGTATGCGCTGGACTGGATGCCGATCATCGACGTGTATTTGTGGCTGGTGTTGATCGTCGCGCTGGTCGCCGGCTCGAGAATCGGGCGCGAACGCGCCGCCTTGATCGGACTCGGCCTGATGGCCTGCGACTATTCAGCACGCGCGCTGCTGCACCATCGAGCGCTGGAGACCGGCGCGTTGCTCAACGCTGCCGGAGTTCGCGCTCCCTGCATCGCGGCGCCGACTCTCGTTTCGCACACAGGAGGGGTGTCTGCGGGTACGACTGGATCCGACGTCTGCATCGAAGCGGCAGCGCTTCCAACGTTCCTGTCGCCGTTCACGTGGCGGATCATTCGCCGGCAGTCGAACGGATACGAGCTGAGCGACCGGCGGGTGTTCGGCCAATCGCGAACGAATCAGTCAGCCTGGCTCCCGAGCGACAACGGCGATGCCGAACGGGTACGCCCGACACGTCCGGGTCGCGTGTATCTCGATTTCGCGCGATTCCCGATCGCGGAACTCATGGGGCGCTCACCCTCGCTCACGACGGTCCGGCTGTCCGACGCACGGTTCGTCGTGATGCCGGTGAACATCCGCGGTCTTGCCGCGAGCGCGCGCCTCTCGGTCATCATCACAGTCGATGCGTCAGGCCGGATCGTCGACTGACTCTAGTAATGCTGTACCTGGACGGTATATGACGCCGCGACGCCCGCGGGAATGTTCCCGGCGTCATAAATGCGCAGACAGTAACTGCCGTTGGACGGCGTCCCACTCAGAGCAGTACTGCCACTTCGCCCGGTGTCATTCTGACTGACATTCAGGCTGCAGGTTGACGACGTCGCGTCCCACGAACCAATTCCGAGACCTAGCGCCGCGACCGATGAAGGCGAGATGCTCGTGTAACCGGCGAGCAGGCCATAACCGGCGGTCGTGACCGTGAATGGGTATGTGGCGGTTCCGTTCTGGTCGATCGAACCAGTAAATGTGTCGGTGGTCAGTGTCGCCGTCGTGGTCGTGGTCGGCGTGGTCACTGTCGAGGCGCTGGAGGAGGACCCACACCCGGCCAGCCAGAATAGCGACACGATCGAGAACGCGAGACTGCAAGGCCGGACGACGCGAGCTGTGAATTTCATGAATCTATCCCTCGTTCTGAGGCGCAGG
>Ga0310810_10006892_pt1 | contig 12891 bp, 13 predicted proteins | sample NCmetagenome_FD_207641 | JGI IMG/M metagenome (GOLD analysis project Ga0310810, IMG submission 207641) | Soil microbial communities from experimental microcosm in Duke University, North Carolina, United States - NC | ecosystem: Engineered > Artificial ecosystem > Soil microcosm > Unclassified ... | reverse complement strand
ATGCCCATAACGCTTCCCCATAACGATAGGGAAAGAAGCGACTGTCGGACGTAAGCTGTTTGATCGTTGGCAGCTTGTTTTGTAAAACTGCGTCGCGCATCCACATCGCCGTGTGCGGATCGTCGCGACCAAGTGACAGATATTCTGCGGTCCCTTCAACGACCCAAAGAGGAAGACCCATCATGCCTGCTTGTCCACCGAAGGTCCTGTCGTTCGCGAGATCATACTGGAACACGTGCACCATTTCGTGTCCGAGCACGTGGTCGTTGTCGCGGTAGACGCCGGTGAGCGGCATGATGAGGCGGTCGCGCAGAGCTTCGGTCACGCCGCCGGTGCCTTCTGTGAGCTGATCGGAAACCGCATTTGTCTGTTGGAAGTCGGGTTGATCGGCGTAAATGAGAATCGGTTTCCGCTTTGTCAGCTGATGTCCAAATAATGCGCTGAGTCTCGTTTCCCACCTTTCGGCGATGCGTCCCATGTCACGAGCGGCGTCCGCTTCGGCTGGATAGAAATGCAGATTGAAATGCGCGGTGTGCAGTACGCTGAAGTCGAAGTTCTCGTACTGGACCTTATTGCGTCCGAAGTATTGGGCGCTGGACTGCGAAGGGGCGGCAATAAATGAGAGTCCGAGCGCGGCGAGACCGAGGGAAGTATGTATGGGCTTCATTATGGTTTTGCTGTGTCACCTCCCTGTTTTGCATCATCTATTCCGACAAGGCGAAAAAAGGTGTGGCGTGCTGCAACGAATTGCATTCCGGGGGCGAAGAACTGCTACGGACCGGCGAGTGTCATAAGCGGCTGGAAACGTGTCTAACCATTACGTAAGCTTTGATGCCCCACTGCTCACGGAGTAAAGAAGCTTTGATTCCGCGATTTGCTCTACTTGTATCGCTCGCGTTTGGCGTCTCAATTGGATGTTCCGCACATCGAGGCACTGGGCACCAGCCGAATCGTAGTAGCACATACGCCGGGCCCAACGGTCACAAGATGGTCTTGATCCCCGCGAGCGAGTTCGTGATGGGGTCGCCTCCGAGTGAAGCGGGACGATCGCAAGTTGAAACCGCTCATAGAGTGCGGATCCCACGAGCGTACGCGCTCGCGACTACCGAAGTTACCAATGAGCAATTTGCGCACTTCCTGTCCGCTGTTCCGGATTATGCAGCTCGATGGAAGCGAGCAACTACTGCGCGGTTCGGTGATCCGCCGCGCTACGCCCGGTATTCACGCACGTCCGACAGCCCGCAGGTTGGCGTGAGCTGGTACGATGCTGCGCGCTACTGCAATTGGCTCAGTGAAGTGGCAGGTATTCCGAAAGAGGAGTGGGTTTATCCCGACAGCATCGATGCCGACGCGGGCCTCGATCTCCCACCGAATTATTTACATCGAACCGGATATCGTCTGCCGACTGAAGCTGAATGGGAGAACGCTGCGCGCGCGGGCACCACCACCGCGTGGCATTTCGGAAATGATCAGACCTTACTGCCTCAATACGGTTGGTATGATGCAAACACCAACAAAGAGCTCATCCATCCAGTCGCCGAGCGCAAACCAAATCAATGGGGATTGTTCGACATGCTCGGCAACGTGTGGGAGTGGACATTCGATAGGCGAAGACCTTACCCATCGAACGACCACGTCACCGATGACGTCGAGGATTCTGTCCTCCACGTATCGAACGCAGCAGCTCGCACGCGACGCGGCGGGTCGTTTGCCTATGAGTGGTTTACGCTGAGGTCTGCACATCGCGGTGACACAACGTATTTTCCCAATCAAACGCGCGACGGTGTGGGCTTCCGTGTCGCGCGCACCATGCCTCATCAGTGACGCTTTCACGAGGACGAGCAATGCAATTCGATACGATCGTACGTGGCGGTAACGTCGTTACGCCGACAGGCACGTCGAAAACTGATATTGGAATCGTCGGCGAGAAAATCGCCGCGATTGGTCCGGATCTAAATGGTTCACCTGGTGCAAAGATTATCGATGCATCCGGGCATCACGTGATTCCAGGTGTGCTCGACGTTCACGTACATCTCGAGCTTCCCTTCTGCGGCACGACGTCGTCGGACGATTATCGCAGCGGCACTCGCGCGGGCGCGCGTGGTGGTGTAACGACGCTCATCGATTTTGCGATTCCCTACGCCGGCGATTCGTTGAACGACGCCGCCGACAACTGGATGAAGAAAGCGGAAGGCAAAGCGATGATCGACTACACGTTCCACATCTGCATCACGCGGTGGAACGAGCACAAGGATCAGATCAAGGGAATGGTCGATCGTGGATTCACGACGTTCAAGGAATTCATGATCTACAAGTCCGAGGGTTGGCAGTCAGACGACAAAGCGTTGTTCGGCACGCTCGAGAAGATGAAGGAATACGGAACGATGCTTCTCGTGCACTGCGAGTCAGCGGATGTTCTCGATGAGCTGATCTCGCGATATCACACGCCGGAATTGATGAAGCAACACGGCGCAACGCTGCATGCCATCACTCGGCCGAATTTCGTGGAGGCTGAGGCAATTCAGAGAGTTATCATGTGGAGTGAGGCGACTGGCGGGCAGCTCTACATCGTGCACATGTCGACGAAGGAAGGCGCCGATATAGTGAAGGCAGCACAAAAGCGTGGAGTGCCAGTCGTTGCTGAGACCTGCGCGCAGTATCTCGTTCTCGATGATTCGAAATTCGAGGGGGAGGACGGGCACCTGTTTGCGTGCTGTCCGCAGATCAAGAAGCCGGATGACATCGATCGCTTGTGGAAGGGACTCAAAGACGGTGAAGTGTCGGTCGTTTCAACCGACACGTGCACGTTCACACGTGAGCAGAAGGCGATGTGGGAGGGTGATTGGACGAAGATTCCGATGGGAATGCCGGGGCTCGAGACTTTGATGCCTGTTGTCTACACACACGGTGTGCTGAAGAAGCGAATATCGCTCGAGGACATGGTGTCGAAGCTGTGCACGACTCCGGCGAAGGTGATGGGGTTGTATCCGCGGAAGGGTGCAATCGAAGTTGGAGCTGATGCTGATCTTGCAATCATTCATCCGACGCTAAGCCATTGCGTCGATTGCGCGACGATGGAGACGAATGCGGATTGGTCCCCGTATCAGGGGTGGAATCTCGCCGGCTTTTCACGTACTACTATTTCGCGCGGTGATGTGATCGTGGATGACTATGCCGTTGTCGGTCGCGAAGGGAGAGGGCAATGGCTGCCGAGAACGCGCGCAGGACTGCAGAGTGCGTGAAAATTAGAAATTCGCGCGTGTCCACCTGATGGACTGGTTCGCCAAGGTATTCATTCGAGCGAGTCTTCTCTGGTTTGTCGCCGGAATCACACTCGGCGTAGCGATGGCGATTCATCCCGCGTGGGTGGTATATCGCCCGGCTCACGCGCACATGAATCTCGTTGGATTCGTGGTGATGATGATCTTTGGCGTCGGCTACCAGATGCTTCCGAGATTTTTCGGTCACCCGATTCACAACAGGAAGCTGGCCGTCGCGCACATCTGGCTCGCCAACATTGGTCTCGCTGCGTTAGTGCTCGGATTTTTTCTCGCGCCAAACATCGGCGCGACCAGCATTCCCGTCACGGCCACGGGTGGAATACTCTGGGCGGTAGGTGCGTACGGCTTCGTCTACAACATGTGGCGCACATTCGATGCTGCCGAGCGGCGTCGTAAAGAGAACGCAAATCGCCCCGACGCGCGGAAACTGCCGACGACTGATTAACAGCTGTCGGAAATGAATCTCCCGTTAAATGTCCGTTAAGGTGGATTAATACGCCGCTGCCGAAAGACTCGATGCGCTAACATGGAGAGACATGGGAGCATCGTAGTCCCGAACAAAGGAGGAACAATGCAGCGCTCGCTTTGGAAGCTCGTTGCGGGTTTCGGACTCCTCCTCGTTGTTTTCCCACCGAACGCAACAGCTCTTACTGTGTACCGAACACGTTGTAGCTGCTCCGTCCCGTGGTCGACGTTCCCGCAAAAAGTTCAACATTTCCAAGCGGTGTTCGTTGGATACGTCGCCGATGTTCACTATCAGGACCCGCCCGCTGAGTGGTCATACACCTTTGTAGTTGATCGCAGCTGGAAAGGACCCTCAGCTGATACTGTTAACGTGGGCTTTCGCAACCAATCATGCGAGCCATCGTATCTACCGGGAGCGAAATACCTCGTCCTGGCTAGTGCCGTCGGAAATCGGTTGATGGTTCCTCTCTGTGAGGATCCCATCCGGATCCAGGATGCAAAGAACGAACAGGCGTACCTCGGACCTCCCAAATGGATCGCGGAGCCGAACGGCGATAGACAATTGGATTCGCTGACGGCACGAACTCTCGCCCCCTACCCGAATGTTCAAATGAGAATCACGTCGGGATTGTCAAAACCAATACCGAATGTTCGGGTCGATTTGCGATTGACAGGACGAGCGACTTTTTCGGACATCAACGGAATTGCTTGGTTTAAGCACGTGGCTCCCGGATGGTATCGCATCCGCCTGACTTATGGCGAGGGAAATTACGAGGAGCGATACGTGCCGATTACCTGCGGACGAGGATCATTTCCCGATCGACTCGGGCACTGTTCGATGATCTACTTGTATTTTATCTCGGCGCCCGGGTTCTAATCTCGGGCTGCCCATCAACCACTCGATGATCACGTCATATGTGGAAATCCGCCGAGAACTAGCCCGGACGCCGAAACATTCGCCGAGCTGTCTCCTCCGGTTTTGCTTCGGGCTCCCTGATCGCAATCGCGATGACGGCGAAGAGCACGAGCCCCGGATAGAAACCAGCCAACGGATGCCCCATCATCGCCATGACAGTGATTGCTCCGATCATGGTGCATGTCAGCAAGAACGTTCCAATTGCACACGTCCATGGGAGGAAGTAAAGAATCGCGCCGACTATCTCGACAATTCCGGTGAAGTACCGGAACCACTGTCCGATTCCCACCTGCTGAAAGAACGAAACCCAGGGTTCGTGGGGCCCGCTCGGAAACTTGTCCGTGCCCTGCATTATGAAGAACGCTGCGACGCCTCCGCGCAGCACCCAACCCGTCAAATCGGTTGCAGCTCGACGAGTGAACACCCGGATGACACGAGAAACCATGGGATTCTCTGGAATGAATCACCGCAAAGTTGATGCGGTTTTGTTGCGTCTCAATGATCGCCGGATTACGTACTCATTAACTCTTTGGGTCCGCGCATTGCACTGAAAAGCCCGACGCCAAATAGGAGAGCCGCATGGTTACGATCCTCATCGTTGTGCTGGTTCTGTTGCTCATCGGCGCAATTCCAGCGTGGCCGCATAGCCGAGGCTGGGGCTACTACCCGAGCGGTGGGCTCGGTCTGATCCTGCTGATCGTACTCATTCTGTTTTTGATGGGACGAATCTAGACACGATCCAAAGCAGTACCTATTGCGACAAGAAACGAGCGCCTGCAGTTTCTGCCGATCTTCCCTTCCGGAGGCAGGCATGATCGAGACGCGCGCTTCTCTTGGTGTAGTGTCGCTTCTGCTCGTGGTTGCATGCTCCACGTCGACGCCGGCTAATAACACCGCCGCGACCGACACAGCCAAACCCGCAGCCGCGAACGCAGACGCTGACAAAGCTGCCGTTGCAGCAGCACACGATGTCCTCGAAGGCTCTTACAAAAACAGCGACTGCGCTGCGATGGTCAGCACCGCCGCAAGCGACGCGGTGTTCGAGCCACCCAACTCCGCCTCGGCAAACGGTCCAGACGGAATCAAAGCCTGGTGCACGCCGATGTTCGCGGCGATGAAGACCAAGTCGCTTACGGTGTCGGGCAAGGACATCGAAGTATCGGGTGACATCGCTGTCGACCGCGGCGATTACGATTGGACGCTCACGCCCGCAAAAGGCGGCGCGGATGTTCACGCGAAAGGTCGATACGTAACGATCTGGCACCGCCAGAGCGATGGATCATGGAAGGCAAGCCGGCTCATCTGGAACAGCTCTGAGCCAATGCCCAAAGCGTAACACACGAAGCGCCCTTCGCGCGCGCGGGCCGGCGCGAGGGGCGGCTTCGAATGTTCTCACGACGCCTTCAATACCTGCTACCTAGGCCGTTTAGGCTCGGCCAGCTGAAGTGCCGGCGTTCGACCGATACCGCTGAGACAAACTCTCGATCAATGCGGATGGATCCGGAGAATTTCCCGTTACGCGCTCGATGAGAGCTTCCGACCTGTAGCGCATCCCATGTCTGTGAATGTTGTCGCCAAGCCACCGACGCAGCTCCAGGAATTCACCTTCGGCAAACGCATCCTCTAACGGACCAATCGCAGCTTCCGCAGCAGAAAAAATCTGCGCACTGAAAACATTTCCCAGTGAATACGTCGGGAAATATCCGATCAGGCCATCTGCCCAATGAATGTCCTGCAAGCAACCACTGCGATCATCCTTCGGCGTAACACCTAGGTATCGTTGATATGCTTCGTTCCACGCACCAGGAACATCGGCCGCGGCCAGATCACCGCTGAGCAGCGCACGCTCGAGCTCGAATCGAACGATTATGTGCAGATTGTACGTAACCTCATCCGCCTCGACGCGAATGAGATGAGGCTCGACACGATTTACTGCACGACGAAACGTTTCGAGCGACACATCCTGAAACGCTTCGTGAAAGCTTCCCTGAAGCTGGGGATAGAAATGCAGCCAGAATCCTTCGCTTCGCCCAACAAGGTTCTCCCACAGTCGTGACTGAGACTCGTGAATACCGAGTGAAACGGCTTCACCCATCGGCGTTCCGTAATGCGCGCGATCGAGTCCCTGCTCGTATAGCGCATGTCCGGCCTCATGAAGACCGGCGAAAATTCCGCGACCGATGTGATTCTGGAAATATCGAGTTCCGATCCGCACATCACCGGGACCAATCATTGTGCAGAATGGATGCTGCGCGAGATCGAAACGACCGCCATCGAAATCGAATCCCATCGCCGATACGATCGAATCCGTAAAAACCCGCTGACGATCGAGATCGAAATTTCCCTCGAGCACATTCGGCGGCGCTTCCTGTCCGCGCAATGAATCCACGAGCGGAACGAGATCCGCGCTGAGTCGCGTGAACAGCGCCGACAATTTCTCCGCCGTCATGCCGGGCTCATAATCCTCGAGCAGCGCGTCATACCGATCGCCATTGTGTCCGACGGCGTCGGCTTCCTCTCGCGACAACGCAAAAACCTTATCGAGCCACGGCGCGAACGACTTGAAATCGTTTTCCTTTCGCGCCTGCGCCCACACTTTTGATGCACGCGCAGTCGCTCGCGCCAGCTCCTGCACCAGTCGCCGCGGAATCTTGCAGTCTCGATCATACCCTCGGCGCAGCTCGCGAACGTTGACTGCCTCAGGGCTATCCGGATCGGAAATGAAATCCGATCCTTCGATTGCACTCAGCAGCTCACCATATCGCGGGTTCGTACCGCGATCGTGCACGAGACCAGCGAGAAGCGCGCTTTGGTCCGAGCGATGCTCGACCCCGTCGCGCGGCATGTAGATCTCCTGATCCCACTCGAGCAAATCAACGCAGGAAGAGAGCACGGTCTCATCGCGTGAGAGCCGAACCAGCTCTGCGTAAGCCTTTTCAGGATTCATTTCAATATTCGATTGATGACTGGTTGTTCGGCACGTAGAATAAGCGTCCTCGCCGCATCCGCATACCCCTTTTATTTCGCTCGCATGCTAACTCCCGCTGAAGAAATCGGCATTCAGGGCCGCCAGCTCGCCACTCGCGTGCAGGACGCGCTCGACAAGATGCCTGAGTCGGACATTGTCGATCTCATACATTCAATTCGTCGCGAAGCCGCGGAACGGCATCTCATCTATCAGCGCGACGGAGTGGACGAAGTCATCACACTCCTTCCCTGCCCCATAACTCTGCGTCCCGATCAGCTCGGCTACACGCATTATGTGTCGCAGACAGTTCTCAACTGTCTCAAGCGATTGCCGGATCTGTATTTCTCGTCGCCTGAAGTACGGGAGATTCTTCGCGTAACAGACGTCGAGGAAGAATGGCTGCGCGAATGCTGGACGCCGGAGCATCGCGAAGCTAATCCGGTTTTCAGCCGCCTTGACGCAGTCGTCGATTACTCGATCGCCGAGTGGAAGGATTCGATCAAATTCCTCGAGCCGAACATGACGGGGATCGGCGGCTTGCACATGGCGCCGACTTCCATGGAAGTGCTCGCCGATCTCGTGGTGCCGGCACTGTTGACGCAGGATTCGACGATTCGTCTTCAGCTCGCCGAAGACATTCGCGAGCTTCTGCTGCAGGATTTGTTGGAGCATCTCGACGCGATCGGTCGTCCTGAAGGAACGATCGTGCTTGTCGATCCGAAATATTCGATCGACGGTCCCGACGAAATGCAGGCGCTTGTCGAGTACTATCAGAACAATTACGGAATCACGCTCCTGCACGCGGATGCAAGCGAGCTGCGATTGGAAGGAGACGAAGTTTATTACGGCGATAAGAGAGTCGATCTCGCGTATCGCGACGCGAGTGTTCTCGATCTCGTTGACATGGCGTCCGAGGGTGTAGACATCGCGCCGTTTCGGGCTCTTCTCAAGCAGAATCGAGTCGTATCATCAATCGCGGCGGAGCTGGATCAAAAGAGCTGCTTCGAGGTGTTCACTGATCCTGCGATAGCCGATCGATTCCTGACGGTCGAAGAGCAGATTGTCATGAAGCGGCATGTCTTGTGGACGCGGCTCGTTTCCGATCGGCGTACGACGTCGCCGACGGAAGATCAGGTTGACCTGCTCGAGTTCATTCGAAAGGATCGGGAGTCGTTCGTTCTCAAGCCGAACCGGTCATATGGTGGTGAGGGAGTAGTAGTCGGCAACTCGACAAATCAGAGTGAGTGGGAGTCGGCAATCAACAATGCGCTGACTGATAAGAATGACAGATGGGTGGTTCAGCAGGCGGCGCAAATTCCCGTGAAGTCATTTCATGTGCTCGATAAGGAAGGCCGTCTGCACATGGAGCCGTTCAACGTCGTCATGGGGTTGGCGTCCAGTCATTTCGGTGTGGCGATGATGGTGCGTGCTTCGCAGAGTAAGGTCGTGAACATTGCGCAGCATGGAGGATTGTGTGCGGTGATGGTGAGTGCGAAGGCGTTGCATACCGCGATGTATCGCGCGCGCGCGGCGAAATAGTTTCTCAGCAGCACGACGGGAAATTCGGACGTGGCCTACGAACTTTGTTCGTTCCGCGTTCCTCTTGCTTTCTCGTAGATCTTCGCGACTAGTGGTGTAACTGCGATCGTCGCAAGAATGCGAAGCGGTTGCGTGAGCTTTGTCGCGATGTATGCCGCAGTCCAAACTCCGACTGATCCGGCGGCGCTCGATGGTTTCCAGCCAAAGGTGATGGCTCCCCAGAACCCGAAGAGCACGAGGAAGAAAATCGTGAAGTAGACGACGACGGCGACGGCGCCGTACTCGGCGAGCAGATTCTGGACGGTTTTTTTCACCCGCGGAATTTAGGCGCCGTCGTCAGTCGCTGCTGGGAAAACAAGTTTCGCGATCGCTTCGCCGAAGCTGAGGATGTGTCTGTCGCTGTTCCTAATGCCTGCGATCATCAAGCCGACGGGCGCATTGTCGGGCTCATGACAAGGAACGGACAGCGCGCACCCGTCGAAGAGATTCACAAGCGAAGCATTGCGCAGCATTCGAGCATTGATGCGGAAGTACGTCTTATCGTCTTTGGACGCTTCGGCGATTGTCGGCGCGATGTCGGGAACGGTCGGCATGAGCAGAGCATCGTATCTCTGAGCTACTAACGCTACGTCGATAATGAACTCCTCTCGCGCTTTGAGAATCGCCTCGTAAGTCGATCGAGTGATCTGCTCGCCTGGGAGGATTCGCGAGAGCACACGCGGATCGTATTGCTCTCGATGTTGTCGGATCCAATCTTTATGGAACGCCCACGATTCATAGCTCGAAATTGCGCCGCGTGGATTTACTTCAGATGCGCGACCGAATTCCTCCATCGGCAGCTCCGTGATTTTCGCTCCCGCAGCGGATAATCGTTCGACCGCAATCTCGAATGCTCTCGCAACGTTAGGCGACAAGTCGTCCATCACTAGCGTTTGCGGGACCGCGAAGCTGACGAGTCTCAGATTGTCGAATGGAATTGGAGAGGGCTCGTTTGCCATGATTGAATCAAGGAGCATGCAATCGCCGACAGTTTTTGCGATCGGCCCAACCGAATCGAGTGTCGATGAGAGTGGAAGAACGCCATCGCGTGGAACTCTTCGCGCAGTTGGCTTGAATCCGACGAGCCCGTTGAGAGCGGCGGGAATGCGAACGGATCCTCCTGTATCAGTGCCAATTGCCGCGACCGCCATCCCGTCCGTCACCGAGATTGCTCCGCCGGAGCTCGAGCCACCCGGAATTCGGCCGGCTGCGCGATCGAATGCGTTTTTCGGTGTTCCGTAATGTGGATTGATGCCGAGCGCTGAGTATGCGAACTCGGTGAGGTTGGTGCGGCCGATGATGATGGCGCCGGCATTCTTCAAGCGCTCGACGACGGGTGAATCCCTCTCCGCTGGCGGTGCATCGGCAAGGATCGTCGATCCGCCGCGTGTTACGACGCCGGCTTCGTCGAACAGATCCTTGATGGAGATTGGAATTCCACAGAGCGGACGAATGTTCGATCCGCTACGCAGCTCTGCGTCGGCGCGATCTGCGGCAGCGAGCGATTCCTGTTCATGAACCTCGAGGAACGCTCGCGCACCTTCTCCCTGCGGAGCTTTGATTGCAGCGAGCGCCCGTTCAATCAGCTCGCGGCTTGTGACCGTCCGCTGCTGGAGGAGATTTCTGATTTGCTTTAATCCATGCACGGGATACAAGACCATGGGTTCACATACCGAGGCGTCGAAAACACTTCTATTGAGTCAGAGCAGTCGAAACATCATCGAGGATGTCTACAATCGATTCGCAACCGACACTGAACCGAATGAAGCCCTCGCTGATTGCATCCCCACCCCAGCGCGCTCGTCGCTCAGCGGTCGAATGCACACCACCGAAGCTCGTTGCCTCGCGAACGAGAGAGAGTGACTCGAGAAAACGCATCGCGCGCTCCTTCGTACCGAGATCGAAACTCACCACGCTCCCGAATGCGCTCATTTGTCGAGCTGCAACATCATGACCGGGATGATTCGGCAATCCGGGATAGTACACAGCGTCAACACGCGAGTCTGAAGCAAGAGTGCGCGCAAACTCAAGAGCCGACTCGCACTGGCGTGTAATCCGCAGCGGCAGCGTCGCCAGAGAACGATGAGCCAGCCACGTCTCCATCGGTCCGGGTATCGCACCATGCTGCGTGCGCCACGTCCGAAGCAGTGTAGCGTTTTCGGCGCTGTTTGTTGCGACGTGCCCGAGAACGAGATCGCTGTGACCCGTCAGCCCTTTTGTATCCGACGCGACGACGTATTCAGCGCCGAGCATTAGCGGCTGCTGCAGATACGCGGTCGCAGTGGTGTTGTCTACAACCGTCGTGATCTTCTTTTCTCGTGCAGCGCGAACAAGCTCACGGATGTCGCACAGCTCCAGCTGCGGGTTCGTTGGAGTCTCGATCCACAACACTTTCGCACCGTCGAGCGCACTGGCTTGCGCATTATCTCGCGTTGGTGCGAGTCGCACATCGATTCCAATTGTCTTCAGCCAGCCTGATGCGAGGAGACGAACCGTGTAATACGAATCGGCGGGAAGCACGATCACATCGCCCGGCTTCAACAAAACGCCAAGCACCGCCGACACAGCAGCCATCCCCGATGCAAAACTTACTGCCGGCCCACCCTCGAGAACCGTGAGCGCATCCTCCCACGCAGACCACGTTGGATTTTGAAAGCGCCCGTACGTCAGCTCGTGCGACGACGGATCACCGGGCGTTGTATATGTGGCCGAGAACTGCGGACCGCGCATGATGAGTCCGGGACCTTCTGAGTAGCCGGCGCGAATGATCTCCGTATCACGATTCATGTTTGCTCTCGTCGCTGACTGTGTCGGCGTGATTATACATCAGTGACATCGAGCATGGGCAGAGACAGATTTGTTCTCATGCTCGAAGCAACCGGAGTGCTTTCCCAGTGGGAAAGTTTTTACGTCATCATCGGCTCATCAGCCGGCGCGCTCACGGGTTTGCAATTTGTGGTCATTGCACTCATCGCCGAAACGCAGCGTGTAGCAAATCTCGCGTCGATCGACGCGTTCGGTACGCCGACGATCGTGCACTTCTGCGTCGTCCTTCTGATTTCGGCGATGCTCAGCTCGCCGTGGCCGTCGCTCAGAGGACCGGACATTTCGCTCGGAATAATCGCGATTTGGGGACTGGCTTACACGTCGCTGGTTCTACGTCGAACACTGCGTGTCGTCGAATACAAGCCGGTCATGGAGGATTGGATCTGGCACGTGGTGCTTCCATACATCGCGTACGCCGTGATTCTCATCGCGGCGTTCATCCTCTACATGAACGCGACGATCGCGCTGTTCTCGGTCGGCGCGATGGGTCTGCTGTTGCTGTTCGTTGGAATCCACAATGCGTGGGACACCGTGACATTCCTAGTCGCCAACAATACCAAGTCCGACAAGGCGAATGTCCACACGGTTGCAGCAGGCAGCAAAGCGCCGCCTGCTGCCGAATCTGCTAGCGCTCCGCCAACAGCCGATCCAGCGCCGCGTAGCTCTGATTGAGCCCACCTTCCATTCCCGACTCCAGCATTCCATCACGCTCTTCAGTGGAGTAGAAGCTCGAGATCGTCACGAGCCTGGTGCGGTCGCCGCCCAGGTCCTCGAATGTCGTCTTGTTGATGATGACGTGACCAGGTAAGCCGTCCCACTCGAACGTCTGCTCCAGCAAGTCGGGCTCGCGTATTTGT
>Ga0310810_10006891_pt1 | contig 12892 bp, 11 predicted proteins | sample NCmetagenome_FD_207641 | JGI IMG/M metagenome (GOLD analysis project Ga0310810, IMG submission 207641) | Soil microbial communities from experimental microcosm in Duke University, North Carolina, United States - NC | ecosystem: Engineered > Artificial ecosystem > Soil microcosm > Unclassified ... | reverse complement strand
CGGGCCACGCCGCCCGCGCCGTCGGTCAGCGACGTGAAGTCGCCGACGCGGGCGCGGCACACGCGCGCGAGGTAGTGCGCCGGCTCGTCCGCCAGCGTCACGCGTCCGCCCTCCGGCACGAGAGCCGGAACGAACAGGAAGGCGGGCGCCGCGTCAGCCCGCAAAGTGCTCCTTGACCCGTTCGAACAGCGACTTGCCCGGACGCGGCGGCTTGAAGTTCTCGGAGCGCCCCAGTTCCTCGAGTTGACGCTTCTCGGCGGGGCTCACGCGCGTCGGCACCCACACGTGGATGCGCGCGAACAGATCGCCGACGCCGCCGCGCAGGGCCGGCAGGCCCTTGCCGCGCACGCGCACGCGCTGGCCGCCCTGCGTGCCGGCCGCGACGTCGATCGGAATGTTCGTGCCGTCGAGCCCCGGAACCTCGACGCGGCCGCCGAGCGTGGCGGTGCTGATGCTGACCGGCACGTCGACGTGCAGATCGTCGCCGTCGCGGTCGTACACCGGGTGCGCCTTCTCCTCGATCAGCACGATGAGGTCGCCGCTCGGGCCGCCGTGCGGACCGGCGTCGCCCATGCCGCGCAGCGGGATGAAATTGCCGCTGGCCACGCCGGCCGGCACCTTCACCGACAGCGTCTCGGTCGCCGTCACCGTGCCCTCGCCCGCGCACGTCTTGCAGCGCTCCTTGACCTCGCGCCCGGAGCCGCCGCAGCGCGAACACGTCGCCACGTTCACGAACTGGCCGAACACCGACTGCTGGACGCGCCGCACCTGGCCGCGGCCCTGGCACTGCGTGCACACGGTCTCGCCGGTGCCGCCCTTGCCCTTGCAGGTGTCGCACACGTGCAGGTGCTTGACGCGAATCTTCTTCTCGACGCCGGTCGCGATCTCCTCGAGCGTGAGCTTGACGCGCACCTGCAGGTCGTCGCCACGCCGCGGGCCGCGCGCGGCGCGGCCGGCGCCGGCGCCGCCGAACAGATCGCCGAAGCCGCCCGAGTCACCGCCGAAGTCGCGCATGAACGCGCGCAGCGCGTCCGCCAGATCGAAGCCGCTGACGTCGAAACCGGCGCCGCCGCCGGGCGCCGCGCCCGGCGTGCTGTGGCCGAACTGGTCGTAGCGCGCGCGCTTCTCGGGATCGCGCAGCACCTCGTAGGCCTCGGTCGCCTCCTTGAACTTGGCCTCGGCTTCCGCGTTCCCGGGATTGCGGTCGGGATGGAATTCGAACGCGACCTTGCGGTACGCCTTCTTGATCTCGTCGGGGCTGGCGCCCTTGGCGACGCCGAGCACCTCGTAGTAGTCGCGACGCGCCATCTACGCGCCGTCCCCGCGCCGGGCCACCACGACGCGCGCGGCGCGCAGCGCGCGCTCGCCGCGCCGATAGCCCTTGAGCGCGACCTGGACGACGTCGCCCGGGCGCGCGCCCTCGGCCGCCGGCACTTCGAGCAGCGCTTCATGGAAGCGCGGATCGAACGGCTGGCCCAGCGGATCGAGCGCGATCACGCCCTGGCGCGCCAGGTACTCGGACAGTCGCTGGGCCACGAGCTGGACGCCCTGGACGTACGCGTCCGCCGCGGCGGCGGCGCGCGCCGAGTCGAGCGCGCGCTCCAGGTCGTCGATCGCGGCCACGATTTCGAGCAGCACGCGCTCTTCCGCGGCGCGGCGCGCTTCCTCGACGTCACGCTGCGCGCGGCGCCGGAAGTTCTGCAGGTCCGCCTCGGCACGCAGCCAGCGGTCCTTGTAGTCCACGTCGGGCGCCGGCGGAACGTCCGTGGCGGACGCGTCGTCCGCGGCCAGCAACGGCTCGGCCCCGGCGCCCGGGGCGTCGGGCGCGGAGGCCGCGTCGCCGGCGAGCGGCGGCGCGTCGCCTTCCCCGGACACGCGCGAGCGCGCTTCGGGATCGTCCGGACGGTCGTTCACGACATCGATCTCCATGAATTCGATCCTTGGGAAGCAGCCGGGTGGTTCAGGATTGCAGCAGGTCGGCGACGCGGCTGCCGATGGCGTCGACCACGGCCACGGTGCGCGCGTAGTCCATGCGCCGCGGGCCGAGCACGCCGACCGCACCGCGCAACGTGCCGGGCAGCGGATAGCTGACGAGGCACAAACCGCGCAGGGCCTGGGCCTCGTCCAGGTCGGGGCGGACCGAGACCTGCCCTTCGACGCCCGAGACCAGCAATCGATTCAGAGGAGGGCCGGCTTCGACCATCTCGAGCACCGGCCCGAGGCGCGATCCGCTGAACTCCGGCTGGCGCGCGATGTGCGCAAGACCGGCGCTGTAGAGCGGCGTGGCGCCGGACGTCGTCCAGCTCGCCATGGCCGAGCGCGCGACCATGCGCACGGCGCTGCCGCGCACCAGCTCGGGGTCGTGCGCCAGGCGCTCGCGCGCGTCGGCCAGCGTGCGCCCGATCAGGCGTTCGCACAGCACCGCGCGCACTTCGTCGAGCGCGCCGCGGTCGAGCGGCGTCTCGAGCTCGAGCACGAGCGTGCGCACGGTCTCGGGCCCGAGGCGCAGCACCATGAGCGCGCGACGCGCCTCCAGCGCCTCCAGATCGATGCCGTTCAGGCGCTCCTCGTCCAGGGACACGGCGTGCGCAAGGCCCAGCTGCTGCGTCAGCGACGACAGCAGCCGCGAGGCCTCGTGCAGCAGCCCCTCCACGTCGCGCGCCGAGTGGGTCAACGTGCGATCGACGCGCTCGATCAGCTCCACGGTCAGGGCCTGCGGCGCGAGTAGCGTGCGCACGAAGTAGCCGTAACCGCGCCCGCTCGGCACGCGCGCCGAGCCGGCGTGTTCGCGCTCCAGCAGTCCGAGCCGCTCCAGCTCGGCCAGCTCGCCGCGGATGCTCGCGGCCGACAGCGGCCACTCGCCTTCGCGGGCCAGCGCTTCGGAGCCGACGGGCCGCGCCGTCGCGGCGTGCCGTTCGACGAGCGCGGCGAACAGGCGGCGCTGCCGGTCGGTGAGTTCGGGATCGTCGGGCACGGCGTGCCCGGGGAACACGGGTTGGGACATGGCGAGGGAATTATGCGGCCGGCGCGCCGAGAGTCAAATCGGCGGCGCGGGACCGCGCCTCGACCCAGGCGATCGCGTCATCGGCCACGAAGCGCAACGACGGCGGCACGCGCCACCCGTCGCGCGTGCGTTCCAGCCGGCCGGCGCGCGTCGCGGCCTCCAGCGCGGCGCCGTAGCGCGCGTCGATCTCGCCCCAGGCGTCCTCCGCGAAGTCGCGCGCTTCGAGCCCGCACCCGAGCCGCAGCGCGAGCAGCACGGACTCGCGGGCCCGCGAGTCGGCGCACTCGACTTCGCGCTCGCTCTCCCCGCTGCCGCCGTGCTCCAGGTCCAGCGCCCAGCGCCCGAGCGCGTAGTGGTTCGCGGTGCGCACGCCGTTCCACAGACCGTGCGCGGAGGGCCCGAGCCCGACGTACGGGCGGCGCAGCCAGTACACGAGGTTGTGCCGGCACTCGGCACCCGGGCGGCAGAAGTTCGACGTCTCGTAGTTCTGGAACCCGGCCGCGCCGAGCTTCTCGCCCAGCCAGGCGTAGAGATCGGCCTGCGCTTCGGGCTCGGGCAGCGCGACGCGCCCGTCGAGCACGGCGTCGCCGAGTGGCGTGCCGGCCTCGGGGATGAAACAGTACGCGGACAGGTGCTCGATGCCGGTTTCCAGCGCGCGCTCGACCGACGCGCGCCATGGGTCCATGCGGTGGCCGGGGAAACCGAACATCAGGTCCAGCGACACGCGCGTGAAGCCGTGGGCACGCGCGCGGGCGATCGCTTCGGGCGGACGCGCCGCGTCGTGAATGCGTCCGAGCACGGCGAGCTCTTCCGGGGCGAAGCTCTGCGCGCCCATCGACAGCCGGTTCACGCCGGCCGCGGCCCAGGTCTCGAGCCTGCGCTCGTCGACGGTCTCGGGATTCGCCTCCAGCGTCACCTCCGCGCCGTCGGCGAGCGTGAAGTACGCGGCGAGCAGCGCGCGCAGCCGCGCGAAGTCGCGGGCCGCGAGCGCCGACGGCGTGCCGCCGCCGAAGAACAGCGAGTCGAAGCGCACGCCGGCCGCGGCGGCCGCACGCCGTGGCGCTTCCTTTTCGAGCGCGGCGAACCAGCGCTCGACGGCGGCCGGAGATTTCTCGCCGCTCGAGAAGTCGCAGTACGTGCAGCGTGTGCGGCAGAACGGCACGTGCACGTACAGCCCGTGGCGCGCGGCGTCGCGCGCGGCGCGGCCCGGCGCGAACGCGTCGCCGGACGCAGTCGCTCCGCGCGACGCGCGCGTCAGTGGATCGGCTGGAAGATGCGATTCCATCGTGGCCAGTTGCGGTCCTTGTCCCACGACCAGTACAGGAACAACGCGTGGCCCTTGATGAGGTCCATCTTGAGCGTGCCCCAGTACCGGCTGTCGTTCGAATTGTCGCGGTTGTCGCCCATCATGAAGAACTCGCCTTTGGGCACGGTCAGCGGGCCGTAGTTGTCCCGGTAGTCGAAGCCCGCGGCGCGCACCTGCGGATCCTTGTGCACCGCGTACGGCTCGCGCAGCTTGACGCCGTCGACGCTCACCGCCTTGTCGTGCACCTCGAGCGTCTGCCCGCCGGTCGCGATGCAGCGCTTGATGAAGTCCTGGCTCGGATCCTGCGGAAACTGGAACACGATCACGTCGCCGTGCTTCGGCGCGCGCAGCCCGGGCAGGCGGATGTGCGTGAACGGGATCTTGGGCCCGTACTCGAACTTGTTCACGAACAGGAAGTCGCCGACCAGCAGCGTGTCGAGCATGGACTCGGACGGAATGCGGAACGCCTGGATCACGAACGCCCGCAGGAACAGCGTGAGCACGAGGGCCCACAGCGAGGCCTCGACGTACTCCCTCAGCGTGGATCGTTTCTGCGCCATGGATCTCCTCGTCAGCGTTCGACCTTGAGCACCGCCAGGAACGCCTCCTGCGGCACCTCGACGGTTCCGATCTGCTTCATGCGCCGCTTGCCCTCTTTCTGCTTCTCGAGCAGCTTGCGCTTGCGCGTGATGTCGCCACCGTAGCACTTCGCGAGCACGTTCTTGCGGATGGCGCCGAGCGTCTCGCGGGCCACGATCTTGCCGCCGATCGCGGCCTGGATCGCGACCTGGAACATCTGCTTCGGGATCAGCTCCTTGAGCTTCTCGCACAACGAACTGCCGTACGCGTACGCTTTGTCGCGGTGCACGATCGCGGACAGCGCGTCCACGACCTCGCCGTTCAGCATCACGTCGAGCTTCACCACGTCGGCCTCCTGGAAGCCGTCGAACTCGTAGTCCAGCGACGCGTAGCCGCGCGACACCGACTTCAGGCGGTCGTAGAAATCCAGCACGATCTCGCCGAGCGGCAGGCGGTACGCGACGCGCACGCGCTTCTCCTCCAGGTGCACCATGTCGCGGAACACGCCACGCCGCTCCTGGCACAGCTTCATGATGTTCCCCAGGTAATCCGTCGGCGTCACGACGTGGGCCAGCACGACGGGCTCTTCGATGGCCGCGAGGTTCTGCGGCGGCGGCATCTGGCTCGGGTTGTCGATGCGCACGAGTTCACCGTTCGTCTGCAGCACGTGGTACTCGACGCTCGGCGTCGTCGCGATCAGATCGATCTGGAATTCGCGGCGCAGCCGCTCCTGCACGATTTCCAGGTGCAGCAGCCCGAGGAAGCCGCAGCGGAAGCCGAAGCCCAGCGCCACGGACGTCTCGGGCTCGTACACCAGGGACGCGTCGTTCAGGCGCAGCTTCGACAGCGCCTCCTTCAGCGACTCGTACTGCTCGGCCTCGATCGGGTACAGCCCCGAGAACACCATCGACTTGGTCTCGCGGAATCCGGGCAGCATCTGGACTTCGGCGCCGTCGCCGACCGCGGCCATCGTGTCGCCGACGCGCGCGTCCGACACGCTCTTGATCCCGGCCACGACGTAGCCAACCTGGCCGGCGTGCAGCTCGGGCCGCGCCTCGAGCTTCAGGCGCAGAGCGCCGACCTCCGTCACTTCGTGCTCGCGCCCGGTCGACAGGAAACGGATGTGGTCCCCGGCGCGCACCACGCCGTCGACGACGCGCACGAGGCACACGACACCGCGGTACTGGTCGAACTTGGAGTCGAAGATGAGCGCGCGCAGCGGCGCGTCCGGCAGGCCCTCGGGCGGCGGCACGTCGGCGATCACGCGCTCGAGCAGCTCGGGCACGCCGAGACCGGTCTTGGCGCTGATGCGGCACACGTCCTCGGCCGCGACGCCGGTGACGTGCTCGATCTCGAGCGCGATGTCGTCGGGACGGGCCGCGGGCAGATCCACCTTGTTGATCGCGCCGACGATCGTCAGCTTCTGATCCTTCGCCAGGAAGTAGTTCGACAGCGTCTGGGCCTCGATGCCCTGCGACGCGTCCACCACCAGGATCGCCCCTTCACAGGCGGCCAGGCTGCGCGAGACTTCGTACGTGAAGTCGACGTGGCCGGGCGTATCGATGAGGTTGAGCTGATAGTCCACGCCGTCCTTCGCCCGGTACTCCATGGCGATCGCGTGCGACTTGATGGTGATGCCCTTCTCGCGCTCCAGGTCCATGTCGTCCAGGACCTGGGCCTTCATCTGCTGCGGCGTCAGGGTGTGCGTGATCTCGAGCAGGCGATCGGCCAGCGTGCTCTTGCCGTGATCGATATGGGCGATGATGCAGAAGTTGCGGATGTTGCCGAGGCGCGCGTCGTTCAAAATCTCCACCGAAGGTCGAGGCGCGTCGCCGCGCCGCCTCCCATGTCGGCGGGCAGCGCGGGATCGTGCCGGAATTCCACGTCGAAATTGCGAAAGTGGGCGTCGACGTAGGCGTCGAGCACCGCGTACGTCACGATGCCGGCCAGCGTCCACTGGCGTCCCACGTAACGATTGAGCCGGTCATTGTACTCGGAAATGGCCAGGGACTCCCGCGCGTGGTCGTTGGCCGCGACGGCGGCGTCGACCTCGGCGGTGAGGCGATCCAGCGCGCGGCGGTCGTCGAGCATGCCGAGTCCCATCCACGTCTCGACGCCGGCGAAGCCCACCGCCTTCAGCCACGCGTGATTGTGCACCTGGCCCCATCCCGGCACGACGAGCGAGCGCAGCATCACCATGCGCGGCTGATCCCACAGCCGGATCCTGTGCGACGTGTCGGCGGCCGCCGTGTCGGGCGTGGCGCGAGCCGAGGCCTCGAGGGAATCCGCGGCCGCACGCGGCGTGGCGCGTGCCGGCGCCGCGGTGGAATCGGCGGCCCGCGCGGTGGCGGGCAACGTGTCCGCGGCCGCGCGCGCCGAGGCGCGCACCGTGTCCGCCGCGGCCGGCGGCGCGGCGCGCGCCACGCCCGTCGCCAGCAGCGCGCTCAGGGTGAGGAGCGCGAGCCCCGCGCCACGAAGTGGCGGGAACGTGTGGGAATCGAACCCACCTCGGACGCTCTTAACGCCCGACCGCAGGATTTGAAGTCCCCGGAGTCCACCAGAACCCATGCGTTCCCGCATCGTCCATCCGCATCGCGGCCGCGTCCCTCACGCCCGCTCCAGCACCACCGACCTCGCGGCCCGTGGCGCGGCCTCGCCGACCTCGACGTGCCAGACGCGCGCGCGCACCAGCGCCTTCTGGAACGCGGCGGCGCGTTTCGCCGGCATCGCCACGAGCAGGCCACCCGACGTCTGCGGATCGTACAGCGCCTGGCGCAGCGCGTCGTCCACGTCGCCTTCGTCCACCATGGGGCCGTAGAACTGCCGGTTCGACGTGAGCCCGCCGGGCGCGACGCCTTCGCGCACGCGCTCGAGCACGCGCGGCAGGAACCAGCCGGGCGCGGGGCGCAGGCGCAGCGTGACGCCGCTCGCGTCCGCGAGCTGGCTGCCGTGGCCGAGCAGGCCGAAGCCGGTCACGTCCGTCGCGGCGCGCGCGCCGAATTCGACGGCGGCCTCGGCCGCGCGGCGATTCAGCGTGGCCATCGAACGGGTGAGACGCTTGAGTCCCGCCGCGTCGAGCAGCTGGCGCTTGAGCGCGGTGCTGAGCACGCCGGTGCCGAGCGGCTTCGTCAGGAACAGGCGATCGCCCGGGCGCGCCGCGGCGTTCGTCAGCATGCGCCGGCGCTCGACGACGCCGGTCACGCTGTAGCCGAACTTGAGTTCGGGATCGCGCACGCTGTGTCCGCCGACCACGCTGGCGCCGGCCTCCCCCATCTTGTCCTGACCGCCGCGCAGCACTTCACGCACCGTGCCTTCGGGCAGGCCGCGCTCGGGCGCGCACAGCACGGCGAGCGCGGTCAGCGGCGTGCCGCCCATCGCGAACACGTCGCTGACCGCATTCGCCGCCGCGACCTGTCCGAAATCGTAGGGGTCGTCCAGGATCGGCGTGAAGAAGTCGATGGTCTGGACGAGTGCCGTGCCGCGCCCGAACGCGAACACGCCGGCGTCGTCGAGCGTGGTCTGGTCGACGAGCACGCGGCGGTCGCGGCGCGGCACCGGCAGGCCCTTGAGCGCGGCGCGCAGGTCGCCGGGCGCGAGCTTGGCGGCGCATCCCGCGCACGCGACTTCGGCGGTGAGGCGGACCTTGATGCGCGACCGGCTGGCGGCCGCGGTGCGAGGCGGCGCGCTCAGAGGTCGCGCCCCACGGCCACCGCGTCGATCTCGACGCGGGCGCCCTTCGGCAGGCCGAACGCGGCGATGGTGGTGCGGGCCGGCGGCTCGGCCGGGAAATGGCGGGCGTACACCTGGTTCATGGCCTGGAAGTCGGCCATGTCCGCGAGGTACACGGTGGTCTTGACGACGTCGGCGAAGCCGAGCCCGGCGCCGCGCAGCACGGCGGCGAGGTTCTGGAACACGCGCTCGGTCTGCCTCGCGATGTCCCCGTCCACGAGCTCGCCGCTCTTGGGGTCGAGCGCGATCTGACCCGACGTGAACACCAGGCGGTTGCCGCCATGCAGGCGCACGACCTGGGCCTGGCTGTACGGGCCGATGGCGCGCGGCGCGTCGTCGACGTGGAGCGGAGTCTTCACTGGGCTTCCTCCCTCGAAAAGAACCGCTATTCGACCGTGACGCTCTTCGCCAGGTTGCGCGGCTGGTCCACGTCGCAGCCGCGCAGCACGGCGACGTGGTACGCGAGCAGCTGCAGCGGAATGACCGACAGCAGCGGCTGCAGCATGGGCAGCGTCTGCGGAATGTGGATGACGTGATCGGCGCGGCTCGCGGCCTCGGTGTCGCCCTCGGTGGCCACCGCGATGATGCGACCCTTGCGCGCGCGCACTTCCATCATGTTGCTCACGACCTTGTCGTACGCGCTGTCGCGCGGGCACAGGAATACGACCGGCATGTGCTCGTCGATGAGCGCGATCGGACCGTGCTTCATCTCGGCCGCGGGATAGCCCTCGGCGTGGATGTACGAGATCTCCTTCAGCTTGAGCGCGCCTTCCAGCGCGACCGGGAAGTTGTAGCCGCGGCCCAGGTAGATGAAGTTGTTGCGCTGCGCGTACTGCTTGGCGATGGCCTTGATCGCGTCGCTGCGCTCGAGGATCTGCTCGATCTTGCGCGGGATCGCATCCAGTTCGCGCGCCACCTCGATCCCGGTCTCGCGCGACATCGAGCGCTGGCGGCCGAGCGCGAGCGTCAACAGCGCGAGCACCGCGACCTGACTCGTGAACGCCTTCGTCGACGCGACGCCGATCTCGGGCCCTGCGTGGATGTACACGCCGCCGTCCGATTCGCGGGCGATCGTCGAGCCGACCACGTTCACCACGCCGAGCGCCTTCGCGCCCTTGCGCTTCGCTTCGCGCATGGCGGCCAGCGTGTCCGCGGTCTCGCCCGACTGCGAAATGACGAGCACCGTCGTGCCTTCGCGGACGATCGGGTTGCGGTAGCGGAACTCCGACGCGTACTCGACCTCGACCGGGATGCGCGCGTGCTCTTCGAGCATGTACTCGCCGATCAGCCCGGCGTGCCACGACGTGCCGCAGCCCAGGATGATGAGCCGGCGGATGTCGCGCATCTCCTCGACCGTCATGTTGAGCCCGCCGAGACGGGCCAGGCCTTCCTCGGTGTTGAGGCGGCCGCGCATCGCGTTCCGCACGGAGTCCGGCTGCTCGAAGATCTCCTTCAGCATGAAGTGCGCGTACCCGCCCTTTTCGATCTGGGTCAGGTCCCACTCGACTTCGTGCACGGCCTTGTCGACGCGCTCGTGGGCGATGGTCGCGGTGTGGAAACCGTCGCGCGACAGGACCGCCATCTCGCCGTCGTCCAGGTACACGACCTGGCGGGTGTGCTCGACGATCGGCGCCACGTCCGAGCCGAGGAAGTACTCGCCGTCGCCGATGCCGACGACGAGCGGGCTGCCCTTGCGCGCGCCGACCAGGGTGCCGGGCTCGTCCCGGCACATGACGGCGATGCCGTACGTGCCCTCGACGTCGGCAAGCGCGCTGCCCACGGCCTGCTCGAGCTTGAGCCCGCGCCGCCGGTACTTCGCGACGAGATGGGCGAGCACTTCGGTGTCGGTGTCGGTCGTGAAGCGGTGGCCTTCCGCCTCGAGGGCCGCCTTCAGCACGACGTAGTTCTCGATGATGCCGTTGTGCACGAGCGCGATGTTGCCGCGATCGTCCGTGTGCGGATGCGCGTTCACGTCGTTCGGCTCACCGTGCGTGGCCCAGCGCGTGTGCGCGATGCCGCTCGTGCCCTGCGGGTGGTCCTTGGCCAGACGCGCTTCGAGCTGGCGAATCTTGCCGGCCGCCTTGATGACGCGCAGGTCGCCGTTGCTCTGCACGGCCACGCCCGCCGAGTCGTAGCCCCGGTACTCGAGACGCTTCAGCCCCTCGATGAGGATCGGCATGCACTGCCGCGGTCCGACGTAGCCCACGATGCCGCACATGGTGCGTGCTCCTCCTAGACGTTTTCCCTGCGCAACGCGCGATCGGCCTGATCGATCAACGCCCGCGTGCGCGGCGCCGAATGCGACTCGGCGATCATCCGGACGACGGGCTCGGTGCCCGAAGCGCGGACGTGGATCCATTCGTCGGGGCCGCTGAAGCGCAGCCCGTCCGCGTCGTCGACGGCGAGCTCGGCGAACGTCGCGCGCAGACGCCTCGCGGCGGCCTCCCACGGCTCTTCGGGTTTCGCGATCTTGGATTTGATCATGACGGTGCGGGGCAGCGCGTCGGCCAGTTCGCGCAGCGTGCGGCCGCGCCCGGCCATCCCGGCGGCGATCAGCGCCACGGCCACCAGGCCGTCGCGCCCGTAGTGCGCCGCGGGCAGGATCATGCCGCCGTTTCCTTCTCCTCCCGCCACCGCGCCGAAGCGGCGCATGCCGGCCACGACGTGCGCCTCGCCCACCGGGGTCCGGTGGAGCGGAACCCCGTAGCGCGAGCAAACCGCGTCCAATATAAGAGAGGTGGAGAGGTTTGTCACCACGGGGCCGGGCGCGTGCGCGAGCGCGACGTCGGTGCCCAGGGCGACCGTGTATTCCTCGCCGAGTGGCGTGCCGGCCGCGTCCACGAACGCGGCGCGGTCGGCGTCGGGGTCGAGCGCGACGCCGAAGTCGGCGCGCGTGTCGGTCACGCGCTGCGCGAGGGCGCCCAGGTGCTCGGGCAGCGGCTCCAGTTCGCGCGTGAAGCGGCCGTCGGGCACGCAGTCCAGCTCGATCGCCTCGGCGCCGAGCAGGCGCAGCAGCCGGGGCACGGCCACGCCGCCCACGCTCGCGCAGCCGTCGACCACGACGCGCAGCGCGCGCCGCCGGATCGCGGCGACGTCGATGGCTTCGAGCGCCAGCACGCGCTCCAGGTGCCAGTCGAGCGCGGCGGCCTCCGCGCGCTCGCCGCCCAGCGCGTCGAACGCCACCCACAGATCGCGCCGCGCCTCGAAACGCGCGCGCACGCGTTGCCCCTCTTCGGGGCCGAGGAACTCGCCGCGCGCCGACAGGAACTTGAGCGCGTTCCACGGCGCGGGATTGTGGCTCGCCGTCAGGATGACGCCGCCGGCCGCGCCGAGCCGCTCGACCGCGATCTCGGTGGTCGGCGTGGTGGCCAACCCGACGTCGCACACGTCGCGCCCCGCGGCACGCAGCCCGGCCGAGACGGCCTGCAACAGCATGGGACCGGAGACGCGCGCGTCGCGACCCACAACGATCGGACCTGCCTGCTCGCGCTCGCGCGCGAACGCGGCCGCGAACTCGGCGGCGAGCGACGGGGTGAGCGATTCGCCGACGATGCCGCGGATGCCGGCGACGCTGATCATCAGCGGCGCGCTCATGTCATCCTCTCACGCGTCGCCGGTGACGGGGCCGCGCCGAGCGGCGGCCGCCGTCCCCCGAGTCGCGGCGCGCGGCCGGCCCGGGGTTGAATGAGTGGAGCTGGTGACCGGAATCGAACCGGTGACCCCTTCATTACGAGTGCTCAAAGGACTCCGGCGCGACGTGTGCCGAAGGAGGACGAAGTGCATGAGTAGAAGGTGCTTCCGGGCATTCTGCGGGATGGCGACAGAGCGCGTCAACGCAGGTCAGAACAACTCGAACCCGCACAAACTCCCGCACATTCTCGGTTCACGATCAAGACTCCGCGTCCACCGATGGTCATCGACCTTCGAGCCCGGCCCCGCTGACGCGGACGGCAGAAGCAACTCTGAAGGTATGCTGCCGCACAAGGGGGCGGCTTCTCGTCGATCCATGACTCGTCAAGGGGTGGGCCGTGCGACTAGTAATTGTGAAATGGGGCGAACTCTCCGAGCTCGACCGCGAGAGACTAACGATAATGTTGCCGTACCTTGAGGAGTTTGCTGCGGGGATCGAGCTCTTTCAGCCCGCACTACCTCAGGATTCGCGGCTGGATCCAGCTCACCGCTTCTTCAGGAATTCTGTCTTCCAATACCTTGATGCGTTCTATACCGAAGGCAGCAGCGGGATCTTGCCGGTTCTTGATTCGATCGGCCGCAAA
>Ga0310810_10006890_pt1 | contig 12892 bp, 8 predicted proteins | sample NCmetagenome_FD_207641 | JGI IMG/M metagenome (GOLD analysis project Ga0310810, IMG submission 207641) | Soil microbial communities from experimental microcosm in Duke University, North Carolina, United States - NC | ecosystem: Engineered > Artificial ecosystem > Soil microcosm > Unclassified ... | reverse complement strand
GAGATCAGGAATCGCGGCGCACCTTCGACACTCAACGCTGTCGGATGAAACTGGATGAACTCGAGATCGGTGACACGCGCCCCAGCCTCGAAGGCCATCGCGATGCCATCGCCCGTTGCGATCGCGGGGTTCGTCGTTTCACGAAAGACCTGACCTGCCCCGCCGGTCGCGATCAACGTGCGGGCCGCATCGACCTGTTCGAGCTTGCCGTCGCGGCCGATAAACGCCGCCCCGCGACATTCACCGTCGCGCATCAGCAGCGACATCGCCAGCGCATCGTCGTATACGCGTACGCGTGGATGGGACTGCACCTTTTGCCAGAGGACGCGGCCAATCTCGCGACCCGGCGTGTCGCGCGCGTGGAGCACGCGCCGGACCGAGTGCGCGGCTTCACGTCCCAGCGCCGGTGCTCCCTCCGAATCGCGATCGAAGGCGACGCCCCACGCGATCAGCTCCTTCACGTAGCGGGGGCCATCGGTGACGAGCACTCTGACGGCCTCGTCCACACAGAGTCCGTCGCCCGCCGCCATGGTGTCCGAGAAATGAAGATCGGGAGAGTCGTCGGGACCGATCGCTGCGGCGATGCCGCCTTGCGCGTAGCCGGTGTTGCTCTCGCGCGGATCGGCCTTCGTGAGCATGACGACGTCGCCGGTCTCCGCCAGCGAGATCGCGGCGCGAAGCCCGGCGATGCCGCTTCCGATGACCAGAAAGTCGCCGCGCACGCCCACGGACTGCTATCCTATCAACTCACGGGCTTCAGGCTCTCGCCGAAAGCCCAGAGCCGCTTGATCGATCCCATCCGCATCGACGTCACGACCGGCAACCGCACCTCTCCTATCTGGATCGGTGAAGGCCTCAGCCAGGAGCTCTCCTCGCTGCTCGAGAGTCACGGTGTCGGCGCACGACGCTTCGTCGTGTCGAGCCCCGTCGTGTGGCGTTTTCACGGCGAGCGGCTGGCGGCTGCCCTCGGGGGCGCCGACCCGATCCTGCTTCCCGATGGTGAGCGCTACAAGAACCTGCAATCGATCTCCAAGGTCTACGAGGCGCTCATTCGCGCCAACGCCGACCGGGGAAGCACCATCATCGCGGTCGGCGGCGGCGTCGTCGGAGACGCGGCGGGATTCGCAGCGGCGACGTTCCTGCGCGGGATTGCGCTGGTTCACGTGCCGACGACACTGCTTGCACAGGTCGACAGCTCGATCGGCGGAAAGGTCGGCGTCAACCACGCTCTCGGCAAGAACCTGATCGGCGCCTTCCACCAGCCTGCGCTCGTCGTCATCGATCCGTCGTTGCTCAAGACGTTGCCACGCCGTGAATTCCGTTCGGGTCTCTACGAGGTCGTGAAGTACGGCGTGATTGCGAACCGCAATCTGTTCGATCGCCTGAGTTCGGACACCAAAGCGATCTTCGCGAAGGACCCGGCCGCGCTTGTCCCGGCCATCGTCGACTCCTGTCGAATCAAAGCCGACGTTGTGTCCAAGGACGAACGCGAAAGCGGTCTCCGACGAATTCTCAACTTTGGACACACAGTCGGCCACGCGCTCGAAGCTGTTACACACTACCGGCGGTTCAGACACGGCGAAGCCATCGCCCTGGGCATGCTGGCGGCTGCCGATCTCGCCGTCGTTCGAGGCGCGATGGCCGAGCGCGAGCGAGTGGCGCTCGCGCAACTGATCACCAAACTCGGTCCGCTGCCATCGGTCACAGATCTGCCGATTTCAGAAGCAATCGAAGCCATTCGTCGCGACAAGAAGGTCGTTCACGGCCGTTTGCACTTCGTCATCGCCATCGAGATCGGCGCGACGATGACCGTTGACGATGTGAGTGAAGACGAACTGCGCGCAGTGCTCGTACGCCTCGGTCTGAAAAACTAGGCAGTCCCGCCCGGCACCCTTCGCGTTCCAAATTCGAGAGCCCTGTTCCCTTCTCGCACAGGGAATTGTGCGCACTTCGCGGTGTTGCACTCAGGTGCGTTCACGACATGTCAACGCGACTGAGGATTTTTCGCATTCTGCCGATCCGGCAAGCCGCGCTACATATGGTGCTTAGCCAGAAGGTGCTGCTTTTCCAGTCATTTGAACGCGTGTCGTGGCACATCTCCTGCCTAGGCTCGGACCGAGCGGTTGTGTTGATGCACCGCCGTTCGGACTGTTGAGGAGAGCTGCCGTGCGCACATTTGATGTCATCCGGAATCGAACAAAGATCACGGTCCTCGTAGCGGGGCTCGCCTGCTGCGCCGCCGCAATCAAGGCCGATGGACCGGGACACTCTTTCACTTCGCTTACGTCACCGTTCACGCAGGAGCTCTATGGCGTGACCGCGAGCCCGGTCGTCGTCAATGGCGCCGACGGGTTCATGGGTGGCGTGGCGTTCACGCCCACCGGAGACGTGTGGGCACCTGAGTGTGGAGGCTTTAACCTCCACCGCTTCGATCGCCTGGGCAGCACGCCCGACGGACACGGGGGATCAGTCCGTCCCGAGTCGATCGTTGATCAGTCCACGTACGCGCCGGCGCCAACAGGATGCGGCGTCGTCAATCACGGCTCACCGTACATGGGCATCGAGACGATGTTCGCGAATACGGATACCGGACTCTGGCCCCTCGAGGCCGCGACCGGCACCCCGATTCTCGGCGGTCCGCTCAACTCGGCGAGCGTGAATGCCGGTAACGGTCGCGGGATCGACCTCGACCCGATCAGTGCGCCCACGAACCACGTCGTTTATCTCGGCGCGGATTGCGATCCCGCGATGCGGCCGACCGCGGTCGCGTGCACGTTGTGGGACTACGACATGGCCGCCGGCTTAACGAAGGCGTTCGCGCGCTTCCATCGCTCGGCGACGGAGACATTCGAGAGTCTGTACTTCGCTCCGGATGGTAGCAGCGCATTCGTTTCGTATCGTGACAGCGGCTCGAGCACGCAGGGTCTCGCGGTCATCGGCCGTCCAGCTGCCCTTATCGCCAACAGAAGCGTCATCGATGATTCACAGCTCGTGCGACGAATCACGATGAGCGCAATGCCGCAGGGCGTTGCGTTCCGCGCATCTGGCGACTTCGCTGTGACGCTCAACGAGAACGGCACGATGACCAGGCTGACGTTCTCGACTCTGAACTTCAGCGGTGCGCCGACGCAAACGTCGTTCGCATCGGGCGGATTCCGCGGCGGCCTCCTGCGTGTCGGCGCCGATGGATGTATCTACGCCCCGCAGGGACGCCTGGACGGCGGAACGAGCGGCGTTCGCTTCAGCGACAACGCGGTCTCGTCGTCTGACAGCATCGTTCGCGTCTGCGGCGGGTTCGCGCCCGCGCCGGGCGTGGCTGGCGCGGCGTGGAGTCCTGAGCCCGGCAGCATCTCGGGATCGACGTTCGTCGACTACAACCGCAACGGAGTCAGGGACGCGTCGGAGCCCGGACTCGCGAACGTCCAGATCTCGCTCTCAGGCGCCGACACCGGATCCGCTGTCACGGACGGAAGCGGCGGCTACACATTGCCCAACGTGTTGAGCGGGCTCTATTCAGTGAGCGCACCCGTTTCTGTCAGCGGGTTGTCGGGTAACCCGACGCCGCTGGCGGTTGATCTCGGTTCTGGTGAGCAGCGCGCTGGCGTCGACTTCCCGTATACGGAATCGGCGCAGCCTGTGTGCACGACGACCACTCCGTCAGGCACTCCGACACGAGTCGATCTCACGTTGCGAGACGGCAGTGGCTTGCGGCGGGTCGTCGTGCGGACAGTCTCGAACTTCCAGGTCTCCGTTCGTGGAGGCGCGGCGGTGTCGAGTCCGACGACAGTGGACTTCACCGCGCCCGTTACCGGCGACGTGAGCGTGAGCGCCACGCGCAGCAACGCCGCACTGGCTGCGACGGTTGAACTCGACGTCGTGGACGCCTTTGGAAACCAGGTGAGCTGTGCGTCGACCGTTCCGGCCAGCAGCACGCCGGCGCCGAATCCACCCGCACCGCCGGCGCCGCCGAAGCCCGAACCGCCGAAGCCGCAGCCGCCCAAGCCGGAGCCACCGAAGCCGCAACCGCCCAAGCCGACACCCGGCAGCGAAGATCCGATTCGCCGGGAGTTGACGGGTCAGGGTCGCTTCGACATCGAGGTTGCGAAGCACGTGGCGAGCTCGATGAAGTACGTGACCATCCGCAATGGAAAGAACGGCCTCGAGAGCGTGGAGGTCTTCGTCAACCATCGCTGGTTCCTGTCCGGACGCCTGCGTGACGGCCAGGTCAAGACGCTGGACGTCAGCCGTGCTCTTCTCCCGGGCGCGAAGAACAAAATCGTGCTCGTGGGCCGTGGTGGTCGTCACGACTCGGCCGTCGTGACCATTTCGTCCAAACCGTAGCGGCGTAAATGTGCGGGGTCAGACCCCTTCACATAATTGCCAGAACTAGGGGCGCGGTCATCAGGCCGCGCCCCTTCGCTTTTCCCACCCCTGCACGGTCCGCGCACAGCGTCCGATAGCCAAATACAGCAAGCCCGATTGGCCAACTCCACCAGCGACCTAATCTGTAAGCCGTGTTCCGTTCCGGAGCACCGCGCAGCCACGTGCAGTGACTGTAAGTGGCTCACCCACAATGACTAACAGGCATTACTCGAGCGGCTCACGTCTTGCTCAACTGATGGGCATGGCACGTAACACCACCCGACGGACCCGGCTTCGCGAGGCCATCGACGGCTTCTCGCTCATCGAGTTGATGGTCGTCCTGGCGATCACTGCCGTTCTCGTTGGCATCTCGATCCCGGTCACGGACCAATTCATCCGGTCAGCACGCGCGGACTCCTCCGTGTCGGCGGCCACGAATGCGATCGACATGGCTCACGACCGGGCGGTCAGCGAACGGCGCAACTACGTCCTGACCTTCGTCAACCCCAATCGCATTCAGCTGGGACGTCAGGACATCAACGCCGCGGGCGTCGTCATTTCCACGACGCAGACGGACGAGTTCATTCTCGAAGGCGGCCAGACGTTCCTGAAGTTCACCGGCATCCCGGATACACCGGACTTGTTCGGCGCGACCAGCGCGACCTCGTTCACCGGGACCGCGCCCTTCATGTTTACAAGCGACGGGTCGCTCGTGGACTCGAACGGAGATGTCGTCAACGGCTCGATCTTCTTCGGAGTCGCTGGACAACCGCTGACCGCACGAGCCGTGACGATCTTCGGCGTGACAGGTCTCACGCACAACTGGAAGTGGAGGGGCGCACAGTGGATGGAATGACGCAACGTCACGGTCGCCGCAGCCCCGAGCGCGCTGACGGATTCTCGCTGATCGAGATGATGGTCGCGATGATGGTCCTGAGCGTCGCGCTGCTGAGCCTGGTTGGTGTCTTCACGATGAGTCTTCAGCGCATGCGGGCGTCCACTCCGATGCTCATCGCGCGCGAGAAGGCGCGCGAAGCGATCGAGAGCGTGCACGCCGCGCGCGACACGGGCGAGTTCGCGTGGACCACGATTCTCAACGTGGCTGACGGCGGCGTCTTCTTGAACGGCGCGCAGCCCGTTCGTACGCCTGGCATCGATGGCCTCGTGAACACGGCCGATGACGGTGCGGTCGAAACGATGAACAAGCCGGGCCGCGACGGCGTCCTCGGCACAGCTGACGACGAGGTCGTGACACTCAACGACTTCACGCGTCAGATTGCGATTACGCCACTCAATCTCGACGGCACGGCGACGGTCAATCCGAACCTCCGCCAGGTGACGGTCACGATTCGTTACCGCGTGGATCGAGCCTGGCGCACTTATACGCTGGTCTCGTACGTCTCTTCGTACTCATAGGACGACATGATGGCGATCACACGAAGCACTTCTGCTCCTCGGCGCAAGGACTCGGGCGGCTTCTCGCTCATCGAAGTCCTGGTCTCGATGGCAATCCTGACCGTCGTCATCGGCGGTGCGCTCGCGGGCATGTCGAACATGATGACGGCCAACGAGATGGTGCTGCAGACGGCGACGATGAACAATTCGCTGCGCACCGGGATGGACCTCATCATCCGCGACCTGCTGCAGGTCGGATCGGGACTGCCGTCGGGTCACAACATCACGATCCCGAATGGCGCCGGATCGATCCGGGTGAATATCCCTGGCCCTCCGGGAACGGCATTCCAGACGACGGCTGCCGACAGCACGATTCCCGCCGTCATTCCACGGCCGGGCGCTGGCCCAGTGATCAACGGCGTCCCGACCGACGTCATCACCGTGCTCATGGCCGACAACACGTTTCTGAATGTACCGCTGTCCGCCGTGGCATCGACCACGGTTGACCTTGCGACTGTCGCCAACGGCGGCCCAGCCAATATCGCGACGGGTCCAGACCGTGTGTCAACCGGTCAGTTGATGATGATCTCCAAAGGCTCGTTGACGACGCTGGTGCAAGTCACCGGCGTCAACACGACGACCCGTCGTCTGACGTTTGCCAATGGCGACTCGCTGAATCTGAATCAGTCGGGAGCCGCATCGGGCAATCTGCCCGCGCTCAACGCGGCGGCGCCTGTCAACAGCGCGGCGAACACGAACATCACGCGCATCAGGATGATCACCTACTACGTGGATGCGAGCACGGATCCGCGCCACCCGCGACTGGTCCGCCGGATCAACAACGGCAATCCGACGACGTTCAACAACATGCTCGGAACGGCCGTCGCGATCGACATCGAGAACTTCCAGCTCAGTTACGACATCAGCAACGGTACGAACAACCCGGGCAACGTGAAGATGCTCGCGGCCGACCTGACGACCGCGGGTGCGTGCTCGCCGGTGGCGTGTGCATCGACGCAGATTCGCAAGGTCAACATCGCGCTGTCGGGCAGGAATCGCACCCTGGGCAACAACCCCAGAACGACGCCGTTGCGCAACACGCTGCAGTCGCAGGTCGCGCTGCGCGGAATGGCGTTCGTCGATCGGTACCGCGGCTAGGTTGAGGAAAGGCGACTGGAGTCATCTGATCATGAGAAAGCATCTGCGAAGTGATGAATCGGGCATGGCGCTGCTGACAGTGCTCCTGGTCTGTATGCTGGCCAGCGCGCTGATGGCAGGGATGTTCGCTGCGATCTCGTCGGACCAGCGGTCTCTCGGCCTCGACCGCGACCAGAGCCAGTCCTACTCGGCGGCGCACGCCGGGCTCGAAAAGTTGACGACCCAGTTGGCACAGCTCTTCGTGACCGACTTCAGCCCGAGCGCGTCGCAGATCACCGCGGCGTCGGCAGTCGCGCCAACCATCTCAGGCTTCAACTTCGTGGCCCCGGGTGGTGGCTCTGGCTACTCGGTGTCGTACACCCCCGATCCGTGCACCTGCCCGAACGCAGGCAACCCGCTGCCCAGCACGAGCAACGACATCACCACGGGCCCCTTCGCCGGCTTCAAGGGTCTGATCACGCCGTACACGCTGACGGTCACGGCACGGTCGACGAGTGGTGGCTCGGAGGTTCGGCTCCGTCGCGAAGTGCAGACAGTCGCGGTGCCGGTCTTCCAGTTCGGTGTCTTCGGGGAAAAGAGCCTCTCGTTCCACGCCGGTCAGGACTTCGACTTCGGCGGCCGCGTGCACACGAATGGCCATCTGTTCCTCGCACAACAGAGCGGCACAACCCTCACGTTCCGCGACAAGCTCACCGCGATCGGCGAGGTCGTTCGCTCGGAGCTCGAGAACACCGTTCCGATCACCACGAGCACCCACACCGGAACAGTGACCATTCCGACCGTGATCGGCTCGACCTATCGAAACCTGAGCGCAAGCGAAGGCAGCAAAGTCAATGGCCCGACCAGCGCCGCTGTGACGGGCTGGAAGAACCTGTCCGAGGTGACGTACGCCACGAACATCCGCAACACGTTGACGGGTGCCAAGCGTCTCGACTTGCCTCTCGTCTCGCAGGGCGCGCGGCCGATCGACTTGATTCGACGCCCGGCGCTCAACTCAAACGAAAACGTCACCAACGCACCGGTCTACGGTCAGCGGTATTACGCGATGGCGAGCCTTCGCATCCTGCTGTCGGATCGCGCGGCGGATATTACAGGTCTGCCAACAACGACGGTTGGCGCGCCTGTCGCTCTCGACAACACCTTTGTTCCTGCCGGCGGGCTGCCCCCGGTTGCGCTCTCGATTGGTCCGACGGCATCTGCACCGACGGTTCAGGCGACCGGCGGCACTGGTACCACCGCCACTGGCACCGTCACGCTGAACGGTGGTGTCCCGAACTGGCTGCGCATGGGCAACAACGTCGCGACGCCGACGTTCACCATCGGCACGAGCACGGTGACCGCGTGCAACGTAATGACCGCCACGCAGATTCAGGGCTGCACGGTGACCGGCACGACGACGCCGCTCAACACGAACTTCAACGTGACAATCGCAACGGGAGAAACGCTTACATTCCGCACCGGCAGCGGCGGCTCGGCCACAACCGGATCGGGCAAGACGATTACGCTCGTCTCAACGCAGAACCTGGCGCGTGCAACGCGGCTGATTTACGCAGGCAACACACCCCTGACTTGCTCGGGCTATAGCGTCGCGGCCAACCAGTTGACGGGGTGCTACTGGATTACGGCTCCTGCTGTGAACTCGGTGATTCAGTCACACGCGCTCTCCAACGCTGGTCAGAGCCTCATCGGCGGCTTCATCAAGATCGAGAAGCAGAACGCTGCGGGCGCGTGGTCGGACGTGACGGCGGAGATCCTGGGGCTTGGGTTCTCTGCTCCAAACCAGGAGGGCACGAACGGCGCATGTGCGGATCCGACGCCGAATGCGGTGCTCCGCATCCAGCGCCTGCGCGACAGCGCCAATCCCACCGTTGCCTGTCAGTACGCGGGTTCCACCCTGGCAACCGACTATTGGCCGCAAGTGCTTTACGATGCGCGCGAAGGCTCTTATCGCGACGTTGCCACCACTTTGATGACGATGAACATGGGCGGCGTGATCAACTACGTGGCGCTCGACATCGGAAACCTCAAGCGGTGGCTCAACGGCACCATCGGTGCGACGGGCACGCAGGCGTGGAACCAGAACGGCTACATCGTCTACTTCTCCGATCGACGCGGTAATCACAACGACGCCGCAGCGGGCGGCTTGTTGCCGGAGACAGGTGAGTACGGCAACGAGGACTCGATCAACCCGACCAACGCCGGGTCGTCGGCAGCAAATGGCCTCCTCGAGACCGGAGAGGACCGAAACGAAGATACGCAGCTGCAGGCGTACGGCGCGGCAGTGAGTGCGGTTGCGGGCATAGTACCCGGCGGCGCAGTGGCCCCGTTCGACGCCGCCGCGACGCCACTCACCGTCGTTAGCAATTTGCCAGACGCACGCATGAACAAGCAGGTGCTCTTCCGCCGCGCGCTCAAGCTGATCAACGGATGTATCGGGACTGCCACTCCCCTCGGCGGCTGCACCGCCGCAGCCGGCGTCAACAACCTGCCTGATTCCGGCTTGACCATTGCCACGGAGAATGGCGTCTATGTCCAAGGCAACTACAACACGACGGACGTGAGCGCCATGGTGACACCGGAGCGGCCGGCGGCGATCCTGGCCGATGCCATCACGATCCTCTCGAACAACTGGACCGACGTGAAGTCGCTGAACAGTCCGAATGACTCCGGCGCCCGTGACGCGACGACGACGGGATACCGGTTCGCGATGGTGGCTGGCAAGAGCATCGCGTTCCCGAAGCCGGGCTGGGGTGCACAAGATCAGGGAACGGATGGTGGTGTGCACAACTTCATGCGCATGCTCGAGGACTGGGGCGGCGGACAGACCGTCTGGTTCCGCGGCTCGCTGATCAGCCTTTACACTGCGCGTCAGATGATTGGCATCTACAGGGCCAGTTCGAACATCTATTCGCCGCCGATACGTCAGTTCACGTTCGACACGAACTTCCTGCAGCCATCGCTGCTGCCGCCTGGCACGCCGATGTTCCGCGACGTGAACACGCTGCGCTTCCGGCAGATTCTCAGGCCGAATCAGTAAACGGCACTCAAGGCCCAACTGCCAACTCCCAACTGCCAACGAATTCACGTTCGTCGGAGTTGGGAGTTCGTCTTTGGGAATTGGAGTTTGGGAGTTGGGAGTTGACGATGTTCAGGCTTCGGGAATCCCGTAAGCCCTGAGCTTCTGCGTCAGGACCTTGAAGCCTAGCTGCAGGGCGTGAGCCGCCTGCACCTTGTTGCCGCCGGCTTCCTGCAGCGCGATCTCGATCTTCCGCCGCTCCACTGCGCCGCTCACGCGGCGGAGCGCGTCGGCCATCGTTCCCGAGAGATCGATCTGGTCCCAGGGGTCCACCTGCACTGGCACCATCGGCGAATCGCGGAACGAGAGATTGAGATGCCGCGGCTGAATGGCGTCTCCGTCGGCCAGGATGACCGCACGCTCGATGCAGTTCTGCAGCTCGCGCACGTTCCCCGGCCAGGAGTAGGCATTGATGTCGTCGATCGCGGTTGACGACAGCACCAGCGGCTTCTTGTTCAGATCCTTGCAGAACTTGTCGACGAAATGACGCGCCAGGATCAGGACATCCGTCCCACGCTCGCGCAGTGGCGGAATCTGAATCGGGAACACTGACAGGCGGAAGTACAGGTCCTCGCGGAACAGACGCTCCCCGACTCGCTGTTTGAGGTTGCGGTTCGTCGCGGCTACGACTCTGACGTCGACGTGCAGCGACTGCGTGCCCCCGACACGCTCGAACTGCTTCTCCTCGAGCGCGCGAAGAATCTTGGCCTGGAGCCCGAGCGGCAAGTCGCCAATCTCGTCGAGGAAGAGCGTGCCGCGATGCGCCAGCTCGAACCGTCCTGGCTTGCGCTGCGCGGCGCCCGTGAACGCCCCCTTCTCATATCCGAACAGCTCGCTCTCGAGCAGCGTGTCGGGAATCGCCGCGCAATTGATCGCGACGAACGGTCCGTCGGCGCGCGGGCTCAGTGCATGGAGGGCTCTGGCGAAGAGCTCCTTCCCTGTCCCGCTCTCGCCCTCGAGCAGAACCGTAGCGTCCGTCGCTGCCGCGCGATGCAGCTGCTGCGACACCTGGCGCAGCTTGCCGTCCTCTCCGATGATGCGCGGCGCGCCGCGGCGCTCGGCCAGCTCCTCTTTGAGCACGATGTACTCGGTGAGCATCCGGCGCTGCGCGATCGCCCGTTCCACCATCAGCAGCAGGTGGTCAGGTTCGACGGGCTTCGCGAGAAAGTCGAGCGCGCCCTCTCGCATCGCCGCCACCGCATCCTGGATGCTTCCGTATGCGGTCATCACGACCACGGGCAGATCCGGGTCGAGCTCCTTCGCGGCGCGAAGGACGCCGAAGCCATCGCCGACGGGCAGTTTGAGATCGGTCAAGACGACGATCGGGCGGGTCTGGCGAAGCTCGCGAATCGCTTCCGGCTCATCGCGCGCCTCGAGCACGGCATGGCCGTGCGCCTCGAGGGCGAGTCTGAGCATCGTCCGGAGCGAATCTCTGTCTTCGACTATCAGTACGGGGTGAGAGGAGGACATTGATGATTTGGCGATTCTTGATTGGCGATTCGTTTTTGATTGTTGATTGTTGATCTTTGATTTATGTGAGATTACGAACGCTCGTCGTCGAGCAGTAAATCAACAATCAAAAATCAACATTCAAGAAGCAATCAACAAATCAAGAATCAACAATCACCAATGCTTTTCAGCGCACCCAGCCGGCCGGAACGCCGGCGCGCCGGGCCTGTTCCTGGATGTCGGTGATAGCCTTGTTCTGCGCGGCCACTTCCTTCTTCACGCGTTCGAGTTCGGCCAGGGCGGCGTCGCGCTTGTTCGCGATCTGCTGCCGCTGAATCGGATCATCTCGATTCACGAAGTCGGTTGTGAGCGCGTTGAGCTGACTCTGAAGAGCGTCAGCAAATGCCTGCGAGCGCTGCAGCGCGTCCCGCGCGTCCGCGATGCGCTTCCGCCAGGTCTTCTCGTCTCCCTTGTCGGTGCTGTCGTCGCTCGGAGCAGGGGCTGGCGTCGAGGCCGCCGGAGCGGGTGTCGTCCCGGTCGCACTCGTGGCCGGAACCGATGGTGTCGGATCCGCTTTGAGTTGATCGTTGGTGTAGACCTTGCCAGACGACTTGACGGTCTTTCGCCGCTGTTCTTCCTTCTTCGCGACGTCACCAAGGGACTGAGCCGAGGCCACGCTGGCCACGCCAACGAACACAAGCGCCGCCACAATGAGAAGACGCGTCATACGGAGGATTCTCACTCATTTCTTTTCGGCATGAAAGCCGTGACTCTACAGCCGAGCGACGTCATGCCGTGCAAAATCCAGCAGTTCTGAGACTCAGCGTACTTCCCGCCACGAGACCACACGTACGCCGTTCGCGGCACGCGCAACGGTCGCCTCCACCACACGCACTGTGGATATCCCGTATGCATGAACGAGGAGCGTCAGCACGCCCCGCCCCGGGTTTGGGCCTCGCGACTCGTCTCCATCAACCAGAGGGTCATCGTCGTTTTCCTGCGGATCGTCGCCGACCCAGACGGCCACGTATTCGGCGGAATCGATCGCGCCAGAACGGCTCATCGCAGACAGCGGACCACACGCGAACAGGCGCCATCGCGGATTGTTCGGGCCCCACGGCCGTCCCGGCGTCCGCGCGTCCATATCCGTCGTCGAGCAGGTCGTTCGCGCGCACGTGACGAGCGCGGTGGCTTCCCCGCTGGTCCTTCCCTGCGCTCCAGGCCACGGACGTGACGCCACCGATGGATCGACAAATGAGGACGACACGGAGCCGTCGAGGACGCGGGTCCAATCGGGCTGTTGCGCCAGTTCGTTTACCGCGAGCTCGAGTGCCGCATCCGCGGCGTAGAACGACTCAGTGCCGTTCGAGTACGAACGCGCCACTCGCGCCTCGGTCATCGTTACCATCGTGAGCGACAAGCCGAGCGCGGACAGGAGCACCATCAGGAGCA
>Ga0310810_10006889_pt1 | contig 12892 bp, 11 predicted proteins | sample NCmetagenome_FD_207641 | JGI IMG/M metagenome (GOLD analysis project Ga0310810, IMG submission 207641) | Soil microbial communities from experimental microcosm in Duke University, North Carolina, United States - NC | ecosystem: Engineered > Artificial ecosystem > Soil microcosm > Unclassified ... | reverse complement strand
GTGGTATGTGATGAGCACCCGCGCGCCGATACCACCCTCGAAGGTCTGGCCAAACTCCCCACGCCTTTTCGCAAGGGCGGCACAGTAACGGCCGGCAACGCTTCCGGGATCAATGACGGAGCGGCAGCCATGTTCATCGCGTCGGAACAAGCCGCCGCGAAATTCGGCCTGACCCCCATCGCGCGATTCGCGGGCGCCTCCGCGGCCGGCGTCGATCCGAACTATATGGGGATCGGACCCATTCCGGCGGTTCAGAAGCTGTTAGGTCGTCTGAACATGAAGATCGCCGACGTCGATTTTCTGGAGTTGAATGAAGCTTTCGCGGCGCAGGCGCTGGCTTGCACGCGCGCGTTCGGCCTGCCGGACGACAGCGAGAAGGTGAACCCTAACGGGGGCGCTATCGCGCTGGGGCATCCTCTCGGTATGAGTGGGGCGCGCCTGGTGCTGACGTCCGCGATGCACTTAAAGCGCACCGGCGCCCGGCACGCGATCGCCGCCATGTGCGTGGGTGTCGGTCAGGGGATGGCGGTACTGTTAGAGCGAGTATAGGCGGAACAGCCCCGCCGCCATCACTGCCACCCCGGCCAGGCGCAAACAGATCCGGGTTCCCTGGGAGTCCGCGATCGGCTTGGGTTCCGCGAAAAAGCTGCCCCACAGCAGGCCCGCCTCTATCCGATGCGAGTCGGCCCTTACCTTATTCACCACCTGGATAGACTTGACGGGATCGGTCAGCAAATACAGTCCCGCATACAGGAATGGGACCAGAAGGCACAGAGAAAGAACGGCTTCAGGACTCATACAGCGTAATTCGGCATCGTAGCACTATTACAACAGGAGGCCCTGGAACCTTAGATCGGGCTGACGCGGGCTCACTGCTTGGGCTTATCGCCGCCGACGAATTCCGCTTTGCGGCGCGAAACACCGGCCGCGCTCGTGTCGACGGGCGCCGGATTGGTCATCGTCGCCGCCGCAACTTTCTTGGCATCCTTGGGAATGTTGCCCTCGGGAACGCGGATGGGATCGAGCATCGCCATGATTTCAGCGCGCTTCTCCTCAAACCACGGCGGTAGCAGCATGTGCGTGCCCAGCTCCGAGGGGTCCTCATCACGGGCGAAGGCACCCTGGGCAGTGGCGGCGCATTCCACCAGAATCCCGCCGGGACAGCGGCAGTAGATCGAGTGGAAATAGTTGCGGTCCTTGATCTCCGAGCAATCGGTATAGCCCAGCTCTTCGTACATGGCCTTCTGTTCGGCCAGCTTTTCATCGCTCTCAAGATCCAGCGCGACGTGGTGCGCCGTTCCGGCGCCAAAGGTCCAGCTACCGGACGGGCGATCCGGCTCGTGCACCAGAGTTACCGTCTTGGCGGCGCCGCCCCCGGCGACCTCGAAGCGATGGAACTTGCTGTCGGTCCCGGTTTTCTTGAATCCCAGCGCGTCGACAAAGAAGCGCTCCGTCTCACCGATTTCGCGGACGGAGAGAACCGGACCGTGGAAACCGCGCATGGTGACGTCCTTGCTGACCTCGCCGGTGGTCCAGCCGCGGCGCTGGTCGGAATCGTCTTCCATCACTTCGATCTGCAATCCGGAGGGATGACTGAAGCGCAAATACTTCTGCCCAAAGCGTTCTTTGACCCCTTGATTGGGCACGTTGTGGCGCTTCAGGTGTTCTTCCCAGAATTTGACGGAACCCTTGGGGACGCTGTAGGCCGTGGACTGGATCTGGCCCGAGCCGGGGCGGCCCTTCACGCGGTTAAACGGAAAAGTGGTGTAGACCGAGCCGGGCTCGCAGTCGGCGTTCGCGTAGTACAGATGATAGTGCGCGTAGCGCCCGTCGAACAGGACCGTTTGCTTGATCAGACGCTGGCCGCAGACCTGCGTCATAAAATCGATGTCTTCCTGGGCGCCGGCGGCGCACACAGTAATGTGGTGTAACCCTCGAACTAGAGACATGCCGTCCCTCCGGCGCGATTATAGCAGAACACTTTTGGACGGAAGTCTAGACGAAAGCGGCCTCGATACCCGTTTGCCAAGCATGGCAGAATAGAAGCTCTTGGCTCACCTGCTTCCACTTTCAGAGGCGATTCGTGAAACGGTCCGCGATGGCGACACGGTCGCCCTCGAAGGCTTCACGCACCTGATTCCCTTCGCCGCCGGTCACGAGATCATCCGTCAGGCCAGGCGCGATCTCACCGTGATCCGCTTGACCCCGGACCTGATCTATGACCAGCTCATCGGCGCTGGATGCGTCAAGAAGCTGGTCTTCTCCTGGGGCGGAAATCCGGGCGTCGGATCTCTGCACCGCTTGCGCGATGCGGTCGAAAACGGCTGGCCGCAGCCGCTCGAGATCGAGGAGCACGCGCACGCCGGCATGGCGGCGGCCTATAGCGCCGGCGCGGCGAATCTGCCGTTCGGGATGCTGCGCGGCTACGTGGGGACCGACCTGACCAAGTACAACCAGCGCATCAAATTTATAGACTGTCCCTTCACCGGGCAGAAGCTGGCCGCGATTCCCGCACATCGGCCGGACGTGACCGTCATTCACGCGCAGAAGGCCGATCGCAAAGGCAACGTGCTGATGTGGGGGGTGGTGGGCGTGCAAAAGGAAGCCGTGCTCGCGGCCAAGCGCGCTATCGTGACCGTGGAAGAGATTGTCGACGATCTCCATGCCCCACCCAACTCAGTGGTGCTGCCTTCGTGGATCCTGAGCGCGGTGTGCGAAGTGAAGGGCGGCGCGTTCCCCTCCTACGCGCAGGGATACTATCCGCGCGATAACGCGTTCTACAAGGGATGGGATGTCATCGCGCGCGAGCGCGAGACGTTTAAGACATGGATCGACCGGCACGTGCTCGGCACCAAGGATTTCGCCGGGTTCAAGCGGAGTCTGGAAGGAACCACCAGCCATGTCTGAGGCGGCCTACACCTCCGATGAGATGATGACCATCCAGGCAGCGCGCATGATCCGCAACGGCGTGACGCTGTTTGTCGGCATCGGGCTGCCCAGCGCGGCCGCAAACCTGGCGCGTCTGACGCATGCTCCCGATACAGTGTTGATCTATGAGTCGGGTACGATTGGCGCGAAGCCGACGGTCTTGCCGCTCTCGATCGGCGACGGCGAGCTGTCGGAAACCGCCGATGCCGTGGTCTCGATTCCGGAGATTTTTTCCTACTGGCTGCAGGGCGGACGGATCGGCCTGGGATTTCTGGGCGCGGCGCAGATCGACAAGTACGCCAACATTAACAGCACCGTGATCGGCGATTACAACCAGCCCAAGGTCCGGCTGCCCGGATCGGGCGGCGCGCAGGAAATCGCGGGGTTCTGCGGCGAGGTGTTGATCACGCTGCGCCAGAACAACCGGGCTTTCGTGAAGAAGCTGGATTTCCTGACGTCGGGCGGGCACTTTGAAGGCGGCAACAGCCGCCAGAAGCTCGGATTGCCCGGGAAAGGGCCGACCGCCGTGATTACCGACCTGGGAATTCTCACTCCCGATCCGGTGACCAAGGAACTCAAGCTGACCAGCCTGCATCCGGGCGTGGCGGTCGAGCAGGTAATAGCCGCCACGGGCTGGCCTTTGAAGGTCGCGGCGAAACTGGACGCCACGTCGCCCCCGACCTCCGCCGAGCTCAACGTCCTAAGAGATCTGAACGAGCGCACCGCGCGGGCCCACGCTGGCCAGGCATAAACTCATTTATAAAGGGGGATCGATGCTCACCCGTAGAAACGCCTGTCTGGCGACGCTCGGCGCCGGCGCCGTCGCCGTCTCGAAGTACTCGTTAGCGCAAACCCGTACCATTGATGATTTCTTCCGCGATTTCACGGCGGAGTGGGTCCGCGCCAATCCTGGTTTGGCAACTTCCCTGCGCTATTTCACCGGCGAGGAGCAAGATCGCCTGGAGCGGCAGCTCGCGCCTCTGACCCCGGCTTCCGCGCGCGCCCACATCCAACTCGCCCGTAAGGGACTGGCCGAACTCCGCAGGTTCGACCCTGCGGTCATGACGGAAACGCAGCGAGTTTCCGCTGCAGTCATGAAATGGCAGCTGGAAATCGCCGTCGCCCAGGAGCCCTACTTCGATTACACCTTTCCGCTCGAACAGATGAACGGCTGGAACGTCTCCGCTGTGGAGCGCTTCACCGTCTCGCGCCCGCTGTCCAGGTCCAGGGATGCCGAAAACTACGTCGCGGCGCTGGGACAGGTGAGCGCGCGCACGGAAGAAGCCATCGCCGAATCGCGTCGCCTGGCCGCCAAGAACGTGCTTCCTCCGCGCTTTATTCTCGAAGCCACCATCAAGCAGATGCAGAGCTTCGTCGATCCGTCGCCGGGGCAGAATCCTTTCGTCACGGCGTTTGTGGAGAAGATGACCGCAGTGGAGGCGATCCCCGCCGCGCAGCGCGAGCAGCTTCGCGCTGAGGCCGAAAAGATCGTCGGCGCGGAGATTTATCCTGCCTGGAAAAAAGCCATCGCAACCCTTCAGTCCCAGCTTCCGCGTTCGACCAACGACGCCGGTCTGTGGCGGGTCAAAGGTGGGCCCGAAGCCTACGCGTATTTTCTGCGGCGCTTCACGACTACCAACCTGACGGCGGACCAGATTCACGAAATTGGATTGCAGCAGGTGGCGCGCATCGAAACGCAGATGGATCAGCTACTGCGGCGGCTGGGGCGAACCGCCGGGACGGTGAAGGAGCGCATCGCCAAGCTCAAACTCGACCTGCAATATCCCAACCCGACGTCCGACGAGAGCCGAGCGCAGATTATGCGCGACATCGACGGGATTATCCGCGACGCCGAACGTCGCGCCGCGCTCTTGTTCGACCTGCGGCCCAAGGCTCCTGTGGTGGCCCAGCCCTTCCCACGTTTTCGCGAAGCCAATGCTGCGGCCAACTACAATGCCCCAACGCCCGACGGTTCCCGCCCGGGCACGTTCCAGTTCCCGCGCCGCATCGAGTGGATGACCCGATTCGGGTTGCGCAGCGTGGTGTATCACGAAACCGTTCCAGGACATCATTTCCATATCGCCCTGCAGGTGGAGAACAAAGATCTGCCGCGCTTCATGCAGGTGCGCGCGCTGGGTGGAATTTCGGCGATCACCGAAGGCTGGGGACTCTACGCCGAGCGCCTGGCCGCGGAATCGGGCTGGTATGGTGACGATATCGAAGGCCAGCTCGGCCAGCTGGATTACGAATTGATGCGGGCGCGACGACTGGTGATCGATACCGGGCTGCACGCCAAGCGCTGGACCCGTCAGCAAGCTATCGACTACGGGATCGAAGCGAGCGAGGTGGAACGCTACACGGTATACCCGGGCCAAGCGTGCTCCTACATGATCGGCGAGCTGAAGATTCTCGAGCTGCGGGATAAAGCTCAAAAAGCGCTCGGCACTCGCTTCGCGCTGCGGGAATTCCACAACGTCGTGCTGCGCGCCGGCAGTGTCCCGCTGCAAGTACTCGAAAGCCAGGTCGACGCCTACGTCACTGCAAAAAGTAGCGTTGCTTTCTTGCGTCGGCTACGGTGAATCTTCCTTCTTGACAGCGCGGCCAAATGGGAGCACAATTGCCGCAGAAGTGGCAGTGGCCCTCTTCGTGGAAGGCGCTAGTCCAACCCCAGTTGGTAAAGGGAGGAAGCAGCGCGTGAGAACAAGTTCGAAGACAGGGAGCGTTTTGCCGCGGGTTCCCCGCCGAGGGACTACCCGATCGAAGCCGAAAGAAACTGCTGAGTCTAAGGTAGTTTCACCGAGCAGAGTCCTCGCACCAGAAGAAATCGCCAAACTAGCCTATTCCTATTGGCAAACGCGAGGGGGATGTGGCGGATCGGCCGAAGAAGATTGGCTTCGTGCCGAACAGGAAATTCTGGCACGTTTCTCGATCGTAGGCGAACCTTAATCAGATTCGCGGCGTCTCAAAAGAAGAGAGTTTCGTGGAAGGCATCCTTACAATCCTATTGGCTGGGGGTGTCGGCGAACGGCTCGCCCCCCTCACGCGCGATCAGCCCAAGCCCATGATGCCGTTCGGCGGGATCTACCGCCTGATCGATCTGACGCTATCCAACTGCCTGAATTCCGGACTGAGCAAGGTTTATGTCCTGACACAGTACAAGGCATTGAGTTTGAACCGGCATATCCGCCAGGTCTGGAATATTCTTTCCCCCGAGCTTGGTCAGTTCATTGAGGCGGTCCCTCCGACCCAGCGTCTGCGCGACACCTGGTATCTGGGCACGGCCGACGCGGTCTACCAGAACATGCAGAGTATCGTGGACGAACAGCTGCCGTATGTTCTCATTCTTTCCGCGGACCATGTGTACAAGATGAATTACGCCCACATGCTCGAGTGGCACGTGGAGCGCGGCGCGGACGTGACCGTCGCCACCACCAAGATTCCCCCGTCTGAATCCGGCCGATTCGGGATCGTGAGCTTGGATGAGAACTACTCGATTCAAAGGTTTGATGAGAAACCGCCGCAGGAACGGGCGGTTCGTTCGCATTTCCACCAGGACGCGTGCAGCGCCTCCATGGGCGTTTACCTGTTCTCGACGCCGGTGCTGCTGGAAGCGCTGCTCGAAGACGCCGAAGACGAGAGCTCCTCGCATGATTTCGGGTGTGACGTGCTACCCAAGTTGATGGGTCGCTGTCGCGTCGTCGCCTACGACTTCGTGGACAAGAACAGGGGCGAGAGCGAGAAAGACATTTACTGGCGCGATGTGGGGACCCTCGAAGCTTACTTCGAAGCCAATATGGATCTGGTTGCCGTTACCCCGGATTTCAATCTCTACGACCAGGCGTGGCCGTTGCGTACGTACATGCCGCCTCTGCCCCCCGCGAAGTTCGTTTTTGCGTCAGAGGGCCAGTGCATGGGATTGGCGCTCGATTCCATCGTGTCCCACGGCTGCATCATTTCCGGAGGCCGGGTCACCCGAAGCGTCCTCTCACCGGGCGTGCGCGTCGATTGTCACGCTACGGTCGAGAGCTGTCTGTTATTCTCTGGTGTGCAAGTGGGTGCGCACAGCTGGATCCGGAACGCGATTGTCGATCACAACTTGAAGATCCCGGAATATGCCGTCATCGGCCTGGATCCGGAAGCCAACCGCCGCGAAGGCCACACTGTGACCGACTCGGGCCTGGTGATCGTTCACGCCGAGTCCCCTGGCATAAGCGTGCAGGAGACGCCACGCCGGCCGGCCGCCGCGGAACGAGGCAAGTTTCGCCGCAGCGCTCACACCGGTTGATCCGCGGAGCAGCCAGCCTCGCTAGTTCTTCAAGACTTTCACCACGAAATAACTGACCGACTTGGGAACTTCCTTGAACCAGTGCGGCATTCCCGCGGGGATCGTCACGACATCGCCTTTGGTCAGATGGTGGGTTTGTCCACCCGTGATGTCGGTGCCTAGCCACTGGCCGGCTTTGCTCATTTTTCCGCCCACCATGGTGCCGCCGGTAACGAAGGTTGCCTCGCCATCCATTATGTAAAGGATGTCGGTTTCTTTGTCGTGAACTTCCACCTGGCCCGGTGCGTTGCGGTGCGAGCCAGAAACGGTATACTCCTTGGTCGCCGTGAGCGATCCTCCCTTGGCGAGCGCATCGGCAACCTTATCGTGACCGATGTACGTGGCCGCATCGGCGCCCATCAAGATCGCAGCAGCCAGGAAAATCGCGGGCGTCAGCCAATATTTCATAAAAACCCTCCTTGGGATGTTCAATACCGTCGTGTCTGATGCTATCAGACCTTAATGGCTCTCGCGGGGAATACCGGCGCCGCGGCAGCCGACTAGAAAATCGAGATCGGCTCCCTGGTCGGCCTGAAGCACGTGGTCGATATAGAGCCGCTGATAGCCGCCGGTCCAGGTGACGGGGGCGGGCTTCCAGGCGGCCCTTCTGCGATTGAGCACATCCTCGGAAACCCGCAGCTCCAGTTTGCGCGCGTCGACGTCCAGCTCGATTTCATCGCCATTCTCGACCACCGCCAGCGGGCCGCCTGCGGCCGATTCCGGAGAAACGTGCAGCACCACGGTTCCATAGGCTGTGCCGCTCATGCGCGCATCGGAAACACGCACCAGGTCGGTAATCCCGCGAGCCAGGAGCTTGGGAGGCAGCGGCATGTTCCCGACCTCGGGCATCCCCGGATACCCCTTGGGCCCCGCGCCCTTCATCACCATCACCGAGGTTTCATCAATCTCGAGATCCGGCCGGTCAATGCGCGCCTTGAAATCCTCGATGCTTTCGAACACCACTGCGCGGCCACGATGCTTGAGCAGGCTAGGCGTCGCCGCAGATGGTTTGATCACGGCCCCGTTGGGCGCCAGGTTGCCGCGCACCACGGCCAGACCTGCTCGCTCCCGAAGGGGGTTGGCGCGTTCGTGAATCACTTCGCGATTCCAGCAGGGCGCGTCGGCGGTATTCTCGCCCATAGTCTTGCCATTCACCGTGAGCGCATCGAGATGAATGATGTCGGCCAGCTCGCGCACCACTGCCGGAACGCCCCCCGCGTAATAAAAATCTTCCATCAGGAATTTCCCCGACGGCTGGATGTCCACCAGCAGGGGAAGATGATGACCCACCCGGTCGAAATCGTCGAGCGTCAGGGGCACGCCGACGCGTCCTGCGATCGCCAGCATGTGAAGAACAAAATTGCTGGATCCTCCGATGGCCGCGTTCACCCGAATCGCATTCTCAAACGCCTGGCGCGTGAGGATGCGGGAAATTCGCAGATCCTCATGGACCATCTCGACGATCCGGCGCCCGGCCTGCTGGGCCAGCACGTAGCGCCGGGAATCCACCGCGGGAATCGCCGCGTTGTGCGGCAGACCCATGCCGAGCGCCTCCACCATGCTGGCCATGGTGGACGCCGTTCCCATGGTCATGCAGTGCCCCGCCGATCGCGACATGCACGCCTCAGCCTCGAAGAAATCGGCGATCTTCATTTTGCCCGCACGCACGTCTTCGCTCATCTGCCAGACGCCCGTACCCGAACCGAGGCGTTCGCCATGGAAATTACCGTTGAGCATGGGCCCGCCCGAAACAACGATGGCCGGCACGTCGCAACTGGCGGCGCCCATCAGCAGCGACGGAGTGGTTTTGTCGCAGCCACACAGCAATACGACGCCATCAATAGGATTGCCGCGGATCGACTCCTCCACGTCCATGCTGGCAAGATTGCGGAACAGCATCGCCGTGGGGCGAATGTTGGTCTCCCCCAGCGACATCACCGGGAATTCCAGGGGGAATCCGCCGGCTTCGTACACGCCGCGCTTCACTCGCTCAGCCACCTGCCGCAGGTGCGCGTTGCACGGCGTCAGCTCGGAGAAGGTGTTGCAGATGCCAATGACGGGACGGCCATCAAACAGATCGGGCGGAAAGCCCTGGTTCTTCATCCAGGAACGATGCAGGAATCCGTCGCGATCCTGGAGACCGAACCAATGCGTCGAACGAAGTTTAGACTTGGACACTAACGAGAAGTATATGACTTACTGAACTGGCACTGCCTGTCTACCCTGTCTCTCTGCCCTTGACCCGCCAATCGGCCGCGTGTATGCTAGCATGTTGAGCAGGCTTGGGCCTACTCATATACCTGGATGGAGGTTTTTGCCAATGAAGGCTAAATTGCTGGCTGTGTTGGTTGCGGGACTGGGACTTTTCTTGTGCACGGTGCCCATGTTGGCGCACCACTCGTTTGCCGCCGAATACGATTCGGCCAAGCCGGTGACGCTTACTGGAACAGTGACCAACGTCGAGTGGATGAATCCCCATGCCCGCTTTTATATCGATGTGAAGGACGACAAGGGCGAAATGGTCAACTGGGAGCTCGAACTCGGAAGCCCCAACGGCCTCATGCGCCAGGGTTGGACCCGTAACTCCCTGAAGAAGGGCGACCAGGTCACCATTACCGGATCGCTGGCAAAGGATGGCTCCAAGCTGGCCAACGCTCGCACCGTCAAGCTGGCCGATGGCCGTCAGGTTTTCGCCGGGTCTTCGGAAACCGAAGGCAAGAACAAACAGTAATAGTTCTTTAAGGACATATCTCCATCAACCTCGCAGGATGAGCGCGAGCACGTAAGCGTTGCCCATCCTGCGTGCCGTTTGGTCGAACATTCCTGGGAGGATCAAAAATGAGGCTTTGGTCGAAGGTGACCTTTGCGGCCGCAGGGTTTGCACTCGTTTCTTTGAGTGGGCTCAGAGTGTTAGGGCAAGCTCCCGCAAAGGGCAAGGCGTCCCCCGCTCCGGCCAAGGCTGCGGAACCGGCAGTCCGAGGCGTCGTATTGGCCCCGGCTGGCCAGTCTGCGGGAGAGGTGTTCAAGAATGTCAACACCAGCACCCTCAAGGTCCTCACTGTAGACGATTTCCTGGGGGCGATGGGCGTCCTGTCGGCCGCGCTGGGCTTGGATTGCGCCGACTGTCATCCCGGGGCCGGCTCCGACAAAGTGGATTGGGTATACGATACCCCCCGAAAGAAGACTGCCCGCCGGATGGTGGAGATGGTGGCGACCATTAATCGCACCAACTTCGGGGGAGCGCAGTCGGTGACCTGCTGGAGCTGCCATCACGGCCGCCTGCGGCCCGCGACAACGATTGGCCTTGATACGCTGTACAGTTCTCCCAACGAAGAGAAGGATGACGTCGTCGCAGCCGGCCAGGGAGTTCCTTCCGCGACACAAATCCTCGACAAATACATTGCGGCCGTCGGCGGGGCTCAGCGCCTGGCGGGCCTCACCAGCTTCATCGCCACGGGCACCAGCGTCGGGTATGAAGGACTGGGCGGCGGAGGCTCGTTCACAATCTACGCCAAGGCTCCCAATCAACGCACCACCCAAATCATATTTAAAGATCATCCGGAGCGGGGAGACAGCACCCGTACCTTCGACGGCGAAATCGGATGGGTCAAGTCGCCACGCAGCCTGCTGGGCCAGTTTGAGCTAACCGGTAGCGAACGGGACGGAGTACGGCTGGACGCGATGATGTCCTTTCCAGGGCAGATCAAGACCATCCTTACCAATTGGCGCGTGGGATCGCCCGATACCGTGGGCGACAAGGATGTTTACGTTGTGCAGGGAAGCGGCCTCAGGGGCTTTCTCGCCACGCTCTACTTCGACAAGGATTCGGGGCTGCTGCTGCGCGTAGTGCGTTACAGCACATCGCCCATCGGCCGTGTTCCTACCCAGACGGATTACTCCGATTATCGTGATGTCGGAGGGATCAAATTCCCCTTCAAATACACCTTCTCGTGGCTGGATGGGAGGGATTCGTTCCAGTTAAGCGACGTAAAGATTAACGTCGCCATCGACGCTTCGAAATTCGGCAAACCGTAGCGGAAACAGATTCAGCAGGTGCGAGCAGGGAGGCAGCGGCTTTAGTCGCCGTTGCCCCCGGTTTTTTGCCGGTACAAACCCGTTCAACCGTTGTATAATCCCCTTCAGGCCGCACGGCCCACCGTCCAGTCACGCTGTAAGAAGGAGATCACATGTCGCAGAGGAATCTATTCACAAGAACCGCCGCTTTCGTCGTGGCATTGATCGGTACCGCGGGAGCAGCCAGCGCTCAAACGTGCGCAACCTTGCCGGATCACGCGAAATTGAAAGCCGCGCTGATTCAGGCCACCAAGGACGAAACCAGCGGACTGAACAACCATATGTGGGCCACCATTGTGGACCGCGACGGAGTGGTCTGCGCCGTGGCGTTCTCCGGGACAGATCGATTCTCGCAGTGGCCCGGCAGCCGCGTGATCTCCGCTCAGAAAGCGAATACAGCGAACGCTTTCGGTCTCGATTCGGGATCGAGCAGCAATGGCTCCGGTCAAGCCAACGGACTGTCGCTTTCCACCGCCAACTTATTCTCGGCCGTTCAGCCGGGCGGGAGTCTATACGGACTGCAATTCAGCAACCCGGTGAATGAATCCGCTGGTTACAAAATTCCCTCCAGTCTCTACGGCACGCCCACCGACCCCTTGAAGGGAAGTAAAATCGGCGGCGTCAACGTCTTTGGCGGCGGCCTCGCGCTCTTCACTACCGGAAGAAAAATGATCGGCGGACTCGGCGTCAGCGGCGATACGTCCTGTGCCGATCACTTCATCGCCTGGCGTCTGCGCAAGAATCTGGGTCTCGATCATCTGGCGGGAGTCGGCGGTATTTCGGGCGATATGCAGCGTCCCGATAACATCGTGTTCGACATCGGCGCCAACGGCCAGAGCGCGGGCGGCTTCGGCCATCCGAAATGCATCAACACCGGGGATGAAAAGATGCTGCCGGCTGTGCAACCGTAATGTGCAGCCCCAATCGTATAATGGCCTAGATCATAAGAGGAGCACGCTATGGACGACATGACTCGACGTGGTTTTATCGCTGCCGGAGCGGTGGCAGCGGCGCCTTACATTCTGAAATCCCAGGACAAATCCGGAACCAAGAACCCCATCATCGGCGAGGGCGAGCACAAATACGAGTGCATCCACGACTGGGGCCAGCTTCCATCCAACATCAAGTACGGCAATACCCACAGCGTAGTGGAGGATTCGCAGGGCCACATCTACGTCCACCACACGGTCTATAAGGACAGCCCCAGCGGCGATAGCGTCGTGGTCTTCGACGACAAGGGCAAGTTCGTCCGCTCCTTCGGTCCCATGTTCCGCGGAGGTGCGCATGGATTGTTCTTGAACAAGGAAGGCCGCGACGAAGTTCTCTATTTCTGCGACGAGAAGCACGGCATCATCACCAAGCGCACGCTCAAGGGTGAGGAAATCTGGACCATGGGCTATCCGCAGGATTCCCCGATCTACCAGAAGGGTCCTGGGTCCACTGGCCCGGGCGGCGCGGCCGGTCTGAATTACCGGCCCACCAACTTCGCCATCGCTCCCAATGGGGATTTTTGGGTTGGCGACGGCTATGGCTCCTACTACATGTTTCACTACAGCCAGAAAGGGA
>Ga0310810_10006887_pt1 | contig 12893 bp, 11 predicted proteins | sample NCmetagenome_FD_207641 | JGI IMG/M metagenome (GOLD analysis project Ga0310810, IMG submission 207641) | Soil microbial communities from experimental microcosm in Duke University, North Carolina, United States - NC | ecosystem: Engineered > Artificial ecosystem > Soil microcosm > Unclassified ... | reverse complement strand
GAGTGGTCGATTCAGCGTCAGGCGCCGAAACGGGCAGAAAGGGCAAGAGGGAAGGGCACTATAAAAGACAAAACACCGCGGCGACGAACACTGACGCGATAGTTGCATTGACCAGGGTTTGGATACACGAACTGATCGAATTAGGCCGGCCAACCGCGCACGACGCGATTGAGATCGGATTCGAGCTCTTTCAAAGAGAGCGTCGTTGATGTAGCTGAGCCGCCAGACGGCGTGTGTTGTGCCGGCGGACACCTTCGGCGATGTTTGCCGCTACTGAGTACGCGGCTTTCTCAGCTGAGAGCTAAGCTCGAAACGTTCGAACGACGGGAACGAATGAATCGTGAGTTTGTGCAGTTTGATGAAAAGGTCGCCTGCGCGTTGTCACGCGACGAGAGATGTGTGTCGGAGATTCATCGTGCAAGCGATCTCTCAACGGTCGTGCCATCAGAGTTGAGACGGATTTCAATGAGAATTCGCCGAGCGAGTATTGTCGGAACGGGTCAGATCTACCCGCACGAGTCGTAATTACCCGTGGGCCCCTTCCCGCCCTTCCCCTCATGATCCGCCTTCTCGCGATCGACATTGACGGCACGCTGCTCGACAGCCGCGGGCGTCTGCCGGACGCGCATCGCGACGCTGTCGTCCGTGTCGTCGAGCGGGGCGTCGACGTGGCGCTCGTCACGGGCCGCAGCTTTCATTTCACGCGCCCGATCGCAGACCTGTTGCCGATCCCGCTGACGCTCATCGTCAACAACGGCGCCGTCGTCAAGGACCAGGCCGGCGCGACGCTGCTGCGCCACCTGCTCGCCCGGGAGACGGCGCGCGAGATTCTGGCGTGCACGCGCGCGTTCGAGGACAGCGTGGCGATCGTGTTCGACCGGCCGGACGAGCGCCAGATCGTCTTCGAGCGGATGGACTGGTCGCACCCGCACCGGCGCGGCTACTACGAGCGGAACAAGGCGTTCATCGCCGCCGCGTCGGCGCCGCTCGAGGAGATGCTGACCGAGGATCCAATCCAGGTGATGTTCAACGGCGGCGTGACGGCGATGCGGGACCTGATCGCGGCGCTGCGGGCGCGGCCGTCCTCGTCGGATCGATTCACCGCGGCGATTACCGAATACGAAGCGCGCGACTTCGCGCTCGTCGACGTCAACGGCGCGGGCTGCTCCAAGGGCACGACGCTCGCCCGGTGGGCGGCGTTACGCGGCATCGGCGGCAACGACGTGATGGCCGTGGGCGACAACCTCAACGACGTCGAGATGCTCGATTTCGCCGGAACGGCCTTCGTCATGGGCAACGCCAGCGAGGCGCTCAAAGCGCGAGGGTACCGGCTGACCGCCAGCAACGACGACGACGGTCTCGCGGCTGCGATCGACGCGGCGATCTAACGCGACCGGCGATTCGGAGGCCTGAGCCGCGCGACGAGCGCCGCGACGTCGTCCGGCAGCGGCGATTCGAAGCGGAGCGAGCGGCCGTCGATGGGATGTCTGAACGCGAGCATGCGTGCATGGAGCGCCTGGCGCGGAAACGAGATCGCCGCGTCGCTCTCTGACGCGACATATCGCTGTTCGCCGACCAAGGGATGCCCGTGCAGACGCGCCTGCATGCGGATCTGATTCTGCCGGCCCGTCACCAACCGGACTTCGATCAGCGACGCACCGGTCAGTGGTTCGACGACGCGATATCGACTGACCGCGTCGCTGCCCCGTCGGTCGGCGGCACCGACTTCGCGCTGCACGAGCGCGCGCGAATCCCACCGCAGCCGGTCGCGCCAGATGCCCTCTGGCGGAGACACGCGACCGTGGACGACGGCGAGATAGACGCGCTCAGGAAGGCGCCGCTTGAACTGCTCCTTCAACCCCTGCTGGGCGGCCGCTGTGGCTGCGAACACGACGAGACCCGACGTGTCCCGATCGATCCGGTGCACGACCAGCGGGCGCCCGCGACGGCGATGCTCGAGGTATGCCCGGAGATCGTCGAAGACGGATCGCTCGCCTTCCCTCCGATCCGTCGGCAGCGGCACGGCGAGCACGCCTGCCGGCTTATCGAGCACGAGCAGGTGGTCGTCCTCGTACACGATCGGCAGGTCGCGCGCGGCGCCGAGCGCCATCCGCCGGCGCGCGCTGCCGGGCCGATCCAGCCAGAGGCGTACGACGTCGCCCGGAGCGAGGCGGATCGCCGCATCGCGCGGCGACATCTCACGATCGTTCACAAAGATCTTGCCGCGATCGAGCGCGGCGGCGGCACGCGCGCGCGAGCCGGCGCGCGTCGGCGCGGCGACGTATTTGTCGAGCCTGACGCCGGCTTCGTCGGGCCGTATGGTCCACTGCGACATCGGCGCTGGGTGTTTTGCGGCTCGATTGTACAATTCCAGCGTGCCTCGCTTTAGCGCGCGCGTCGCCGCGCTCGCAATGCTGCTGTCGGCCGCCGCATGCTCAAGGCAGCCGGAATCGCCCGCCGCCGCACCGGCGCCGCCGGCCGCCGAGTCGCGTCAGGTTCCGGCCGCGACGAGCGGACAGGTCGCGGGCGCCGTCGGCGGCTTCGCCCGCAGCGCGTCGATCGTCGTGGTGCTCGAGCCGCGAACCGAGCGAACCTTCGCGCCGCAGGACGAGAAGCCGGTGATGGATCAGGTGGGTCAGGCGTTCGGCCCGGATCTGCTGATCGTGCGGACCGGCCAGCCGGTCGAGTTCCGAAACAACGACGACACGCTGCACAACGTGCACGTCAACCACGACGAGACGCGCGAGCCGGCCTTCAACGTCGCGATTCCGACCGGCGGTGCATACACGTATTCGTTTCCGCGCGACGGCTTCTATCACGTCGCCTGCGACATCCATCCGTCGATGTCGGCGTCGATCTTCGCGACGACGACGCCGTTTGCGACTCTCGCCGACGCGGAGGGACGGTTTGCCTTCGAGGACGTGCCGACAGGCGCGTGGCACCTGGACGTGTACGCGCTCGGGCGGCACCTGCAGCGTGACATCGAGGTGCGGGGTGGCGTCAACGAAGTACGGCTGGAATCGGGCGTAGAATAGGCCGGTTGCCGTGACCGAGACGACGGACCAACGCTCCGGCCCCGATCGCCGACGGTTCGCGCGCGGCGGCCGCCGCGCGACCGACGTGCAGGGCTATACGCCGCTGGTGTTCGTTGTCGACGCGCGGCCGAGCGGCCGCCACACGTGCGAGGCGATTCTCGCGAAGCTGCGGTTCGCCGTGGCGCCCTTCGATTCCATCGACCAGGCGAAGCGCGCGATCCGCGGGCTCAAGCCGGACCTGGTGCTCGTCACGAAGGACCATTTCGACGAGATGCGGGCGTCGCTGCCGGCGGGGCGCGACGAGGGTCGGCTGCCGATCCTGCCGCTGCCGGACGGCGAGCTCTCGACCGCGTCGCTCATCCAGGAAGTCCGCCGCGCGCTGCGCGCCGGGCTGACGCGCGCGAGCGCATGAACAAGATGGGGCAAAATCCTGACCGGACAGGGCGGCGTCATAGAGCCAGGGGCGTGCTTTATCGCGCCTCTAGCTCTCATTCCAATCGTTGCCCTCGCCTTCCTTTTCGTTCTCGGTCGTAGTTGTAACCAGCTTGCGTCATGAAGACAAGATTATTGCGCGCATGTAGCGTTGCTCGACAGCTTGTCTGGATGGCACACCAGGGTCGTTCGGTTGCGGCCCTTTGATTTCCACCCAATGGTTCCATCCACGTGTTGAACAAAATTCCAAGGACCGATTCGGTTGGCCTAAAGGCGATACGTTGATGTTGCGAGTTATGGCCGTGTTCGGCGGCCTAGACGCCTTGACACGCAAACTGTTGACCGTGTCGAAGTCTACAATCGACGCGCGCCATGCGGAACACAAGGCGCGCGTCGCGGACAATCCCAAAAAGCGCGGCCCGAAGCCCAAAGCCTGAGAGATCAGGCATTAGCCATGACAGCGTCAGTAAAAATCGTGGGCGTCGAAATCGACGTCGATGCCGCGCATGCCGCGGACGTCTTCGGCGCGCACCGAGGTGACGCCCTCCTGGTTCTGCAGAACGCCGTCGACAATCAAAAACGGCTCTTCGACAATCACGAACCGCTCGCGCGCGAACAAGTCGGGCCGAACGATGATGTTCGCGATCCCCGTTTCGTCTTCCAGCGTGAGGAACACGAAGCCTTTCGCCGTGCCGGGCCGCTGGCGCGTGATGACCATGCCGGCGACGCGCACGCGGCGCCCCTGCCGCGCCGACCCGAGATCCGACGCGCGCAGAATGCCCCGCATCGCGAGCTCGTCACGCCGTAGCGCCATCGGATGGCGGCCGACCGTGAGGCCCGTGCCGGCGTAATCGGCGACGAGCCGCTCGGCCTCGGTCATGGGCTTCAGCGGACAGGTCTGGTCAGGCGGGTGGGACGGGTAGGTCTGGTGGGGGGATTCGGAATCCTCCCCACCTGACCCACCTGCCCTATCTGGCTCACCGGCCTCGTCGAACAGCTCCCCGCTGGGACGCACAGCCTGCTCGGCCTGCCACAGCGCGGATCGGCGGTCGTAGCCGAACGCATTGAGCGCGCCGACGTCGGCGAGCGTGACGACTTCGTCGCGGCGGAGTCCCGCGCGGGCGATGAGGTCGTCGATCGACGCGAAGCGGCGCTCGTCTCGCCGAAGCCCCGAAGGAGCGAAGGCAGACCATGCATGCGAACAGACGTTACAGAAAAAACCGCGATCCGTTTTCTCGAGCATCGACCGGTCGTCGCAGCCGCATTTCGGGCACATCGCAGGACGAAAGTCCTGCGCCACACTGAAGTCCTGCGCCACTTTCAACCGCAGATTCGCAATCGCGCGACCTGCCTGTTCGCGCAAGCCTTTGACGTACCGCAGACCGAGGCGGATGGCGCCGTCGGCTTCGACGGTGCAGTCCCAGTCCGAGATCTGCACGTCGATGGGATGGAACCGGACGCCACGGCGCTGCGCGTCCTTGACGAGCGTCGACGGGTGGTAAAAGCCCATCGGCTGGTTGTTGAGCAGCGCCGTGTAGAACGCCGCCGGAAAATGCGCCTTGAGATACGCGCTCGCGTACGCGAGCAGCGCGAAGCTCGCTGCGTGCGATTCGGGAAATCCGTACAGCGCGAACGACGTGATCGACGTGATGATCTGCTCCGCCGCATCGCCGGTGATCCCCTGCCGCGCCATCCCTTCGCGCAGCTGCACCTCGATCGCTTTCATCCGGCGCTCCGATCGCTTGAACCCGAACGCGCGCCGCAGCTCTTCGGCCTGTCCGCCGGTAAACCCCGCGGCGACCATCGCCATCCGCAGCAGCTGCTCCTGGAACAGCGGCACGCCGAGCGTCCGCGCGAGAATCGGCTCGAGCGACGGATGCGGATACTGCACCGGCTCCCGGCCGGTCCGCCGGTTGAGATACGGATGCACCATCTGCCCGACGATGGGGCCGGGGCGGATGATCGCGACCTCGACGACGATGTCGTAGAAATTCGCCGGCCGCAGCCGCGGCAGCGTCGCCATCTGCGCCCGCGACTCCACCTGGAACACGCCGATCGTGTCGGCGTCGCACAGCATCTTGTAGACCGCCGGATCGTTCGGCGGCAGATGCGCCAGGTCCACGTTGCCGTTCACCAGTGCGATCGAATCCTGCAGCACCGCCATCATGCCGAGGCCGAGCAGATCGACCTTCACGATCCCCATGTCGGCGCAGTCGTCCTTGTCCCACTGCACGACGACGCGCCCCGGCATGCTCGCGTTCTCGAGCGGCACGACGGTGTCGAGCTGGCCCTGGCAGATCACCATGCCGCCGGAATGCTGCCCGAGGTGGCGCGGCAGATCGAGCATCTCGCGCCACAGGCGCGCGAACAGCCGCACGCGATCCGAATGCAGATCGAGGCCGACGGCCGACAGCTGGCGCGGCAGCGTGTCGGTCGGGTCGGCGAACTCGAACTGGTTCATGATCTTCGCCAGCCGATCGATCTGATCGAGATCGAACCCCAGCACCTTGCCCACCTCGCGCGCCGCACTCCGGCCGCGGTAGGTGATGACGTTGGCCGTCATCGCCGCGCCGAGGCGGCCGTATTTTTCGTAGACGTGCTGGATGACACGCTCGCGCCGGTCGCCGCTCGGCAGGTCGAGATCGATGTCGGGCCACTCGCCGCGCTCCTCCGACAGGAACCGCTCGAACAGCAGCTCCATGCCGACCGGATCGACCGCGGTAATCCCGAGGCTGTAACACACCGCGCTGTTCGCCGCCGACCCGCGCCCCTGCACGAGGATGTCGTGCTGCCGGCAGAAATTGACGATGTCCCAGACGATGAGGAAGTAGCCGGCGAGCTGGAGTTTTTCGATCAGCTCGATCTCGCGCGCGATCTGCGCGCGGGCGCGCTCGGCGAGGCCGGCCGACGCGCGGTACCGCTCGCGCGCGCCGACCTCCGTGATCTTGCGCAGGAAGGAACTCTGCGTTTCGCCGGCGGGAACGGGATAGTCGGGGAATCGATAGCCGAGATCCGCCATCGTGTACTGCAGCCGGTCGCCGAGCTCGCGCGTGCGCGCGACGGCGTCGGCGTGATCGGAGAACAGCGACGCCATCTCGCCGGGCGGCTTCAGATACCGCTCGGCATTCGGCGCCAGCCGGCGTCCCGCTTCCGCGACGGTCACGTGATGATGAATGCACGTGAGAACGTCGAAGAGCGGCCGCTCGGGCGGCGTCGCGAAGCGGACGCCGTTGGTCGCAATCGTCGGGATCCGAAACGCGGCGGCCAGCGCGGCGAGCGCGGCGTTGTCGGCCTCCTCGTCGCGCCGAAAGTGGCGCTGCAGCTCGACGTACACACTGCCGCGGCCGAAGATGCCGACGAGCCGATCGACGAGTCCGCCCACGCCGTGCCGCCGGCCGTCGAGCGCCGCGCGTCCCACCAGCGCGACGAGCCCGCGCACGTGGCCGTCGAGCTCGTCGAGCGTCAGCGCGCCTTCCCCCTTGGGCGCGCGCAGCTTCATCTGCGTGATCAGGCGGCACAAATTCCTGTACCCGTCCGCGTTTTCACAGAGGACGGGGAGACCCGACCTACTCGACCCACCAGACCCACCGGACTCAACCGTCAGTTCCGCGCCGATGATCGGGCGGATGCCGGCGGCCGTGGCGGCCTTATGAAAGCGCGGGGCGCCGTAGACGCCGTCGCGATCGAGAAGCGCGACGGCGGGATAGCCCAGGTCGGCGGCGCGATCGACGAGGGCTTCGGGGAGGGACGCGCCCTGCAAAAAACTGAATGCCGACGCGGTATGAAGCTCGACGTACGCCACGACAACGACTCACTCGACATTCAATCAACGAGGGCATCCACGAACCACGCGTCGCGCTCGCGATCGAGAAAAATCCGGTAGACGGCGCCGTCGTTCAACGACACATCCCATTCATCACGATTCCACGAGGTCGGGTGGGTCTGGTAGGGCGGGTTGGTCGGGTGGGAAACGCTTGCTGTCCCACTGACCCACCATTCTCCCGAGGTACGCCATGGTCCCGCACAGTGCACGACCGTCCCGCCCGCGAAGCCGCGGCGGTCCGTCGTCACGCGGACGGGCCGGTTGTCGACGACAGAAACGCGCGCTGGCACGGGATGGCGGCAGCGCCGAAGCGCGGAGACAACAGAGGGCGGGACGGAAGAACCCTCTGTCTCGAGGTTTTTCCCTCCTGCCTTTCCTGCCCACTCCGTCGCAAACGGTGCCATCGCGAATGCGCCGGGCCGGTACGACTCGACGACGGCCGGCGCACCGAAACGGTCCTGCCCCATCAGCGCGCCGAGCCGCGCCACGAGCGTCGAGAGTTGCTCGGGCGTGGGATGCGCGCGGGTGAACAGGGTGTGCTGCAGCACACGGCCGGGCGTCGGATCGATCACGATGGCCACACGGTCGATCGCCGCGGCGGGCGGATGCGCCTCGAGGTCGAGGAGCGCGAGCGTGCGCAGCGTGCGGACGTCGCGCATCGGCGCCGGCAGCTCGAGCCGCCGCGCGTGCATGTCTTTCGTCACGAGGCCCAGCATGACGTGCAGGACCGCGGCACCGCGGTCGCGCCGCTCGAGGCGCGTCGACAACGGCTCGAGCAGCCGCGTCACGACGAACGACAACGGTTCGAGCCCCTCGATCGGCCACTCGAGCTCCATCGACGATTCGAACCGCTCGTCGGCCAGCGTCGGAATCAGCGGGCGGAGATCCTCGCCGCGTGCAATTGCCTGCCATACGCGCGCCGGCGGTCCGAGCCGGGCGAGGAGATCGGCAGCCGGCAGCGACGCCAGCTCTCCAAACGTTTTGACACCCCAACGGTTGCACGCAGAACACGCAGAACCCGCAGAAATTTTTTGTTCTTCTTTTTTCTGCGAGCTCAGCGAGCTGTGCGTGCAAAATTCTTCGATTTTTTCGAGCATCCCGATCGGCACCGCGGCGAGCGCCGCGGCCTCGCCCCCGCGCTCGACGACCGTGACGCCAAGCCTCGCGAGCGCGAGCACCATCGCCGTCGTCCGCGTGGCCGCGACCGCCACGTGCACGGCCATCCCGCGCGATTTGGCGTCGCGCCGCAGCTCGTCGACGATCGTCTGCGATGGGCCGAGCAGCCGCTTCAGACCGCTGACATCGATGGAGACGAGATCCTCCCGATGCACTTCGAATCGCGGCGAGAACGCTTCGGCGACGCCAGCGAGCGTGCGCGCATCGCCCGCCGGCTGATCCTGTGCCGGCGGCCGATAGACGCACGCGTACAAGGGATTCGGGATTAGAGATTGGGGATTCGCACGATCAGGCACAGTGCGACGCGATCGTGCTCAGCGCAACGTTCGCCTCTTCGTGCGATCGCGCGCGGGCTCGAATCACCCGCGCCTCGAGGTTCAACCCATCGAACAATCGGTTTTCAAACCGAATCCCTAATCCCCAATCCCGAATCCCGAGCTTCACCGTCAGTCCAGCCGAGCTCCGCGCCATCGACTCCGCCCCCACGAGCAGGCACGTCGTCTGGCTGCCTTCGACCATCCGCTGCAGCCGCAGCCAGGTCGTGAACGGCAGCCGGCGAATCGCGTCGGCCGGCGCCTCCGCGACATCCAGCACGACGATGCCGAAATTGCCGGCCTGGAGGACGAGCGCCAGCGCGCGGATGGCCTGCTCGAGCGCGCGCTGGTTCATGTCGCGGCACAGGCCGGGATTCGACACGACGTGGCCGCGCACCCAGAGCAGCCGCTCGAGATCGATCCCCGCGGCCGCGGCGGATTCGACGTCGAGCATGTCGAGCGCGTCGACGAGCGCGACGAGCTCGCCGCGCGCGGTCGCGGCCGCGAGCAGCTGGAGCGTGACGCTGGTCCGGCCCGACGAGCGCGGTCCCACGAGCTCCGACAGCTGGCCGCGCGGAAACCCGCCGGTGAGCCGTGCGTCTAAGGCTCCAATGCCGGTCGCCGCCACGAGCGCGTCGTCACGAACGGGCGCCGCAGGAATCGCCGTGGTCAGCGTGCGATCGAGCTTGCGCGCGCGGAGCAGCGACTCGAGCTCTGCGACGCGGGCATTGGGGGCGATGGCAGGTATCATGTCGTTCCGACAGTTTCGCTTTATCTTCGCTTTCTGGCGAACTATAACCCACCGCCTGCGCCGAATCAAGGTAAGATCACGCGTCATTGACAAGGCAGGTGTAAAGGCCTGTCCTGCATTCGTTTAGCACTCATTCGAGAACCTTGGCCGAACCCGTCACCGCGTCGCGAGCCTCAACCGCCACCGCTCCGGAAGCCGTTCCGGCGGCAACCCCGTCCATGGGCGCTCGGGCGATGCGCCGCACACTGGCGGCGTTCACTTACCGCGATTTTCGCGTCCAGTGGTTCGGCGCCTGCACCTCGAGCATTGGCACGTGGATGCAGATCGTGGCGCAGAACTGGCTGGTCGTCTCGCTGACGAACTCGGCGTTCTTCCTCGGCCTCGACGCGTTCCTGCAGCAACTGCCGATCATCCTGTTCTCGCTCATCGGCGGCGTCTTCGCCGACCGCTACGATCGGCGCCGGACACTCATCGCGTCGCAGGTCATCCAGATGTCGACGTCGGGCACGCTCGCCGTGCTGATGTTCTTCCACGTCGTGCAGGTCTGGCACATCCTGGTGCTCTCGTTCCTCACGGGGGTCGCGCAGTCGTTCGGCGGCCCTGCGTATCAGTCGCTGATCCCGTCGCTCGTCGACAAGAAGGATCTGCCGAACGCCGTCGCGCTGAATTCGATTCAGTTCAATGTGGCGCGCGTGCTGGGGCCGCTGCTGTTCGCGGCGACGCTGGCAGCGTTTCGCGACTACGGCTACGCCGAGCCGCAGGCCATGAACGCGTGCTTCCTGCTCAACTCGCTGTCGTTCCTCATCGTGATCAACACGCTGATGATGCTGCGCGTGAAGCACATCCCGCCGGCGGCGCCGAAGAGCGTCCGCGACGAGCTCGCGGGCGGACTCTCCTACGTGAAGCATCACGGCAACCTGGGTGCATTGATCGTCCTCGCGGCGGCGACGACGTTCCTGGGATTCGCACTGCTGACGTTCCTGCCGATCTTCGCGAAGACGATCTTCCACGAAGGTGCCGACACGTTCAGCCATCTGATGGCGTTCTCGGGCGCCGGGTCGATCGTCGGCGCGCTGATCGTCGCGTGGCTCGGGAAATTCCGCCGCATGGGACTGACGGCGCTGCTGGTACAGGCGGTGTACGGCCTGCTCATCATGGCGTTCGCAGCCTCGCGGCTGCTGTGGCTGAGCGACCTCCTGCTGTTCTTCACCGGCGCGGCGCTGATGGTCGTCTTCTCCACCGTCACGTCGCTTGTGCAGCTGATCGCGCCCAACGAAATGCGCGGCCGTGTGATGAGCATCTACATGCTCGCCTTCCGCGGCGGGATGCCACTCGGGAGCCTGGTGAGTGGCTATCTCGCGACCTACATCGGCGCGCCGAGGGTCATCGGCATCAACGGCGGGTTGCTCGTCGCCGTCGCGGCGTATTTCCTCGTGCGCAGCCATGGAGTCCGGGAGGCGTAAATGAGAACGCGAGTCGCAACCGTCGTCGTCTTTCTCGCGTCGGCGACCCTGGCCGCGCAGCGTCCGCAGCCCGGCATCAAGCTGCCGATGTCGCAGATCGACGCGCAGATGTTCCACGTGAGCGCCGGCAAGCGGCTCAAGCCCGCGTCGTGGCCGAACGGCGCGCGCGTCGCGGTCGGCCTGAGCTTCGACGTCGACAACGCGAGCGCCAGCCTCGCAACCGGCGACCTGATTTCCGAATCGATCTCGCGCGGCGAGTACGGCGCGGTGGACGGTGTGCCGCGGATTCTGCGGCTGCTCGATAAGTATCAGATCCCCGCGTCGTTCTTCATTCCCGCCGTCAGTCACCTGCTTCATCCGCAGATGATCCCCGCAATCATGGCGAGCGGCCGCCACGAGATCGGCATCCACGGCTGGATTCACGAGCACCTGCCTTCGGTGAACGACGCGGCGGCCGAAGAGGACATGCTGAATCGCGCGCTCCAGACGATCACGAAGGCCATCGGCAAACGGCCGGTCGGCTACCGCGCGCCGTCGTGGCAGTTCAGCCAGTACACGATGGGGCAGATCAAGAAGGCGGGGTTCCTCTACGACAGCAGCCTCATGGCGAGCGACGATGCGTACGAGATCCTGCTCGACAAAGAGCCGACGGGAGTCGTCGAGCTGCCGATTGAGCGGATCGTCGACGACTTTCCGTACTTTGGCGCCGCGGCGAATGGCGGGATGCCGAATCCCGACGCGGTCCTGGCGGTGTTTCAGTCGGAGTTCGATGTCGCGTACGACGAGGGCGGGCTCTATATCCTCACGATGCACCCGCACATTACGGGACACCGATCGCGCGTCGCGGGGCTCGAGAAGTTGATCCTGCACATGAAGTCGAAGGCGGGCGGCGTGTGGTTCGCGACGCACGAGCAGATTGCGCGGTACGTCAAGGGGAACGCAAAGTCGTAGTTCAGGAGGTGCGTGATGTTGGGCGACAAGTTCGACGAACTGAAAGCCAGGGTGACCGGGACGCGTGTGCTGCCGGGCAACCTCGTTGAGAGCTCGTTTCAAGGTCAGGGCAAGATCCTCGGCGTCGACTGCCAGGAGATGGGGAGCTACGTGTCCGAGATGACCGCGCACGGCGTGCTCAACGGCCAGGGACAAGGCATCGCCATGAGCGCGCAGGGCGACATGCTGACGTGGAAGGGACACGGCACCGGCTGGCCGAACGAGAAGGGCGGCACGACGTTCCGCTATTCGGTTGTCATGCAGACGGCGTCGGCGAAGTGGGCGCGCTTGAACAAGGTCCTCGGCATCGGCGAGTGGGAAGTCGACGCGCAGGGCAACGGCGTCGCCACGTTGTGGGAATGGAAGTAGAAGGCATCTCATAAATAGCCGAACATCTGGCTCGGCGCCTTCGGCGGTCTTCGGAGAGATCTACACCGGGCGACTACTCGCGAGTAATCCGATGCTGGGAGCGCATCGGCCTGGTCGGCGGTTCGATTCCTGTGCGGCTCAACTCCTCTTCAGTTTGCTCGCTGGGTCTCTCCGTATTCCTCACGCGTGTGGCGCCATACCGTCTCCCGCACGCTCGGCCTCATTTGACAGCCTAATGCGGCAGATGCTATTCCATTAGTGTGTCTAATAGAGCGGGACCAAAGGCTGACGTCCTGCAGGGGACGCTCGACCTGATGGTCCTGCAGACGCTGGATTCGCTCGGGCCGCTACACGGCTACGCCATTGCCGCGCGTCTTGAGCAGGTGTCGAGCAGCGCGCTGCAGCTCAATATGGGCACGCTGTATCCCGCATTGATGCGGCTGGAGCAGCGTGGCCTGCTCCGCGGGAAGTGGGGCACTACAGAGACCAATCGCAAGGCGAGGTTTTACAGGGTCACGTCGGCAGGCCGGCGTCAGCTCG
>Ga0310810_10006886_pt1 | contig 12893 bp, 7 predicted proteins | sample NCmetagenome_FD_207641 | JGI IMG/M metagenome (GOLD analysis project Ga0310810, IMG submission 207641) | Soil microbial communities from experimental microcosm in Duke University, North Carolina, United States - NC | ecosystem: Engineered > Artificial ecosystem > Soil microcosm > Unclassified ... | reverse complement strand
CGGGCAGGCCAAGACACGAATCCTGCGTGCGCTCACGGCGCTGCTCGACGAGTGGCTGCCGGTGATTCCCGGCAGCGAAATCAACGACGATCCGATGGCGCCGCTGTCTGCGTTCGGCCGCCAGTCGGTCAACGAGGAAGGCGACGCGCTCCCAATCGCCTGGCTGCCTCGCGAGACGCGCTACATCGAGAAACTGGCCACGCCGGACGTGACGATCGCCGACATGATTGGCGACATCGATCCGATCAAGGCGGCCAGGACCGGGTTGCAGCTCGGCAGCGAGCTCGCGATGCACTTCGGCCTCCTGCCGCGCGCCAACCGCGGCATCTTCGCCATCAACGAGCTGCCGGATCTCGCCGGCAAGATCCAGGTCGGCCTGTTCAACATCCTCCAGGAAGGGGACGTGCAGATCAAAGGCTACCCGGTCCGGTTGCCGCTCGACGTGATGGCGGTGTTCTCCGCCAACCCCGAGGACTACACGGCTCGCGGCAAGATCATCACGCCGCTCAAGGATCGGATCGGCGCCGAGATCCGCACCCACTACCTGTCGAGCCGCGCCGAGGCAATGCAGATCACAGCCCAGGAGGCGTGGACCAGTCGCGGCGTGGACGTCCAGATCCCGCAATTCGTGCGCGAGACCGTGGAGGAGCTGGCCTTCCAGGCGCGCCAGGATCGCCGCGTCGACAAGCGGTCCGGCGTCAGCCAGCGCATGCCGATCAGCGTGCTCGAAAGCGTGATCTCGAACGCCGAGCGGCGGGCGCTGGCCGCGGACGAGAGCACTGTGGTACCGCGAATCATCGACATCTATGCCGCGCTGCCGTCGATGACCGGCAAGCTCGAACTGGAGTACGAGGGCGAGCTCAAGGGGGCCGACGTCATCGGCCGCGAACTGATTCGCTCCGCCGTCGCAAACGTCTTCGACGGCCACTTCCCCGACGCCGACACACGGCAGATCGTCGAGTGGTTCGATCTCGGCGGGTCGCTGAACCTCGGCGATCTCGAATCGGCAGCGGACGTCGTCAGCGAAGCGCGCAAGGTCCAGGGCCTCCTCGACATGGCCCGCCTGACCGGACTCGCCTCCGGTGCTCCGCCGCCGGTGCTCGCAGCGGCAGTTGATTTCGTGCTCGAAGGGCTCTACGCCCAGAAAAAGATCAGCCGCAGCGACGGCCGCGGGTTCCACGGCAGCGACTCGGCGCGCCGTCCACCGCAGTCCGATCGCCGCACGCCGGTCCTCACGCCGGACGACGATGACGACGAGAACAGTGGCGGCGGCGGGGGGCGGAAGAAGAAGCGGTACTACAACTAGATCGGGATCGGCTTCCTTGTTCGGGAGCGGTCGGGAGCGAGACGCGGGCGGGACTGTCCGCCGCGTGCTGCTCATGGAAAGGATTGCCAGATCATCAGATAGATCACCAGTTCACGAGATAGATCATCAGATCGACAGATCGACAGATTGATCACGAGATCACCAGATCGCCAGATCATCAGATTCGCCGCCACCGACAGCGTCCTTATGAAATTCAAGTACTCCAAATACGTCCCCAACCCCCTCGACGATCTCGACATGGACGAGCTGATGTCGAAGCTGAGCGACCTTCTGCTCTCGAGCGGCTTCGACAATCCGTGGGATCCGAGCGGCGGGATGGACCGGACCATCCAGGCGCTCCACGATGCCATCCTGGAGGCGCTCTTCAACGGCGGGGTGCTGCCGCCGGACGTCGTCGATAAGCTGTTTGGGGACCAGGCGGAAGGGAGCGAGGAGGAGATTCGCGAGCGGCTGGAGCAGCTGATCAACGAGATCATCCAGCGGATGCAGGAGTCCGGTTACATCACCGGCGCGCCGGATCTCGAGGAGGAGCGGCAGCGGCGGCGCCAGCCCGGCGGCGGGCCCGGCGAGGGCGAGGCCCAGCAGGTGGAATTCGAAGTCACCGACAAGGCGCTCGACTTTCTCGGCTACAAGGCACTTCGCGATCTGCTCGGGTCGCTTGGCCACAGTAGCGCCGGGCGCCACGACACGCGCGACCTTTCCACCGGCGTCGAGACGAGCGGGGCGCCGAAGCCCTACGAGTTCGGCGACACGCTCAACCTCGACGCAACGGCGACGATACTCAACGCGGTCAGCCGCCAGGCCGCCGAGCGGCAGGCCGCGGCCGAGTCCGCACACCAGGCAGCAGAGGCGCGCGGCTATCGACCCGAGCCGGGTCCCGGTCCGGCCGTCGTCACCGGCGGTATCGACATCGACTACCAGGACCTGATGGTGGCGCAGGGCGAGTACCAGAGTTCGTGCGCGACGGTGCTGATGCTCGACTGCAGCCATAGCATGATCCTCTACGGTGAGGACCGGTTCACGCCGGCCAAGCGGGTCGCGATGGCGCTCTCGCACCTGATTCGCACGCAGTATCCCGGCGACACGCTGCAGGCGGTGCTGTTCCACGACAGCGCGGAGGAGATTCCAATCCGCGAGCTGGGGCGGGTCCGGGTCGGCCCGTACTACACGAACACCCGCGAAGGGCTGCGGCTGGCCCGCCGCCTGCTCGAGAAGCAGCGCAAGGACATGCGGCAGATCGTGATGATCACCGACGGCAAGCCGTCGGCGCTGACCCAGCCGGATGGGCGGATTTACAAGAACGCCTTCGGGCTCGACCCGTTCGTGATCGCGGAGACCTTCGCCGAGGTCTCGGCTTGCGCCCGGGCCGGGATCATGATCAACACCTTCATGCTGGCCCGCGACTACGACCTGGTCGCGTTCGTGCGCCGGGTGGCGGCGATGTGCCGGGGCAAGGCCTACTTCACCACGCCCTACACGCTCGGCCAGTACGTGCTGATGGACTACATGGACAAGAAGACGAGGACGGTGCACTGATGTGGGCCAGCACCATCCCGATCTTCCCCTTACCGACGGTCGTTCTCTTCCCCAACGTCTTCCTGCCGCTGCACATCTTCGAGCCGCGCTACCGTCAGATGATCGGCGACGCGCTGTCGGGCGATCGCCTGATTGGAATGACGCTGCTGAGGGAGGCAGCAACGGCCGAGGACGCGCTGCCGACGGTCTACGGCGTCGGGTGTTCGGGCGTCATCACCCATGTCGAGCGGCTCGCCGACGGATGCTTCAACATCATCCTGCGCGGCGTGGAGAAGTTCGAGATCCTCGGCGAGGAAACGCCGTCGCCCGGGCAGCTGTATCGGAAGGCGATTATCAACGGCGTCGACGAAGCGGTGGATGGGGTGGAACGCGATCAGCTGGCATTCGAGCGGCGGCGGCTCGAGACCCGGCTCGCACCGCTCTTCGAACGCGCGCTGGCCGAGTCGTTCCTGCCGCAGACGATGCCCGACGCCGATCTCGTCAACGCGCTGGCGCAGTACCTGGAGTTCGAGCCGGTCGAGCGCCAGGCGCTGCTCGAGCAGCCCGGGCCGCTGGCCCGCTGCCGGGCGATGATGGAGCTGCTCGACGTCAAGGCCCTGCTCGAGAAGACGGCGGCCGCGGATACGGGAACGGTGCACTAGAGGGCGGCCTGCCTGCGCCGCGAAGCGGCGCCTGCTGCGCGGCCTAGCCGCGCAGGACGTGCGCCGCCGTGATCTCGCGAATCGACGGCGTCCCCATCTGGCGCATCACCAGCGTCAGCTCGGCGCGCAAGATCTCGAGCACCCGATCAACGCCTTCCTGCCCAAACGCCGACAGGCCCCAGATGTACGGCCGGCCGATGCCCACCGCTCGGGCGCCGAGCGCCAGCGCCTTGTAGATATCGGTGCCTCGGCGGAACCCGCCGTCGACGAACACCGGGATGCGCCCGCCTACCGCTTCCACGACCTCCGGCAAGCATTCGATCGTCGGCCGCAGCGTGTCGGCCGCGCGTCCGCCGTGATTCGACACGACGATGCCGTCGGCGCCGTGCTCGACCGCGAGGCGCGCGTCGTCCGCGCCGTCCAGCCCCTTCAGGACCAGCTTCATGCGAGTCAGCTTCTTCAGCCGATCGACGAACGCCCACGTCGCTTCCGGCGGGTTGTAGACGCCCTGCAGTCCTTCGTACATCGGAAGGTGGATGCGGACACCAGGCCCCTGGGTGTGGCAGGCCTGGCAGTTGCGCGCGTCCTGCCGCGCCAGGCGGGTCATGTTCGGCGTGTTGCGGCCGGCCAGCAGGTCCACGGTCCAGACGAGCACCGGGCAGCCGGCGTCCTCGACGCGCTTCACCAGCTGCTCGGTGTCGTCCCACTTTCTCGGCATGTAGAGCTGATACCAGGGCGGCGTGCCGAGCGCCTTCGCCACTTCCTCGAGCGGATACGACGTCACCGACGACAGAACCATCGCGTGCCGCCTGGCGCGGGCGGCACGAGCGGTGCCAAGCTCGCCGTCGGCATGGAAGGCCTGCTGGCCGCCGACCGGGCAGACGAAGATCGGCGTGTCCCACGTCGCCCCGAACACCTCGGTGGAGAGGTCGGCTTTCGACACGTCGATCAGGCGCCGCGGCTTGAGGCGGATCCGCTGGAAGGCCTCGCTGTTGGCCCTGACGGTCTGGTTCGCGTCCGAGCCGCTGGCCATGTAGCCCCAGTGCGCGGGCGGCAGGATGCGGCGGGCCGGCTCCTCGAAATCGAGGACGTCGAGCGCGTCCTTGGCGCTGGCCAACGCGGCCGGTTCATGAGACGCCGCCAGCTGCCGCGCCCAGGCTCTTGTTGCGGGAGCAACGATCGTACTGGCGGCGACGAACTGCAGGAACTGCCGGCGGTGTGGATCCATGCCGCGCAGCCTACTCCCGGCGCTGATGGTGAGCAAGGCTGAGGTTCCCCCTACCGGCGACGCCGGCCGGCCGCGCGAAGCGGCGCGCTCCGCCCGCCGGAGCCGAAGCGACAGCGGGCGGCCTTCAGTGGCTCATCGCGTAGATCACCGCGTTGATCGCCAGCGCGTAGCCATTCGGAGAGAACCGATAGAAGAACTCGGGATCCTCACCTTCCCGCTCCCACGAGTCCGAAATGTCGGTGTCGTGGGTCATCAGGATCATGATCCGGCCCTTTCGATCGTAGATCGCCTTGATGTCGGGGACGGCCGTCTCGAGGCCGCGCTCGCTCGTCCCGCCGCCGGAGCGGCGCCAGTGGCTGATCGACGGAATCTGCGGCAGCTTCGCCACCTCGAACACCGTTCGCCAGAACGGATGCGCGGGCGGGACGTCCTCGATCGGATACTCGGACGGCGGCAGGATCCGGCTCACCTGCTCGGTCCACACCTGCCACGCGTGCTCGCCCCAGAAGTCGTCCACCCACAGGAAGCCGCCCTTCTCGAAGTAGGCGCGCAGCGCACTGACCTCGGCGGCGTCGAAGCTGACCGTCCCGATGTCCGACGCCAGCAGGAACGGGCATTGATAGAGGAACGGGTCGGTCGCCCGCACCACCAGGTGGTTGGATTCACCGCCCGGCTGACGACTGATCCGCGTCTTGGTCAGCTCGCCGAGGCGAATCGGGAAGTTGAGGTCCGCTCCTGGATAGTCGGTGTTCCACCCCGAGCCGCTCGGCTCGCGCCACGCGCTCGTGTACATCAACCGGCAGAAGTTGAACCGCCCGTCGAAGCTCTCCTGGTTCGGAAACCGCGGCGGGAACCGCCGGCCCCACCCGCCGCGCCACATGCCAGGCTCCTGGGCCGCGACCGCCGCGGTCAGAAGCAGGAGCACGATCGCCAGCGCCCGGACGCCGCGGCCACGCATCGTCAGTGGGTCATCATGTACATGGCCACGTTCATGCCGAGGGCGTAGCCATTCGGCGAAAACGCATAGAAATACTCGAGCTGCTCGCCCTCGCGCTCCCACGAGTCGCCGATGTCGGTGTTATGGGTCATCAGCACCATCACCCGCCCGTGCGAGTCGCTGATCGCGGCCATGTGGGCCCGCGCAGAGAGCGGGCCCATCTCGGAGGTATCACCACCCGACTGCAGCCAGTACTGCCAGGCCGGCACCTGCGGGATTGCCTGGACGTCGAACAGCGAGCGATAGATCGGATGCTCGCGGGTCAGGTCCTTGATCGGATACTGCCCTGGCGGCAGCACCTTGGCGATCTCGCGCGCGAAGTCGTCCCAGGCATACGGCCCCCAATAGTCGTCGACCCAGAGGAAGCCGCCCTTCAGCAGGTACTCGCGAAGGCCCTGCGCGTCCTCGGGCGAAAAGCCGGCGCTGCCCGGATCCGAGGCCATGACGAAGGGACACATCGACAGCCAGTCCTCGGTCGGCCTGACCACGATGTGGGCCGGCTCGGCGCCGTGCTTCGAGACCACCGTCTTGGTCATCTCTGAGAGCCGAATCGAGAAGTTGATGTCGGCGTAGGGATAGTCGGTGCCCCATCCCATGCCGCGCTGCTGGGCCCGGACCGCGGTGTACTGCAGGCGGCAGAAGTGAAAGCGGCCGTCCTGGTCAGCGTCGGTCGCGTAGCGGGGCGGCACACCGGCCTCGCCGCCCCACCGTCCGTATCCGCCGCGCCAGCCGCGCTGCGCCTCCGCCAGCGAAGCCGCCAGCACGATGGCGACGAGCGACGCGCCGGCGAGACGGATCATTTCTGCGTCCGCGACTTCGACAGCGAGCGGTAGTACTCCTCGACGAGCGGCCTGAACTCGGGCGGGACGTCTTCCGCCCCGGCGACGATCGCGCGATCGACGTCGGCGCCGGCCTGGCGCCGCAGGTTGTATTCGAAGCGCTTGATGCCCTCGGCCACGTAGCTCTGGAGCCGGGCCAGTTCCTCGACGCTGTGATAGACGCGCTCGGAATCGAGCTCGCGCATCCGCCGCATGATCTCGTCGAGCTCGCGCGGATCGAGCCCCTGTTCGCGCAGCTGGTTGCGAAGCGCCTGGGCATCGCCGAGCCAGCGGCGAGCCTCGCCGCGGAACTGACGGATATCGTCGGCAGTGTAGTAGTCGCCGGGCCGGCGATCGCCCCACGGGCCGCCGCCCCATGCCGCGCCGCCGCGCGTGTCGCCCCCGCCCCATGCGCCGTCGGCGCCGCCATCCTGTTGACCGCCGCCCTGCTGGCCGGCTTGTCCTTGCTGGCCGGCCTGTCCTTGCTGACCCGCCTGACCTTGCTGGCCCTGCTGACCCGATTGGCCTTGCTGGCCAGCCTGTCCTTGTCGACCGGCCTGGCCCTGCTGACCGGCCTGGCCTTGCTGGCCACGTTGGCCGGCTTGACCCTGCTGGCCTTGTTGTCCTTGCTGTCCCTGCGCCCCCTGCTGATCGCGGCCGCGCTGTCCCTCTCGAGCGCGTTCCTCCATGCGGCGGCCCAGCGACTCGGCGTTGCGGGCCAGTTCCCTCGCGCGCTCGACCGCGTCGGGCCCGCGCGCCTGCCCCATCTTGTTCGCGGCGTCGGCCGCCTGGCTCAGCGACTGCCGCAGTTGATCGACATTCACGCCGATCTGCGCCTCGAGGTTGCGCGCGAACTCTTCGTTGGCGCCGCCCTGGGCCGCGCGTTTCGAATAACGAATCTTCTCTTTCAGCTGGTTGTCGCGGATTCCGTTGGCGGCCTCGGTGACCTTGCGCGACACGTCCTTCGCGTCCTTTGCCGTCTCGTTGGCGAGACGATCGAGCTGCTGCTCGAGTCCGGCCACCTTCTGCTCCAGCATGTCCTTGCGCTGCCCGACGACCTGCGCGCGGCCCATCCGGTCGGCGCCTGCGTTCGGCAGGTCGTTCACGTCGTCGGCGATCTCCTTCTGCTCGCGGGCGATCTCTTCGGCCTGCTGGAGCGCGTCGCGGACATCGCGGCTGGCGCGATCGCCCTGCGACCGCTGCAGCTGGCGCTGCGCTTCGCGCAGCCGCTCGGCGGCGGAGGCGGCCTGTCCCTGGGCGCTGGCGTCGCCGTTGCTCGCGGCGCGCCGCATCGCGTCGGCCGCGTCGCGCAGCTGCCGCGCGGTGTTCGCCAGATCCTGGCGGTTCTGATCGCGCGACAACCGCTCCAGCTGGCGCGCCGCTTCCTCGGCCTGCTCGGCGAGCTGACGCTGGAGGTCGTTGCCATTCCCGCGCGGCGCCTGACCGGCGGCCATCCGCCGCTGGCGCTCGATTTCCTGTTCCTGCCGACGCGCCAGTTCCTTCAGCTTCTCGGCGAGCTCGTCGATCCGCTGGTCGCCGGCCTGCTGGCTGGCGCGCTGGTTCGTCTCGTACTGGTTCGCCATCTTGTCCAGTTCCATCTTGAACAAGTCGGCAAGGTCTTCGGCAATCGACCCGGCGCCGCCACCGCCGCCGCCGGCATTGCGCTGCGTCTGGACCTGCAGCTCGAACTCCTCCTCGGCCTGCTGCAGCAGCTGCAGAGCCCGCTGCTCGGGCGGCAGCGCGCCATCAGGGCTCTGGGTCTGCAGCTTGCCCTCCGCCGCCTTCATCGACTCGGCGGCCTGCGGCAGCAGCTCGCCGATCTTCTGGAACGCCGGATCGGGTGTGACCAGCCGGCTGTTCATCCGCTCGACCAGCCCCTCCACCTGCTCGCGCAGCTTGCTCTGGGACAGCGTCAGGACAGTCATGCCCTCCTTGAACTTGTCACCGGCCATGCGCTTGCGGTCGCGCTGCATGTTGAAGGTGCCGGCCACGATCTGCCGCTGTTGCTGTGACAGCGCGCCGACCTGGTCCATCCCGCCGCCGCCCCCGCCGCCGCCGCCCCCGCCCATCGATGCCGCGGGCTTGAAGTCCTTGTTGAACGGGCGGACTCGCAGGAAATACATGTCGCTCGTCGCGCGCTGCGGCCCGGCAATGGCGTTGTTGTCCATCGCCCGGGCGTAGTACGACACCGCGTCACCCGGCTTGACGCCGAGCTCTTCCAGGTAGAACGTGTGGCCCGCGGTCACTTCCTGCAGCGGTTTGCTGCCCTCGAACAGCTTCACCGTCTTCTCGGGCCCGCCGTTCACCGAATAGATCAGCTCCAGGTTCTTGACCGCGTAGTCGTCGTCGGCCCGCACTTCGACCGGGAACTCCTGTACGGGCGATGCGTCCGTGTCTCGCCCCGGTTTCGCGATCGCGACCGTCGGCGTCTGGTCGGTGAGAATGTCGATCGTGTACTGCGGCGAAGCCGTGACCCGTTCGCCGCTCGGCGCGTCGAGCTCGATGCGGTAGAAGCCGTCGGTCTTCGCCGTGAACGCCGCGGTCAATGTTCCGTCGGGGCCCGCGGTCACCGGCACGCTCTCGTTGTCGCCAATCATGACCCGGCCGCCCTTCGAGGCCATGGTCGGCGTGATCGTGAGCGACACGTCGGTGCCGCTCAGCACGGCGATGTCGCCGCCGTCTTCGATCTTGCGCGGTTCGAGCCCGGTGTATGAGGGAAAGCGATATTCCAGATCGAGCTTCTTCACATACGGCAGCTCGACTACCTTCAACGTGTAGGTCGGCGAGCGCACGCCTGCCGCTTCCACGAAGTACTCGAGGGTATCGCCGAGATCGAACAGCAGCCCCTCGTAGGTGCCGTTCTCCGCTTTCAGCATCGCGACGCGCTCGTAGCTGGCCTCGGCGCCCTTCCTGAAGACGACTGCCGCATCGGTCGCGTCGAACCCGGACAGCGTCGCGGCGATTGACTGATCGGCGCCCTTCGGCACGGTGGCATCACCAGGCTTGACCTCGATGCGGTACGGCGCCGCCGCTTCGAGGCTGCGCGAAATCATGAACAGCGCCGACAGCGTCTGGCGCAGGAGCGCCGGGCCGATCGTGAACGCAAGCAGCGTCGCCACCGAAACAGCGGTGACGGCCATGCTGAAGCGGCGCAGCGGCTCGCGCTCGATGCGCGCGCCATCCTCGACCGCGTGCAGGCGGTCAATCGCGCTTTCGATCATCCGCTGCACGAGCGCTGGCGAGGCGGCGCGATCGCCCGGCTCGGCCATCGCGGTGAGGATCGTGTTCTCGAGCGTCGGCTCGTGCTCCTCCAGGTACAGCGCGACCTGTTCGTCGCTGACCCTCCGCAGCAGCGGTCGGGCGAAGAACCATGCGGCCGCGCCGGCCAGGAGCACCGCGGCCACGATCCGGAACCAGACGATCGACGCCGGCGAGAAGCGGAAGTAGTCGAGCGCCGCGGCCATGGCGAAGATCGCCAGCACGCCGGCGACGAGGAAGCCGACCGCGCCGCGAGCCGCGAGCTTCGCCCGCCACCGCTTCCGCACCTGCCGGATGACGGCGATGAGTTCGGTGCGAGCGTGCTCGTTGATCACTAGGACCTCCCTACAGCCTGGCGGGTGCGAGCCGGCGTGACAGCCACGATTCGGCGATCAGCAGCAGGATACCCGCAAGCAGCAGGTACCACCAGATACGTTGTGCCTGTTCCTGGACCTCGTCAGGGACGGTTGCAGCCGGGCCACCGGAGCCATTGCCGGACGGCTGGCCAGTGACGGCCACACTCACTTCCGCCGGGTCGATCCGCGTCAGGTCCGATTCGGCGAGGTCCACGTTACTGGCGACCACCTGCAGCGACTGGCCCTCGCGCGCGCCCCGCACCTCATAGAAGCCGGCCTGTTCTACCCCGAGGGCCGAGGCGCCTTCCGGCGGTGACTGGCGCTGGCCGTCCGGTCCAAGCACCACCAGGGGTGTCGTGTTGGACGTCGCCGGCACGTCTATGGCCTGCCCGACCGTCATCCACCCGGGTTGCTCGCGGTAGCCGGCCGCTTCGCGGACGAGTTGATGGACGAACGGCAGGTACACCGGCTTGAGCGCCAGATCGTTCCAGGAGAGATCGAGCGTCGTAGCCCAGACCAGCACGTGCCCGCGTCCCACCGTGGCTTCGACGAGCGCCGCGGTTCCACCATCGAAGCGTGCCAGGGTTACGGCATTGGGGCGCGCGGTCACGAGGCGGTAGCCATAGACCCGCGTCGTGGAGAAGTCGCCGCTCCGCGGCGCCCGGAACGGCTCGAACACGGCGTGGCCGTAGTCGAAGCCGCTCAACTTCGCCGCCGCACCGCGCGTGCGGTCCTCGATATTGCCGACCGTGGCGGGCACCCAGTCGGCTTGCGGCAGCGAGCCGCGCGGGCCGAGGGCCACGATCAAACCGCCGCCTCCCTCGACGTAGGTCTTGAGTCGCCCCGCGACCGCATCTCCGAGAGGCAGGTCCTGGAGGACCACGACACGAGTCCGCGCCAGTGTCTCCGCGGTGAGCACGTCCACCTGCGCGGTGTTGACCTCGAACCTCGGTCGATCGCCAATCGCCAGCGCGCGGGTGAGATACAGATCGCTGTCGCCGCGATTGCCGCTGCCGACGAGCAGCACGGTCACCGCGGTGGGCGGCGCGATGACGGCGTAGAACGCGTTGTCAGCGGCGAGGCTGTCGTCGGGTATCCGGGCGACGACGCGGAGCCCGGCCGGAGGAACCGTCACCGGGGCAAACGCCGCCGACGCCGAACTACCCGCCGCGATGCTGAGCTGCTGCGACTGCACGACCCGGCCGTCCACCTCGAGATCGAGCTTCACGTTGCTCGCCGGTTCACTGCCGCGATTGGTCGCGCCGGCCGTGATCACCGCGCGGTCCTGGTTCTCGACGCGGACACGCTGGACGGAGATCGGCGTCACCGCGACGTTGCCGCCGGCCGGGGGCGGCACCGCCACCGGCGTGAACACCGCTCCTGACGGCAAACGGAACGCTTCGTCCGGCTGCCAGCCGACGCGCTGGAAGTCCGACACGAGCACCGCTTCCTTCCTCGGCAGCGACGACTCGGCGAGCACGCTCGAGGCCACTTTCAGCGCCGGCGCATAGCGCGTGGTGCCTGCCGACGGTTGCGCGCGATCGATCTCATCGATGACCCGCGACGCGTCCGCGCTCGATCGCAGCACCATTTCCGCCGACGACGAGAACAGCACCAGCGAGACGCGATCGAGCCCGGTCAGCCCCTGCAGCGCCTGGCGCGCGGCCTGCTGGGCCCGCGCCCAGGTATCACCGGCCCCCATGCTGTACGAGCGATCCAGCAGCACGATAATCTCGCGCGCCCCGCCGCCGGAGGCCGACAGCTCCGAGCCGCGCATGAACGGCCGCGCGAACGCGGCGATGATCAGCGCCAGGGCTGCCGCCCGCAACGCGAGCAGCAGCAGGTCGCGGAGCCTGCGCCGCTTCACCGACTCATACGGGATCTTCTTGAGGAACATCAGCGACGGGAACTCGACGACGGTGGTCCGTTCCCGCTGGGTGAGGTGGATCAGCACCGGGATCGCGAGCGCGGCGAGGCCGAGCAGGAACAGCGGCGTGAGAAAAGTCATCGCGTGCGCGTCAGCCGATCGCGGATCGACAGGTATTGGAACAAAGCGTGATCGAGCGGCATCGAGGTCTTGAGCAGCATGTAGTCCATGCGCTGGGCGGTCGCTCGCGATGACAGTTCGTCGACGTGAGCCTTGATCAAGGCTCGGTACTGTTCGGCGAACGCGTCGGGGACGATCGGCAGCTGGTCGCCGCTCTCGATGTCCTCGAAGGCCGACGGCTCGAAGTAGGGGAACTCGACCTCAGCGGGATCCAGCACGTGGAAGAGAATTACGTCGTTGCCGCGGAACCGCAACGGCACAACCGCCCGGAAAATCTGGTCGGGCTCGGCGTAGAAGTCGGAGATGACGACAATGATGCCGCGCCGGCCGAAGTGCTCGGCCAGCTTCTCGAACGGCGGGCCGATGTCACCGGGTCGCTCGGCCGCCGCTCGATCGATCGTGTGCAGCACCACGTCGAGGTGCTTGGCCGAGGGCGGGACATGGTCGACCACGTCGTGGTCGAAGGTTACCAGGCCGACGCGATCGCGCTGCTGGTGAACGAGATAGGTCAGGCACGCGGCGAGGAACTTCGCGTACTCGAGCTTGCTGATCCGCTCGCCGAAGGCCATTGATTTCGAGACGTCGAGGAGCACCGAAAAGTTGGCGTTCGAATCGGCCTCGAACTCCTTGAGGAAGAACTTGTCGGTCCGGGCGAACACCTTCCAGTCCACGCGCCGGATGTCGT
>Ga0310810_10006885_pt1 | contig 12894 bp, 10 predicted proteins | sample NCmetagenome_FD_207641 | JGI IMG/M metagenome (GOLD analysis project Ga0310810, IMG submission 207641) | Soil microbial communities from experimental microcosm in Duke University, North Carolina, United States - NC | ecosystem: Engineered > Artificial ecosystem > Soil microcosm > Unclassified ... | reverse complement strand
TCCGCACCAGAATATTCTCTATCTCCGCACGCTGGGCGAAGCTGCCGAGATCCGCCAGCGCCTGGCCGCGGCAGAGGACGTGGTCGTAATCGGCGGAGGCTTTATCGGACTCGAGGTCGCGGCCGCGGCGCGAACTCTCAACAAGCAGGTCACCGTGATCGAAGGCCAAGAGCGGCTCATGGCGCGCGTGGTGGCGCCGGTTGTATCCGAATACTTTCGCGGCCAGCACGAGAACAAGGGCGTCGACGTCCTGCTGAACGCGGCGCTCGAGAGGATCGGGGAAAAGGAAGTGCTGTTGCGGGAAGGAATGCGCCGGCCGGCGGATCTGGTGATTGCCGGGATCGGCGTCGTGCCGAACCTGGAATTGGCGCGCGACGCGGGCTTGCCGGTGGGCAACGGGATCATGGTAGACGAGTACCTGCAAACCCCGGACGAGCGCATTTTTGCGATCGGCGATTGTGCCGAGAGTCCGAATCCCTTCACGGGAGCTTTAGCGCGGCTGGAGTCGGTGCAGAACGCGGTGGATCAGGCGGCGTCAGTCGCGAAGACCATCGTGGGCCGTGGCGCGCCGTATACGGCCGTGCCTTGGTTTTGGACGGATCAGTACGATATTCACCTGCAGATGGCCGGACTGCCGGCGGGATTTGACCAGGTGGTGACGCGCGGAGACCCCGGGAGTCGCAAGTTTTCCGTGTTCTACTTCCGGGAAGAACGGCTGTGCGCGGTGGATTCCATCAACAGGCCGGCCGATCATCTGTCGGCGAGGAAGCTGATCGGAGCTCGCACGACACTGAGCCCCGATCAAGCCAAGGATGAAAGCTTCGATCTAAAAGCGGCGCTTAATTAACCGACGTACACTGGCAGCCGGCGTAGATTTCGTCTAGCGCCCCGTTCAGTGCGTCCAGCACGCGATCCGCAACGGCGGCGGCCTCGGCAGCCGGGACCTGGTGCCGCTCGATCAGAGCTTCCCACTGCGCGGCGTGCTCCACATCGGCAGATTCGTGCACCGCGAAGTAGCGCAGCGTCTCGTCGTCGGTGATCTTGTAGTTGGCCTTGAGACCCTCGATCTTGGCGGCCGATACGGCCGGGATCTGGTTTTCGTAGCAGTACAGGCCCGCAGCGGCGAGTCCGGTGTCCATCTTGGCGATGGAACGGAACGTGTCCACCAGCGCTTTCATCTTTGGGCCGGCGGCTTGACCGAGTACGGCCTGGCGCGATTCGCCCAGTCCGGCTGCGAAGTCCAGCCACAGGTCGGGATGGGTAGGCGAAGTGGCTTCTTCATCAGCCAGGTTCGCGGCGATCGTCTGCCGGGATGCGAGGTCTTCGCAGCGGCTGTGCATCTCGCTCAAGTAAGCCGGAAACGCCCGTACGTGGCTGAAGTACTGGCGCGCGTAGGACTGCAGGTCCTCAAGAGATAGCTCGCCCTTGCTCCAGGCCACATAAAATGGGTGCTTCAAAAGGTGTTTTGCATCAATCTTTTGGTTCAAAACTTCGATGGTCGAAGACATATGTGCTGTATTCTACCAGAATGTGGGCCGCCTCCCTAGTGATGATGGTGTGCTCCTGGCTCTCCTACGTGGATCGCCAGATTCTGGCGACGCTTTCCGTGTTGATTCTGGCCGATACGGGCCTGAGCACCGAGCGGTACACGGAAGTGGTTTCCGCGTTCTCGATCGCCTACATGCTCGGGAATCCGTTGTGGGGCTCGCTGCTGGATTACGTCGGATTGCGCAAAGGCATGCTGGCGGCCGTTGCGATCTGGAGCGTTGCCAGCGCATCGCATGCCTGGGTGGGGTATGGAACGGCGGCGTTTCTGGGACTCGCGGCGGCTCGCGCACTGTTGGGTTTCGGCGAAGGAGCGACTTTTCCCGGAGGATTCCGCACCGCGATGGATTCCCTGCCCTCGAACCGCCAAGCGCGCGGGATCGCTATTTCCTATAGCGGCGGATCGCTGGGAGCGATCGTGACGCCGTTCCTGGTGATCCCGATCGCGGCGCGTTTTGGATGGAGGACGGCGTTCCTGGTGACCGGCACGCTGGGATTCGCATGGCTCGCGCTGTGGGCTAAAGTCGCGCGGCCGCCGTATCTGCCGTTGCCGAAGCGCAGGCCGGCCAAGATCGTTTTTCCGAATCTTCTCGAACGTCGCTTCTGGGCGCTGGTGTGCGGCTATTCGCTCGGCGCGATCGCGCTCGGGCCGATCCTGTATCTCAGTTCGCTATACCTGAACCGTGTATTCAACGTCTCCCAGAACGACTTGAAGTATTACCTGTGGGTGCCTCCGGCGGGTTGGGAAGCAGGCTATTTCTTCTGGGGTTGGGCGGCGGACCGTTTTGCGTCCCATCAGAACCGGCCGGCGGGGCTGTTCGTGCTTCTGACGATTCTGGGACTACCGCTCGGGGCGGTGACGTGGATCAACTCACCCGTATTTGTGGTGGCAGTCTTCTTCTGGTCTATGTTCGTGGCGGCAGGATTCATCGTGGTCGCGTTGCGCGCCGCCGCGCGCGCTTATCCAGCCGGGCAGATGGCGATGGTAGCCGGGCTGGGCGCGGGTACGTGGTCGGCGCTAGTGGCGGTGCTGCTGCCACTGCTGGGGCGATGGTTCGACCAGGAGCGTTACACGGAAACGTTCCTGCTAGTGACGTTCATCCCGGTAGTGGGAACGGCGTTATGGCTGTGGCTGACTAGGCAGCAGGGTTCATTTGCTGATAGTGCTTCCGGTACGGCCGCCGCGTTGCCGAAATGGCGATGATCATCAGAACGGCGGAAACCGCCATCGTCAGCGCCAGCGCGGCGCCGATCATCTTGGGGTCCTTGAACAGATAATCGGTGAACACTCCCGGCAGAAGCGGTCCGAGAGACAGGCCGCCGAGGTTCAGGATGAATAGGTACAGCGCGCTGACCTGCGCCCGGACCTGATTGGGAAAGATCAGTTGCAGGGCAGCCCCGGCGGTGCCCATGGGCAGCACCAGGAAGAAGAATCCCGGGCCGATCAGCGCCAGCGACAACGCCGCGCTAGGCATCAGCATCGCGGGAGCCAAAAGCAGCAGGATTCCGATAGCGCAGGGAATGCCCACCAGCAGCGCTCCGTCCACCCTGCCCTGCTTTTGCCAGCGCTCGCTAAACCATCCGCCCAGGTACAGGCCCAGGCAGCCAAACGGAAGAATCAGGAATCCCAGGGCGCGTCCGGTCTGGCCGATGGTCCAGCCGTGGACGCGAAGGAAATAGGTGGGCACCCAGGCGGTGAACCCATAGTTGCATGCGGCCTGAAGGGCAAAACCCACGGAGATACCCAGGACCGACTGCCAGCGCGAGCGGATTTCGATAAACGTGTCCGCGATCGTCAGCTTGGCGATGCCGGTGGACGTGCGCGCCAGGTTCCTCCGAATCGGCTCTTTCACGGTAAACACCAGCAGGGCGAACAGCAGTCCGGGCAAGCCCAGAATCAGAAATGTTACTCGCCAGGAGGCCATGTTTCCAAGAATCGGCAGGGTCATTTCAGGCTGGCGAGTCACGGCCTGGACCACGGTTCCCCCGACAATGAGCGCTAGGCTCGATCCGAGGAGGTTGCCGATATAGAACACGCTCAGGGCGGCTCCCAGCCGTTCCTTGGGAAAGAGATCCGACAGGATCGAGAAGGACGCCGGATTCAGCCCGGCCTCACCGATGCCCACACCGACGCGGGCCAGGAACAACATCGTGTAACTCCGGGCCAAGGCGCATCCCGCCGTGAAGAGGCTCCAGAATGCAATGGCGATCGAGATGAGATTGCGGCGATTGGCCGAATCCGCCACGCGTCCCAGCGGCAGGCCCATTACGGCGTAAAACAGCGCGAACGCAGTTCCGGCCAGCAGGCCCACCAGCGTGTCGTTGATCTTCAGATCGGCCTTGATGAAGGGCACCAGCAAACCGAGGATCTGCCGGTCGACGAAGGAGAGCGCGTAGCACAGCATCAGCACGATGGCGGCGTACCAAGCGGTATTCGAGGAGACCGGGGCCGGCGTGCCGGACGTGTCGGTCTCGGTGCGGCGGGTGGGCGTCATGGTCCGAACCAATATACTGCAATCGTGGTGTTGACGATCCCCCAGCGCGGAATGGTGCTTCTGATCGGTGCGGCCGGAAGCGGCAAATCGACCTTCGCGCGAAAACATTTTAGGAGCACGGAGATCGTCTCGTCGGATGCACTGAGGGCCGCCGTCTCCGACGACGAATCCGACCAGAGCGCCTCGGGGGATGCGTTCGAACTGCTGCGCCTGATCGCCGACAAGCGCCTGCGCCGGGGGAAGCTCACGGTGATCGATGCCACCAGTGTCCAGCGAGCGGCGCGCAGCAGCCTGCTGGCTTTGGCGGGGCAAAATTCGCGGCCCGTCACGGCAATTGTCCTGAACCTACCAGGGTCGGTATGTCTGGCTCGCAACCAATCGCGGCCGGACCGGACAGTCAGCGCGGAGGTGGTCGAAAAGCAGGTGGCGGATCTGCTCGAGTCTTTGCCCGGATTGGCGCGAGAGGGATTCAAGCGCCTGTATGTGATGGATAATCCAGAGGATATCGATTCTGCGCGAGTTTTCCGAGAGCCCGATAACGTGTAATCCTTTTGGCACTGGTTTAGCACGCCAGATTCTAGGTAACATTAGACTTTAGGGGCGCCCTCGCTTGAACCTCACCGCACTATTCATCAAGCGGCCAGTCATGACCGCGCTGGTCATGATGGCGATTATCATTTTTGGCGTCGCCGGATACCGCACGCTGCCGGTCAGCGATCTCCCCAACATCGATTACCCGACCATGCAGGTGCAGGCCAGCCTGCCCGGGGCCAGCCCGGAAACCATGGCCGCCTCAGTGGCCACGGTGCTGGAGCGCCAGTTCTCGACCGTTCCTGGCCTCGATTCGATGACCTCCACCAGCGTGCGTGGACGCACCAACGTGACCCTGCAATTCTCGTTGGACCGCAACATCGACGCCGCCTCGCAGGACGTGCAGAACCAGATCGCGGCCGTGGTGCGCAAGCTTCCCGTTGGAATGCCGGCCCCGCCGCAGTTGCAAAAGGTGAATCCGGCGGACCAGGCGATCTTGTTCATGGGCCTGAATTCCTCCACGATCTCGCCGCAAGAGTTGGATGAATACGCGGAGACCCTCATCGCCCCGCGCATTTCGACCATCAACGGCGTGGCGCAGGTCAACGTGTGGGGCTCAGCGAAATTCGCCGTGCGCGCCCAGATGGATCCGAACCAGCTGGCCGCCCGCGGGATCGGAATTGACGAAGTAGCGGCGGCCATCCAGAAGCATAACGTCAATCTGCCGGCGGGAATTCTGTGGGGCGCGAATCAGGCCTACACGGTGCAAGCCGACGGCCAGTTGACGAATGCCGCCGGGTACCGGTCGCTGATCGTCTCCTACAATCACGGATCCCCGGTGCGCCTAGGCGATTTAGGGCGAGTTCTGGACGGTATCCAGAACGATAAGGAACTGGCGTGGATCAACGATACCAGCCGGGGCACCGGTGACACCCGCTCCATCATGTTCCAGGTGCAGCGTCAGCCGGGCACCAACACTGTCCAGATTGTGGACAGCATCAAGGCGCTACTTCCGGAGTTCCGGGCGCAACTGCCGCCCGCAGTCAACCTGGACGTCGTTTACGACCGCTCGACCTCCATCCGCGAGTCAGTGAATGACGTAAAGTTCACGTTGCTGTTGACCGTTGGGCTGGTGGTGCTGGTGATTTTCATCTTCCTGCGCAACATTTCGGCTACCATCATCCCCAGTCTGGCTCTTCCGCTTTCGATCGTCGGCACGTTCGCCGCGATGTACTTCCTGAACTATAGTCTGGACAATTTGTCTTTGATGGCCCTGACTTTGGCGGTCGGATTCGTGGTAGACGACGCCATTGTCGTGCTGGAGAACATCGTCCGGCACATGGAAATGGGAAAGTCGCGCATGGCGGCGGCGATCGAGGGAGGCCGCGAGATCGGCTTCACCGTACTTTCGATGACGCTGTCGCTTACCTCCGTCTTTATTCCGGTGCTGTTCATGGGCGGAATCGTCGGACGGCTGTTCCACGAGTTCGCGGTTGTAATCAGCGTGGCGATTCTGATTTCCGGATTCGTTTCGCTCAGTCTGACCCCCATGCTGTGCAGCCGCTTCCTGCGGCCGCCCGGCGAAAAGCACGGCAAGCTGTTCCAGACGACCGAACGCGGGTTCGACGCCCTCCGCAACTTTTACCGGTGGACGCTCAACGGCGTAATTCGGCATCGCTTTGTCACGCTGCTGACGGCGGCGGCCACGCTGGCGATCACCGTGTATCTGTATGGATTGGTTCCCAAGGGCTTCATCCCCAGCCAGGACACCAATCAGATTAATGCTTCCACCGAGTTTTCCCAGGATGCATCCTTCGACATCATGGGACGGCTGCAACAGCAAGTGGATGCCATAATCGCCCGGAATCCCAACGTGGACGCATACTTTTCCCGAACCGGCGGCGGCGGAAACAACGCCGGCAACGCAGGCAATCTGCAAATTCGCCTGAAACCGCGCTCCGAGCGGAAAGCCACGCCGGAACAGGTCATGGATGAACTGCGGCCATTCGTGAACCAGATTCCGGGGGTGAAGACCTACTTCCAAAATCCGCCGCTGGTGCGCATCGGAGGCCAGCAAAGCCGGAGCTTGTACCAATACACGCTGCAGGCGCAGAACCTCGAGGAGCTCTATCGCGCCTCGACCGATTTCGAAAAGCGCCTGAGGGATACTCAAGGATTGATCGACGTCAACAGTGATCTTCTTATCTCCAGCCCGCTGGTGGACGTAAAGATCGACCGGGATCACGCTTCGTCTCTGGGGGTGACGGCGGACCAAATCGAAGACGCTCTGTTCAATGCCTATGGTACGCGCCAGGTATCCGACATTTACGCCCCGACCAACGATTACCAGGTAATCCTGGAACTCTTGCCGCAGTATCAGGCGGATCCCAGCGCCCTCGACATGCTCTACGTGCGGTCCGCCAATGGCAAGCTGGTTTCGCTAAATACCGTCACCAAGGCTCGGACCACAGTAGGACCTCTCGCCGTGAACCACCTGGGGCAACTCCCTGCGGTAACGATCTCATTCAATCTTGCTCCAGGGATATCTCTCGGCGATGCCGTCGACAGCGTTGAGCAAGCCGCGCGCGAAACCTTGCCGGCCACGATTCACACCACATTCCAAGGCGTCGCGGCGGCGTTCCAGTCATCCTTGGTCGGGATGGGCCTGCTGGTGATCATGGCGATCCTGGTCATCTATATGGTGCTGGGGATCCTCTACGAGAGCTTCATCCATCCCATCACGATTCTTTCCGGGCTGCCTTCCGCCGGAATGGGCGCGCTGGCGACGCTGCTGTTGTTCCGCAACGAACTGAACATTTACTCATTCGTCGGCATCATCATGCTGGTGGGAATCGTAAAAAAGAACGCCATCATGATGATCGATTTCGCGATCGAAGCCCAGCGGCTGCACAACGTTCCGCCCGCCGATGCCATTTACGAGGCGTGCCTGGTACGCTTCCGTCCCATCATGATGACCACCATGGCCGCCCTCATGGGCACCTTGCCGATCGCCTTGGGGCTCGGCGCGGGCTCCGAGGCGCGCCGCCCGCTGGGCCTGGCAGTGGTAGGTGGGCTGGTCGTCTCGCAGCTCTTGACGCTGTACATCACTCCAGTGGTGTATATCTATATGGAAGGATTCCGCGGCGGATTCGAAAAGCTCGGCAGCAAGTTTGGGCGCAAGCGGAAGAAGCGGACTGAGGCCGTGCCCGCACCGGCCGGTGTCGTGAACAACTGACGTCACCTTCGTTCACCGAGCGGTAACTTCACCCTAAATCGGAATTAAGTGCCCGCACTATTTCCTCAGGAACCTGAGGCGGCTTTTAAGGGAGATACCTTAGGCTGGGTGCCGGACCAAAGTTGTAACAAGTGCTTGGGCGTGAACCAGTGTTCCGACCAGCGGGACTGGGGCTTGAGCCTCACTTTGACAAAAAATCCCAACGGCTGCTGGCGTGTACAAGTTTCTACAATGCCCTCCAAGTGATGGGCTTTGCTCACGATCCGGACCACGGCGTCGCGCGGGAACGCGCATTCGGTGAGTATTTCGGCAAACCACTCACCAATCTCCTCCAGATTACCCAGCATGGCTTGTCGGCCCCGGCGATCGGCCCGGGTGATGAAAACCAGCTCAGAGCACAGATGTCGGCAAATCGATTTCGAATCGGGCATGACTTACTCCATGACTTTAATACTGCACGTGCTAGACCATTCCCCCGATGCCGGTGGCCGGGGATTCGACTCAGTACAGGGGGATGGAGGGTACCGCTGGCCCGAGCTGCGGCCTCAGGGTACGGGCTGTGTTGATGAGCCCCACGTGGGAAAACGCCTGGGGAAAGTTTCCAAGGAAGCGCTGGTCGACAATGCTGTACTGTTCCGGCAGCAAACCAACGTCATTGCGCAAGGCCAGCATCCGCTCCAGAATCTCGCGGGCCTCCGCATGGCAGCCCTGTAAAGCAAGGTTGTCAGCCAGCCAGAAGGTACACAGCAGAAAGGCGCCTTCTCCAGCCGGCAATCCGTCCACATTCTGCGCGGGCGGATAGCGGTAAACGAAGGGGCCATCCGCAAGTTCGCGCTGGATCAGCTCGACGGTCCCTCGGATTCGGGGATCCTCGGCGGGAAGGAAGCCAACCAGGGGCAGCACCAGCAGGCTCGCGTCGGGATCCTTGGAGCCATAGAATTGGACGAACGCATTACGTTGGGGATCGAATCCCTGGCGGCAGATGTCGGCGTGAATTTCGTCGCGCAAGGCGCGCCACGCATTCAGGTCCCCAGGCAGGCGAAACTTTTCGACAGCCCTCACGGCCCGGTCGACAGCGACCCAGGCCATCACCTTCGAATGGGTAAAGTGACGCCGGGGACCTCTCACTTCCCAAATGCCCTCATCCGGTTCTTTCCAGCCGGACTCCAGAAACTTGATCAGATCGCGCTGGATGCGCCAGGCGTTCTCATCCTCGGCCAGACCGGCCTGGCGAGCCAAATGCATGGCGTCCATGACCTCTCCGTAAACATCCAGCTGAAATTGCTTGTGAGCGGCGTTTCCGATGCGTACCGGGACCGATCCCTCATAACCCCGCAGCCAGCCGAGTTCCTGTTCCGTGAGACGGCGTTCCCCACGCAGTCCGTACATGATCTGGATCTCGGAGGGAGTGCCGGCCACGGCGCGGACCAGCCATTCCCTCCAGTCCTTGGCTTCCTTGACGTAGCCGCCGGTGAGTAAAGCGTACAGGGTAAACGTGGCATCGCGGAGCCAGCAGTAGCGATAGTCCCAGTTGCGCACTCCGCCGATCCGTTCCGGAAGAGACGTGGTAGGCGCAGCCACGATTGCGCCCGTAGGCCGATAAGTCAGCGCTTTGAGAGTGAGAAGAGAACGAACCACGGCGTCCCGCCACTCCCCGTGATAAGTGCAGCGCTCGGCCCACCGCTTCCACCACTTCTCGGTGGCCGCAAGGCTCTGACGCCAATCCTGCTCGCCCGACTTCCCGCGGTGGGTGGGAGACCAGGTCAAAGTGAACGAAACCGTCTGCCCTTCCGCGACCGTGAAATCGGCCACGGTGTGAAGATCCTCGCCATGCATGGGCACGTCCGAGCGGCAGGACAAGGTATCCGGCCCGGCCACCGCGCGTATTCCACGATCGGTATGGCGCACCCACGGCACCGTGGAACCGTAATCCGTACGAATGGCCAGATCCATGTGCATGGGGACTTCGCCGCGGCGGCCTTGGACCAGTCGCATGACATCCGACGCGCCGGTCTGGACGGGCATGAAATCGATGAGGGTCACGGCCCCGTGATCCGCTTCGAAATCGGTTTCGAGGATCATGGTGTCGCCGCGATAGCGCCGCCGCACCGCGCGGACCTCGGCCGCCGGCGCGATCCGCCAGTGTCCGTTCTCGGGGCCGCCGACCAAGGCCGCGAAGCACGCCGGGGAGTCGAACCGCGGAAAACACAGCCAGTCGATGGAACCGTGCGAAGACACCAGGGCAGCGGTATGACAATCGCCAATCAACGCGTAGTCCTCGATCCGGTCAGCCATGCTAGAAGGACTCCTGAATGGAGGATAGCGTTACGAAAACGGTCGCAGGGGCGAAGGTAAGATCTAAGTAGACTCAGAATAGCGGCGATTCTGCCGCTGTGATCAATGTGACCAATACAACCGGAACGGAAGCCGCGGGAGGCGTCGCCATCGGCCTGGAGCGTGTCCGTCGAGTCTTCGACAACCAATTCGTCGTGATCGAGGGGATGGACCTTCGCATCGACGCTGGAGAGTTCCTGGCCGTGCTGGGACCATCCGGATGCGGAAAGTCGACGCTGCTGCGGACGATCGCAAGGCTGTCAGCTCCCGACGGCGGACGCATCGTGGCCGAGCCGGATCAGTTCCAAGCCGGATTCGTGTTTCAGGACGCCCATCTCCTGCCTTGGCGAACGGTGCTGGACAACGCTGCCCTGCCGCTGGAACTGATGGGAGCCGGGCGCGAAGAACGGTACGCGAAGGCTCGGACGGTGCTGGCTCAAGTGGGACTGGCCGAAGCCGAGGAGCGTTACCCGGCGCAGCTTTCCGGCGGCATGCGCATGCGCGTGTCTCTGGCGAGAGCGCTGGTGACTGAACCTCGCCTGCTGCTGTTGGACGAGCCGTTCGCGGCGCTCGACGAGATCACGCGGTTTAATTTGGAAGTACAGCTTCGGGAGCTGTGGCAGCGCCGGGGAATGACCGTCATCTTCGTCACGCACTCGATCTCGGAAGCGGCATTCCTGGCGAATCGGGCGGTGGTGCTGGCGCGCCGCGGGGGCCGGATCAAACTTGACCGGCGCCTGGATATGCCGAACGATCGCACCAACGACTTGCGGTCCGATCCTCGGCTGGGACATGAGATGAAATTCCTGATGGGCGCGATGGAGGAAGAATGAAGAAATTCCTGCCGCCTCTGATCCCATTGGTTGTCGTTGCTGTGGCCATTGAAGCGGCAGTGCGCAGGGGAGCGTTACCGAGTTACTTGGTTCCCGCCCCCAGCGCGGTGCTCCACGCACTCTTTGAAAGTCGTGGCGAGCTGGCGGGGGCCATGGCGAAAACCTCGGCCGCCGCCGTAGTGGGCTTCGCGCTGAGCACGCTGGCGGGGATCGCGATCGCAGTGCTGCTGTCTTCCTCCCGCGCGATCCAGCGGGCATTTTATCCCTACGCCGTTTTCTTTCAGACCGTGCCGATCATCGCCATCGCGCCTTTACTGGTTATCTGGTTCGGGTACGGAATGAAAACCGTGATCGCGTCTGCATTCATCGTGTCGATCTTTCCGGTGATCGCCAACACGCTCACCGGGCTGCTTTCGACCGATCCGGCGCTGCGGGACTTGTTCCGCCTGTATGGAGCGTCGCCCGGAGTCACATTGTTCAAACTGCGATTTCCCGCGGCATTGCCGCAGATACTGACCGGACTACGGGTGGCGTCGGGCCTGGCCGTGATTGGAGCGATCGTGGGGGAGTTCATCGGCGGGCAAGGCCTGGGATCGGTGGTGGACATCGCCCGCACGCAGCAGCGAGTCGACAAGGTATTCGCGGCGGTGCTGCTGGCGTCGGCGCTGGGGTTGGCGCTGTTTGGGCTTATCAACCTGATCAGTACAGCAACGCTGCGCCGCTGGCATGCGTCCGAAGCGGGACAATAGTGGAAATGAATCGCAGAGAATTTGTAAGCCTATGCGGCGTAGCTCTGGCCGCATGCGGAAAGCCGAACAAGATCCGCCTGGCTTTGAACTGGAAGCCGGACCCGCAGTTTGGGGGATTTTATGCCGCGCCCTACCAGCAGCATGGATTGGACGTGGAGATCCTGCCGGGTGGCGCCGGCACGCCGACGGTGCAGATGATCGGGGCGGGATCGGCCGAGTTCGGCATCGTCTCGGCCGACGAATTGGTGGTGGCGCGCGCCCGCGGCAATGACGTGGTGGCGCTTTTTGCGGTGTTCCAGAATTGCCCGCAGGGGATCATGGCGCACGCCTCGCGGCATCTCGCCTCGATCGGCGATGTGCTGAAAGAGGGGACCCTGGCTATTCAGCGCGGTCTGCCGTATGCGCGCATTCTCGAGAAGAAGTACGGGTTCGATCGCGTGAAGGTGGTTCCGTCACCGGGCGGAGATATCAGCACGTTCCTGCGCGACGAAAAGTTCGCACAACAATGCTTCGTGATGTCGGAGCCATTGCAGGCGCGGCATGCGGGCGTGGATGTGAAGGTTTTCCCAGTCGCCGATATCGGCTACAACCCGTACACCACGGTGCTCGCCATCAGCGGAGCGCAGCTCAAGAGCGATCCGGACCGGGCTAAGTCCATGGTCGCGGCGGTGCGCGAGGGATGGCGGGCGTACCTGAACGATCCGAAGCCGACCAATGACCGCATGCACGAGCTGAATCCTTCGATGGACGCCGCTTCTTTCGCCGAAGTAGCCGAGGCGCAGAAATCGTTCATCGAGACCGGTCAGCTCGGCGTTATGACTTCCGAGCGTTGGACCACGCTCATCGGGCAGCTTGCGGAGCTGGGCGACATCCCGCAGGTGATGCCCGCGCAAGACTGCTTCAGAAACGTTTAGCGCGGCGACGGGGGCGCCTTGAGGAACACGAAGCGCTCACCGTCGCGAGTGGCGATGTTGCTCAGCTGGGCAGGGCTGTTTACTCCCCCCAGCGGGAAGAGAGTCCGTGGAATCCCAGCCTGCAATTCGGGACCGACCGTGATATCCGAGGCCAATAATAGGGAGGGCACCAGACCGACAAGATTGAAGAAAAACAGTTCCTTGCTGTCCTCCCGCCAGAAAATTCCACCAAGAGCCGGGTCTTTGGATACCTGCAGT
>Ga0310810_10006884_pt1 | contig 12895 bp, 9 predicted proteins | sample NCmetagenome_FD_207641 | JGI IMG/M metagenome (GOLD analysis project Ga0310810, IMG submission 207641) | Soil microbial communities from experimental microcosm in Duke University, North Carolina, United States - NC | ecosystem: Engineered > Artificial ecosystem > Soil microcosm > Unclassified ... | reverse complement strand
ACCAGGCGGTCGGCGCCGGGCAGGCGCTCGGGATCCTGCCGGTGGCCGGCGGTCCGCCCGTGCACGTGTTTCCCGGGCTGGCCGTGCCCACTGGGGTGTCGGCGATGGCGTGGGCGCCCGATGGCGCCAGCGTGCTCTACACCACCGTGGAGCGGCAGAACATCTGGCGGCAGCGCCTGTCGGGCGGCGCGCCGGAGAAGGTCACGTCGTATTCCGACGAATCGATCTTCCGCTTTGCCCTGTCACCCGACGGCAAGCAGTTGATCATCGTGCGCGGCACGCAGATACGGGACGCGTTTCTGATCTCAAATTTCAGATAACCCGGTCCACGGCGCCGTGCGCAGCCCTTGATTGCAGGCCGCCACCCGCATTAACGTCCAGCATGCTCATTCGCCGCGTCACGTGGCCGCTCGCACTGCTCTCGTTTGCCCTCGCCAGCGGCGTGCCGCTGCACCCGCACGCGGCGCCGCAGGGCGCTTCCGACACATCGGTCAGCGCCGACCTCTACGCCGGTCTGAAATGGCGCAACGTCGGGCCGTTCCACGGCGGACGCGTCGCCTCCGTCACCGGCGTCATCGGCCAGCCCGGCACCTTCTATATCGGCACGCCGCTCGGCGGCATCTGGAAGACGACCAGCGCCGGCGTCAAGTGGGACCCGATCTTCGACGGCATCACCGAGGTCGACTCGGTTGGCGCCATTCAGGTCGCCCCTTCGGATGCCAGCATCGTCTATGCCGGCAGCGGCGACTCCGTCGGCGGCAGCGACGGCAACGGCATGTACAAGTCGACCGACGCCGGGAAGACCTGGACGCACATCGGGCTCGAAGAGACGACGCGCATCAACAAGATGGTCGTCGATCCGAAAGATCCCGCCATCGTCCTGGTCTCGACGACCGGGGATGCCACGCACAAGGGGGGCGGCGTCTATCGGACGACGGACGGCGGCCGCACGTGGCAGAACGTGCTCAAGCCGGAGGGCTTCAACGGCACGCGTGATCTCGAATACGAGTTCGACGCGCCGAACTTCATCTTTGCCACAGCGCAGGGGACAGGCGGTGGATTCGGCGGCGGCGGCGCCGCGGGCCGCGGCGGAGCCGCACCTGTCCCCGCGAAGCTGTTCAAGTCGATCGACGAAGGGAAAACCTGGACGGAAGTGACAACGCTGCCGAAGTACCAGGGCCGCATCAGCGTGGCGGTCGCGATGCACACGAGCGGCCAGCGGGTCTACGTCGTCGGCCAGAACATCGACAACGGATCCGGCCTCTCTCGCTCTGACGATGGCGGCGCGACCTGGAAGCACATGGCCGGCAACGACACGCGCGTCGCCAACGGCCAGGGCAACTATCAGTCGGGCGTGTTCGTCGACCCGCAGAATCCGGACGTCGTCTATGTGACGAGCATCGCGCTGATGCGCTCGACCGACGGCGGCGAGACCTTCACCTCGTTCAAGGGGGCTCCCGGCGGCGAGGATTACCACATGATGTGGATCGACCCGACGAACGGCCAGCGCATGCTCGTCGGCGCGGATCAGGGGCCGACGGTCACGCTGGACGGCGGCAAGACGTGGAGCCTCTGGTACCCGATCCCGATCGCGCAGGTCTATCACGCGTCCACCGACGGGCGCTATCCCTATTGGATCATGGCCGCGCAGCAGGACACGGGCGCGGTGATGACGCGCAGCCGCGGCGACTTCGGGCAGGTCAACTTCACCGACTGGTCGCCGCTGCCCTCGTCCGAGTTCGGTACCTTGACCGCCGATCCGCTCCACCCCGAGATCGTCTACGGCGTCGGCTACGGACCCGGCGGCGGCGGCAGCGGCATGACGAAGATCAACACGGCGACGGGCCAGTGGCAGAACGTCGCGCCGAACTTCGGCGCCAACGCGCAGAAGTACCGGCAGGTGCGCGACTTCTGGAAGAAGTTCGACCCGTTCGATCAGCGCACGATGTACGTCGGGTATCAGTGCCTGCTGACGACGAGCGATGGCGCGCAGACGTGGAAGGTGTTCAGCCCGGATCTGACCGCCACGAAAGATCAGAAGCCGGGGCCGTGCGGCGCGCCGCCGCCTCCACCACCCGCGCCCGCGCCTGGCGCGCCACCTGCGCCCGGCGGCGGACGCGGCGGCGGTCCCGCCATCACCGACTACGTGCTGTCGACGGTCAAGAAGGGCGCGGTGTGGACCGTCAGCAGCAACGGACAGATCTACAACACCACCGACGCCGGGCTGCGCTGGACGAACGTGAGCAACATCAGCGATGCGGCAAACGTGACCTTCAACGCGATCGACGGCGCGCATCACGACGTCGCCACCGCGTACGTGTCGGGACGGTTCACCGCCGGGCGGGGCGCGCCCGAAGGCCTCGACGTCAACGTGCCGTTGATCTGGCGCACGCACGACGCCGGCAAGACCTGGACGAAGATCGTCAGCGGTTTGCCGAGCGACGAGCGCACGGGCAGCTGGGTGAACGTCGTGCGCGAGGATCCCAGGCAGAAGGGACTGCTCTTCTGCGGCACGGAGACGACCGTCTACGTCTCGTTCGACGACGGCGATCACTGGCGGTCGCTGCGGCAGAACCTGCCGAGCACCTCGATCCGCGATCTCGAGTTTCACAGCGACAACCACATGAACGACATCGTCATCGGCACCTACGGCCGCGGCTTCTGGGTGCTCGACGACATGACGCCGCTGCGCGAAATCGCGGCGAAGGCGAGCGAGATCGCGGCCGCGCCGGTGTACTTCTTCAAGCCCGGTGACGCCATCCGTTCGCGCCTCAACGCCAACTGGGATCAGCCGACGTCGATCGAGATGCCGCACGCGCCGAACCCGCCCTACGGCGCCATCCTTTATTACCACCTCAGCCACCCGCCGGCCGGCGAGATGACGCTGCAGGTATTCGACGCGGCCGGCGGTCTGGTGCGCACCATTTCCAGCACTCCGCCGCCGCCGGTCGAGGGTGCGATCTATCCGGACTACTGGCTGCTGCCGCCATCCGCACGCTCGCTGCCGACGACCGCCGGCACGAGCCGGATCAACTGGGACCTGCAGTACGAGGATCCGCCGGCATTCGACCGCGACCTCGAAAATCAGATGAACATGGTGGAAGCGATGGCCTCGCCCGGTCCGCACGGGCCGCAGGTGCCGCCGGGCACGTACACGCTCAAGCTCACCGCCGATGGCAAGAGCTACACGCAGACGCTCGTCGTCCACAACGATCCGCGCGTCGGCGACAGCGCCGCGACGCTTGCCGCGATCAAGTCGCAGCACAACCTCACGATGCTGGCCTACAAGGGCATGCACGACAGTTACAGCGGCAACGAGGAGGTCACGGCGGCGCGCGCGCAGCTCGCGGCGCTGGCGCAAGGTCAGCCGGCTGACGTTGCGGCGAAGGCGAAGGAGCTCGACACGAAGCTGGCGGCCTTCGGCGGCGCCACCGAAGGGCGTGGCGGCCGCGGCGGCGGATTCGGCGGCCGCGGCGGCGCCGTGCCCGGCGCGATGCAGTCGTTCATCGCGCTCAACAACAGCTTCAACACGATGGTCAGCATGATGCAGGTCGGCCTCGACATCGCGCCGACTCTGGCGCAGATCGAGACCTGGGAGAGCGACTGCCGGAACTACAACACGACGGTGGCGGCGTGGAAGAACGTGCAGTCGGGCGATCTGGCGGCGTTCAACGCGGCGCTGACGCAGAACCAGCTGAAGCCGCTGTCGGTCGCCCCGACGAAGCTGGCCACGGCGGTCTGCGCGTTTACGCCGGGGTCGGCGCCGGCCCGGCGGTAGTACAAATCAGACCGTCCGTTCAATACCCCTGAAGACTGCGACGGCGGCCGGAACCGTCGTCGCGGCACCAATCCCCAGCAGCGTCAAACCGACGACGCGGCGGCGCTCCGGCGTCATGCGGCCGGCAATCAGCAGGCCGATGCCGACGCCGAGCGCGGCGCGCGTGGCGACCACGAACCCGAGGGTGGGAAGATTCAGCTCCAGGCGCTTCATGATGACCTCCACGCGATCCAGCTCATGATCGAGCGGGACCTTCGCATCAGGAGGCAATTCCTGCACCAGATCCAAGTGAGAGGCGCGAGGCTTGCACCGGCGTACCGAGGAGGTTCGAGATGGCGAGCCCAGCTCAGCGAACGGCAGCACGGCGGAACGTCAAGAAGGCGGCCGCCGCGGCCAAGCGGAAGCGTACGATCGCGCACCTGCCCAAGCGCACGAGGACGGCGCTCGGGAAGCAAGCGGCGTCGGTGGCGAAACGGAAGCGGCGCTGAGCTGCTGTCACGGTCCGCTGGGCGACCGCCGCGGATGCAGGCCGGGTCTTCAGACCCGCCGTGCGCACAGAACACAGAAATGGAGGTAGGGATGGCCAAGTATGGCAAGGCGGCATCGAAGCGGGTGAAGTCGGCGATGCACCGGAAGAAGAAAGGCTCGCTGAAGAGCGGCTCGGGCCGCAAGGTGACCAGCCGCAAGCAGGCGATTGCGATCGGCCTCAGTGAAGCGCGCAAGAAAGGCGCGAAGGTCCCCCGCCGCAAGTCGTCGGGAGGCTCGAAAAAGCGGTAGGTAACCGGGCTGTAGCTTCCGCCTGAAGGCGGAAGCCACGGACGCGCGGGGCGGAAGCCCCGGGACGTCGCGGGGTGGAAGCCCCGGGACGTCGCGAGGCGGAAGCTACGCGAGTGGCGGCTGCGAGAGATCTACGCGCAGCCGCTCGTCGTGCCGCAGTTGCTGCACTTGTAGCAGGCGCCCGAGCGCACCATGATCGACCCGCAGGTCGAGCACGGCGGCGCATCCTCCTGGTTGACGATCGCCGCAAATGCGGAGGCCTTCGGCGCCGGCGAGGCGGTCGCCTTGACGTCCAGCGCCAGCTGCTCCGGCGTGGTCGTCACCTCTTCGCGGTTGTTCACGCCGGCGCGGAACTGCGCCTCGGGCGACAGGAACTTCGCCGCCAGCCAGCGGAAGATGTAGTCGACGATCGACTTGGCGAAGCGGACGTCGGGGTTGCGCGTCATCCCCGACGGCTCGAAGCGGACGTGGCTGAACTTGTCGACCAGCTCCTGGAGCGGCACGCCGTACTGCAGCGCGTAGCTGATCGCCTGCGCGAACGCATCCGCGAAGCCCGAGATGGTCGACCCTTCCTTCGCCATCACGAGGAAGATCTCGCCCGGCATCCCGTCTTCATACAACCCGACGGTGATGTAGCCCTCGTGGCCGGCGATGTCGAACTTGTGGGTGATCGCGTGGCGCTCGTCGGGCAGCTTGCGGCGCATCGGGCCGGCGGCGGGCGCAACCGCCGCGGCCAGCTGGCCGGCGTTGAGGATCGCCTGCTTCGACGTGTTCAGCGGCTGTGTCCGCTTGCTGCCGTCGCGATAGATCGAGACCGCCTTCGCGCCCATCCGCCAGGCATCGATGTAGGCCTGCTGGATGTCTTCGACCGTCGCCTCTTTCGGCACGTTGACCGTCTTCGAGATCGCCCCCGACAGGAACGGCTGGGTGGCCCCGACCATCTTGATGTGGCCCATGTAGTGGATCGAGCGCGAGCCGCGCAGCGGCTTGAAGGCGCAGTCGAACACCGCCAGATGCGGCTCCTTCACGTGCGGCGCGCCCTCGATCGTCTCGTGCTCGTCGATGTAGGAGATGATCTCGTTGATCTGCGCCGCCGAGTAGCCCAGCTTCTTCAGCGCCATCGGGACGGTCTGGTTGACGATCTTCATCATCCCGCCGCCGACCAGCTTCTTGTATTTCACCAGCGCGATGTCGGGCTCCACGCCGGTCGTGTCGCAGTCCATCATGAAGCCGATCGTGCCGGTCGGCGCCAGCACGGTCGCCTGCGCGTTGCGGAACCCGTGCTGCTCGCCCATGTCGATGACCTCGTCCCATACGGCCTTCGCCGAGTCGAGCAGGTCTTTGGGCACGTTGGTCTTGTCGATGTCCTTGATGGCGGCGCGGTGCTTCCGCATCACCCGCAGCATCGGCTCCTTGTTCTTCTCGTAGCCGCTGAACGGTCCGCCATGATCGCGGGCCACCCGCGCCGACTCGGCGTAGGCGGAGCCGTGCATCAGCGCGGTGATCGCCGCGGCATAGTCGCGGCCGCCGTCGCTGTCATACGGCAGCCCGCGTGACATCAGCAGCGCGCCGAGGTTGGCGTAGCCAAGCCCGAGCGGACGATAGGCGTGCGAATTCTTCTCGATCGTCGGCGTCGGATAGCTGGCGTTGTCGACCAGGATTTCCTGCGCCAGGATCATCGTGCGGCACGCCTTCTCGAAGCTGACGACGTCGAACTCGCCGGCGTCCTTGCCGTCCCCCTCGGTCTTGACGAACTTCATCAGGTTGATGGACGACAGGTTGCACGCCGTGTCGTCGAGGAACATGTACTCCGAGCACGGGTTGCTGGCGTTGATCCGCGCGGTGCCCGGGCAGGTATGCCAGTCGTTGATCGTGGTGTCGAACTGCATGCCGGGATCGCCGCAGATCCACGTGCCCTCGGCGATCTGCCGCATCAGGTCACGCGCCTTGTAGGTGTCCATCGGCTTGCCGTCGACCACGCTCCGCGTCGTCCACTCCGCGTCGTCCAGCACCGCGCGCATGAACTCGTCGGTGACCCGCACCGAGTTGTTGGAGTTCTGGAAGAACACCGAGCCGTAGGCGACGCCGGTGAACGAGCCGTCGTAGCCGGCGTCGATCAGCGCCCAGGCCTTCTTCTCTTCCTCGACCTTGCAGTTGATGAACTCGACGATGTCGGGGTGCTCGGCGTTGAGGATCACCATCTTCGCCGCGCGGCGCGTCTTGCCGCCCGACTTGATCACGCCGGCGAACGCGTCGAAGCCCTTCATGAACGAGACCGGGCCCGAGGCGGTACCGCCGCCGGCCAGCAGCTCCTTCGACGAGCGGATGTTGGACAGGTTCGAGCCGGTGCCCGAACCGAACTTGAAGAGCATCCCCTCGGTCTTCGCCAGGCCGAGGATCGACTCCATCGTGTCCTGCACCGAGTTGATGAAGCACGCGGAGCACTGCGGCGCCTTCTCGAAGCCGACGTTGAACCAGACCGGCGAATTGAACGCCGCCTTCTGATAGACGAGGAGGTGCTTCAGGTCCGACGCGAACGCATGCAGGTCCTCTTCGCTCGCGAAGTACTTCTGCTTGCGCGCCCACAGCGTGATCGTGTCGACGACGCGGCCGATCAGCTGCTTGACGCTGCGCTCGCGCTCGGGCGTCCCGATCTGCCCGCGGAAATATTTGGAGACGACGATGTTGGTCGCCTGCTGCGACCAGAAACGGGGAATCTCGACGTCGCGCTGCTCGAAGACGACCTCGCCCTTTTCAGAGCCGATGACCGCCGAGCGGAGGTCCCATTCGATCTCGTCGAACGGGTCCACGCCTTCGCGAGAGAAAAAGCGCTCGTACTCCAGCCCCGGTACAGACGAATGCGCAGTCGGACGGGTCGACTCCTGCACGACCGATTTCTGATTCGGGTTGACTGAAGCGCCTCTCTCCATGTTCCCTCCGCCCAATAGAAGCCACACCCGTGCCCCACGGGTCGGCCCCGACGTAAAAACTTTGTCTGGAACGCGCAGCGGCTGGCGATGTTCCCGGAGGCTGGGAGGCCCCGTTTCCGGCCGTCTCGCTGGCCGTTCAATATGGACCCCGTTTACGTCGTTGTCAAGGGCTGACTACAACATATTGTGCGCCTTATTTAGGGCAGGCGCAAGATGTTGACATTTGGCCGGAAGTTCTTCTGTCTGACCTATTAAATGGCTCAGGTGGGATTCAGCAACGGCTGGAGCTACCGGCCGGACAGCTCGCGGGCCAGCGTTTCCGCCTTCGTCGCCACGCCCTGCGCGAACACGAAATTGCCCTGCTTCAACGCCTCTTCCGCCTGCTGGATGAACCGCTTGGCGTCGTCGTAGGCCTTCTTCCGCTCGTTGCTGAGCGGACCGTAGTTCACGCCGTTGAGCAGCGCGTTCGCGCGATCGAGCGTGGCCCGGACGGTCTTCGCCGCGCTGCCGCTGTTCGCGGTCTGCGGCGTGCTCAGCTGGGCGGGCGGCTGCGACGGCGGCTGCGGAACCGGCGCGGGCGCCGGCTCGGCCGCCGGCGGTTCGACGGGCTTCGCTTCGTTCGGCTTGGCTTCGACCGTGGGCGGACGCGCTTCACGGCTGCGGTTCGGCCTGGTGGCCGGGGGCGCCGCGTTGGGCGCGGCCGGCAGCTCGTTGACCGGCTCCGGCGGCGGTTCGGGCCCGGGCTCGATCACGCGCGGCGGCGGCACGGGCACGTTCAGCCCGGGTGAGTCCGCGGGTTTTCCGGCGGCGGACGCCGAGGCACACGCGCCCGCGACGGCCGCAGCGGCCGCGAGCAACAGCGCTTGAGCGAGAATCCTCCCCCGGCCGGGACGCACTTTTCGGATCACGATTTCCAGCTGGCGCCTCGTGTGCTCGCCAAATCCAATCGAGTGTAACGCCGAACCGGCAGCGGCAGACCTGGAACTTCTACGCCTGGGGGAAGACCAGGCGAAAGCGCGTCCCGCGTCCGGGCGTGCTCTGCACCTCGACCTCGCCGTCATGCAGCTGGACGATGCGGTAGACCATCGACAGGCCGATGCCGCTGCCCTTGTCCTTGGTCGTGAAATAGAGATCGAAGATACGCTGCAGGTCCGCCGGCGGAATGCCGACGCCGGTGTCTTCCACGTCGACCTCGACGCGGCCCCGCGATCCCAAGTGACAGGTGATGCGCAGCGTGCCGCCGTCCGGCATCGCCTGGCACGCGTTGAGCGCGAGATTGAGGAGCGCCTGCCGCAGCATCGCGGGATCCGCGTTGATCGCCGGCAGGTCGCGCGGGCACTCGGACTTCACGTTGATCTTGCCCGCTTCCGCCTCCGGCCTGATCGTCGTGATCACGTCGCTGACCACGGCCGCCAGGTGCAGCGGCTGCAGCTTCAGCTCGTCGGGACGCGCGAAACGCAGGAACCCGTTCAGCACCTGGTCGAGGCGGCGGATCTCGCTCGCGATGATGTCCACGTGCTTCCCGACGTCGACGCCTGCGGCACCCGCGGGCGGACCGGAGTCGAGCCGCAGGCTGCCCGCGGACACCGGCTCGCGCAGTTTCGCGAGCTTGCCCTTCAGCAGCTCGAGGTGGATGGTCATCGCGTTCAGCGGATTCTTCACCTCGTGCGCGACGCCCGCCATCAGCCGGCCGAGCGCGGCCAGCTTGCGCGAGTAATTCAGCGTCGAGTGCATCTGCGTCATGAACCCGAGGTTGCGCGCCACCAGCATCGCGCCGACGAACTTCCCCTGCCCGTCGTCGATCGGATGCGTCATCAGGAGCAGCTCGGATGCGTCGTCGGCGGGCGTGCCGCCGGATCCGATGGGAAGATTGACCGGTCCCTGCGGCTGCTGCGCCGCGAGCGTCCGCTCGACCAGGGCGCGAATCGGATTGTCTTCCGGCACCATCTCGCTCAGCTGCCGCGACTCACCCGACGTCAGCTGCGGCAACACCGTGCCCATGGCGGGATTGGAGAAGATCAGCTTCCCTTCCGGGCTGAACAGCGCGACCGCATCCTCCAGGTTCTCGACGACGGATTCGAACTCGGTCTGGGGCGGCAGCGACTTCGCGCGCGATTCAGAGAGCTGCGCGCTCACGGCGTCGAACGAGCTGCCCAGGTCCTTGAACTCGGCGCCTTCGGGCAGATCCAGGCGCACGTCGAGCTCGCCGCGCCCGAGCCGTGTGAGGCCGCTCTGGATGACGTGAATCGGCCGCAGCATCCACTGCGACATCAGCATCGCCACGGCCGTCGAGATGAGCAGCGCGAACAGCACGCTCTGCGCCGCCAGACGAAAGGCCTTCTTCAGCTCGTTCTTGACGAGGAGCGTGGAGATTCCGATCTTGATCGATCCGAACTCCTGCTCGCCGAAGAGCAGCGGCTGGCGGATCTCGAAGGTGCGATCGGAATAGACGATCTGCAGGAGCCTCCACGCGTTCTGCTCGACGACCTTCGAGAGATCTTCCTGGTCGGGAACCGTCTGCCCTTCCTCGGCCTGGAAGCTGTGCGCGACCGCGACGCCTTCGCGGTTCACGATCGCGGCGTAGACGACGTTCTGGGAAAAGCCGACCGAGGATTCGAGCAGCGAGCGGATGCCGCCGTCCTGCTGCAGCGCGACGTAGGGATCTTTCGCGGTGGGCACGACCTCCCGCGCGCGCTGGAAGATCGCCTGGCGCAGCAGGTCGCCGCGGGAGGCGGTTTCCTCGAGGCTCAGGCGCGCCAGCGTCGCCAGGTGATAGGCGGACAGCGCCGCCACGATGACCAGGACGAGCGAGGTCACGCCAGCGACCTGACGTGACTTGATCGACATCAGTCTGCGGGAGAGAGGCAGGCGCAGGCCGCGGCGACGCGCGCCGTGACCTTAGTCGCCTGAATGCTGCCTCCGGCCCCCGCCCTCCTCGTCCTTCATGCGGTTCAGCTTGTTGTGCAGCGTCTTGAGCGAAATGCCGAGGATCTCCGCGGCGCGCGTCTTGTTGTTGCGCGTGTGGTCGAGCGTCAACAGAATCAGCCGCCGTTCCGCTTCATCCACCGTCGTCCCCGGCGTCAGCGTCATGGTCGGCAGCGTTTCTTCGCCGCGCGTGACGAGCAGCGGCGGCAGGTGGCGGGTCTCGATGAAATCGCCGTCGGCGAGAATGGTGGCGCGTTCGACAATGTTTCTGAGCTCGCGGATGTTGCCGGGCCAGGGATACTGCTCGAGGATCTGCATCGCCTCGGCGTCGATCGCCTTCACCGACTTCTCGTTCATGCCGTTGAACTCGTTCAGGAAGCGTTGGATGAGCAGCGGCACGTCCTCGCGGCGGTCGCGCAGCGGCGGCAGCTCGATCGCGAAGACGTTGAGCCGGTAATACAGATCTTCGCGCAGCTTGCCGTTCCTGACCGCGTCGGTCGGATTGAGGTTGGTCGCGGCAATCACGCGGACGTCGACCGACTGCTCCTGCCGACCGCCCAGGCGCCGGAAGCTCCGCTCCTGCAGCACCCGCAGCAGCTTGACCTGCGTGGCCGGCTGCATCTCGGCGATCTCGTCGAGAAACAGCGTGCCCCGGTGGGCGAGCTCGAACACGCCCGTACGCCGATCGTGCGCGCCGGTGAACGCCCCTTTCTCGTGCCCGAAGATCTCGCTCTCGAGCAGCGTCTCGGGGATCGCGGCGCAGTTGATGGCGACGAAGGGAAACGACGAGCGCGGGCTGAGCTCGTGGATCGTCTGCGCGACGAGCTCCTTGCCGGTGCCCGACTCGCCCCAGATCAACACCGACGCGGCGGTCGGCGCCGCCTGTTCGACGACACGGTAGACGCTGCGGATGCTCGGGCTGTTGCCGATGATTCGCCCGAAGCTGCCCTGCTCGCGCAGCTGCCGGCGCAGCTGTTTCACTTCGCGCAGCGTCTCCTGGCGCTCGACGGCTTTCTGCAGCAGGATGCGCAGCCGCGCCGGATCGACGGGTTTGCTCAGGTAGTCGTACGCGCCTTCCTTGATCGCCTCGACGGCGGACTCGACGGTGCCCTGCGCCGTGAGCAGGATGAGCGTGATATCGGACAGCTGATCTTTCAACGACCGCAGCAGTTCGAGGCCGCCCATGCGCGGCATGACGAGGTCCGACACGATGATGGCGGGGCGGAACGACGTCACCTTCTGCAACGCCTCCTCGCCGTTCACCGCTTCGTCGGTCTGAAAGCCCCACGCCCCCACCAGCTCCGACAGCCCGATTCGGGTCGCGGGATCGTCTTCGACAATGAGCACGCGCTCGCCGACAACAGGAGCCGGCGAGGTCTGATCGGTTTCGGTCACGGTAGCCACGAATTTGAGTGTAACAGGAAGAATTTACATGTCGAAGCGCGAAGCTGTCCGCCCAAGTCTTGTCAAAACAGGGTAACCTCAGCCGGTCGGCGTGGCAGTTCATTTGCACCTCATGAGCTGCAGAGGGAGGATCATGAAGAGATTACTGACGATTTCAACGGTGATCGTGCTTGCGGCGGCGTGCTCCAAAGAACCCCAGGTTCAGGGTGCCACGCCCGGCAACGCGCTGGCGTCTCCTGCGAAATCGACGGCGCCGGCGGCTCCAGAAAATGCGGCCGCGACGCCCGGCTCCGCCGACAAGGCCGCGTCTGCGGCGCCGGCATCTGGGGCTGGGTCGTCCAAAGCGCCGGCCGCGGACACGGTGAAGGCTGCGGACGCGGTCACCTATCGCGAAGTGACGCTGCCGGCCGGCACGGTGCTGCCGGTCGATCTCGAAACGGCCGTCGGCTCGGATATCAGCCGCGTCGAGCAGCCCGTGCAGGGGCGGCTGCGCCGCGCGGTCAGCGAAGACGGCGTCGAAGTGCTGCCCGCCGGCACTGCGGTGAGCGGCCACGTGACGGCGGCGGAACGGCCCGGCCGCGTGAAGGGCCGCGGCATGGTCGCGTTCCGCTTCACGCAACTCGACACGCCGGGTGAAGGCACCTCGAGAATCAGCACGGCGACGATCACGCACGTCGCGCCGGCGACGAAGCAGAAGGACACGCTGTCGATCGTGGCGCCGGCCGCCGCGGGCGCGGTGATCGGGGGCATCGCGGGCGGCAAGAGCGGCGCCCGCAAAGGCACGGTGATCGGCGGCGCTGCCGGAGGCGGCTACGTACTCGCCACGCGCGGCAAGGACGTGCGCGTCGCGAAGGGCGCCGACCTTGCCGTCAAGCTCACGGCCCCGCTGACCGTCCGCGTACCGGTTCGCAAATAGACGCAGTAAGCGAAGCTCGGTGTTGGCGTGCTCAGCTGTTGCGAGCCGCTCAGCACCGAGCACTCAGCACCGAGCACTCAGCACCGAGCACCCAGCACCGAGCACTGAGCACCCAGCACTGAGCACCCAGCACTGAGCACCCAGCACCGAGCACCGAGCACCCAG
>Ga0310810_10006882_pt1 | contig 12896 bp, 15 predicted proteins | sample NCmetagenome_FD_207641 | JGI IMG/M metagenome (GOLD analysis project Ga0310810, IMG submission 207641) | Soil microbial communities from experimental microcosm in Duke University, North Carolina, United States - NC | ecosystem: Engineered > Artificial ecosystem > Soil microcosm > Unclassified ... | reverse complement strand
AACTCGGGCACGAACAACTGGGAGATCACCAAGCGCCACATCGATGGCGACCGCTTCATCTTCGATTGCTTCGAGCGCATCCGCGATACCGCCGCCCACATGCGACAGGCGCTCGAACGTGGCGACTGGGACGACGTCGGTGCGGCGATTGCCGAGGAGTGGACCAACCGCAAGCGGCTGGCGCCAGGGGTCACTACGCCTGTCATCGACGACCTGATCGCGAGGGCGATGCGGGCCGGCGCCACCGCGGCCAAAGTGTGCGGCGCGGGCGGCGGCGGCTGCCTGTTCTGCTACGGCCCGCCCGACGCGCGCGACGCGATCACCGAGGCGCTGTCGGCCGGCGGCGCCCGGCTGCTCGACTACGAGATCGAGCGGCACGGCCTCGCTCGTGGATAATCGCGCCGTTGCGCAGGTGCTCGGCGAAATCGCCGACCTGCTCGAAATCAAGGGCGAGAACGCGTTCAAGATCCGCGCATATCGGAGCGCCGCGGACACCGTGGCCGCATGGGGCGACGCCGTCTCGCGCATGGACGAGACGCAACTGCGCGACCTTCCCGGGATCGGCAAGGATCTCACGAAGAAGATTCAGGAACTCACCTCTACCGGCGTCCTCGCCTACCATCAGGAGCTGCTCCAGGAGTTCCCGCCGACCATTCTCGATCTGCTGCGATTGCAGGGCGTCGGACCCAAGACCGTTGCCCTCCTCTACGCCTCGCTCGGGATCCGATCCGTTGACGATCTCGCCGCTGCCGCCCGCGACGGCCGCCTTCGCGACCTCAAAGGCATGGGACCGAAGAAGGAGGCGCTCATTCTCAAGGCAATCGACGAGCGCGAGAAGGATGCCGGCCGTCATCTGCTCGCCGACACGACGGCCGTTGCCGCCGAACTGATCTCTTATCTCCGGAACGCGGTACCCGCGGTCGATTTCGTGCCGGTGGGCAGCCTGCGCCGCGGCTGCGAGACGTGTGGCGACATCGACATCCTGGCCGTCGGCGGTGACCCGTCGATCATGAGCGTGTTCGTCGCATACCCAGGCGTCGAGCGCATTCTCGGCCAGGGCGACACGAAGTGCAGCCTCCGCATCCAGGGCGGATATCAGGCCGACCTGCGGCTGGTGCCTGCCGACAGCCGCGGCGCCGCGATGCAGTACTTCACCGGTGCCAAGGCACACAACATCGTGCTGCGCGATCGCGCCATTCAACGTGGCCTCAAGCTGAATGAATACGGACTGTTCCGCGTGGACGGCGATGAGAGGATCGCCGGCGAATCCGAGGAAGGCATCTACGAAGCGCTCGGCCTGCCCTGGATCGATCCCGAGCTGCGCGAGAACCGCGGTGAGATCGAAGCCGCCGCGGCGCGCACATTGCCGCGACTGGTCTCGGCCAGCGATCTGCTCGGCGATCTGCACATGCACACCACCGAGAGCGACGGCCGGGACGATCTCGAGACCATGGCGGCCGCGGCCCATCGCGCCGGACACCGGTACATCGCGATCACCGACCACAGCAAGGCGCTGGCGATGGCCAATGGCCTGGACGAAACGCGCGCGCTGGCGCATGCGGCGGGCATCCGCGCGCTCAATGGCCGGTTCGACGGACTGACGCTGCTTGCGGGCATCGAGTGCGACATCCTCGTCGACGGCCGCATGGATCTCGCGGACGACTGCCTGGCCCAACTCGATTTCGTTGTCGCGTCGGTCCACTCGCATTTCTCCCAGGACGAGGCGCAGATGACCGACCGTGTGCTGCGGGCCATGGAGTGTCCATGGGTGGACGTCATCGGCCATCCCACCGGCCGGCTGCTGCTGAAACGCGATCCTGTCCGGATCGATATGGACGCGGTGATGAACGCCGCGGCGGCGAAGAACGTCGCGCTGGAGATCAATTCCACCGTCGATCGCCTCGACCTGAACGACTCGATGGCTCGCACCGCGCGTGATCGCGGCGTGAAGCTGATCATCTCCACCGACGCGCACTCGACGGTGCGACTCGGCCATCTGCGCTGGGGCGTGCAGGTGGCGCGTCGCGCCTGGCTGCGGCCGGACGATGTGTTGAACACCCGGCCGCTCGCCCAATTCCTGTCACGGCTCCGGCGTCATGCCGGCAGTTCACGGCGCGGGTCCGACTCGGCGCCGTGACGGCGAACGCCCTGCTCGTCGCCGCCGGCATCTTCATCAGCAAGATCGCCGGGCTGGTTCGCGGCCGTGTGCTGGCCCATTACTTCGGACAGAAGGATGTGGCCGACGCGTTCACCGCGGCGCTCCGCATTCCCAACCTGCTGCAGAACCTGTTCGGCGAAGGCGCGCTGTCGGGATCGTTCATTCCGGTCTATGCGGCACTCGTGGCCCGCAGGCAGGATCGCGTCGCGTCCGCGGTCGCCGGCGCGGTCGCCGCCATTCTCGGGCTCGTGACCGCCGTGCTGGTGCTGCTCGGCGTGCTCGCCACGCCGCTGCTGATCTCGCTGATCGCTCCCGGCTTTCTGGGCGACAAGCGCGACCTGACGATTACGCTCGTCCAGATTCTCTTCCCCGGCACCGGGCTGCTCGTCATGTCCGCGTGGTGCCTGGGCATCCTGAACAGCCATCACCGCTTCCTGCTGTCGTATGCGGCACCGGTCGTCTGGAACGCCGCGATCATCGCGACCGCCATCGCCTTCGGCGGGCTTGCCCTCCCCAGGCTCGCGGTTTACGTCGCGTGGGGGTCCGTCGTCGGCAGCGCGCTGCAGGTCGCGGTCATGGTTCCGCCCGTCGTGCGCCTGGCCCCAGGCCTTCGTCTCCGCCTCGACACGACTTCGGAACACGTACGCAGCGTCATCCGCAACTTCACGTCGGTCTTTCTGAGCCGCGGCGTCGTCCAGATCAGCGCGTACGTCGATCAGATCCTCGCGAGCTATCTCGGGACCGGTGCGGCAGCCGCGTTGCTCAATGCCGGCACGCTGTACACGCTGCCGGTCAGCCTGTTCGGGATGTCGGTGTCGGCCGCCGAACTGCCGGCGATGTCCGGCGAGGCCGGTATCGACAACGAACGCGTGCGCGCCCGCCTCAACGCGGGCCTCCGGCAGATCGCCTACTTCGTCGTCCCCTCTGCCGTCGCCTTCATCGCCCTCGGCGACGTCGTCGCGAGCGCATTGTTCCAGACCGGACGCTTCACGCGCGACGACGCGGTGTTCGTGTGGGCGATCGTCGCGGGATCATCCGTCGGCCTGCTGGCGTCGACGCTGGGACGGCTCTATTCCTCGACCTTCTATGCGCTGCGGGATACGGCAACGCCGCTGCGGTTCGCGATCGTCCGGGTCGTGCTGACCGTCACCCTCGGATTGCTGTTCGCGTTCCGGCTGCCGCCATTGTTCGGGATCGATATCCGGTGGGGTACGGCTGGCCTGACGGCGTCGGCAGGAATCGCCGGCTGGATTGAATTCCTCCTGCTGCGGCGCGGGATCACCGCACGGCTTGGACCGACACGTATTCCGGCGATGACCTTGGCACGGCTATGGCTCGCAGCGCTCGCCGCCGCGGCGGTGGGCTGGGCGGCCAAGCTGCTCGTCGGCACCGCGCACCCACTGATCACGGCGGTCGCGGTGCTCGCACCCTACGGCGCCGTGTATATCGGCATGACGCTCCTGCTCCGCGTTCCGGAGGCGCATGGCGCGCTGGGGAGAGTGTGGCGGCGGCGCCGGTAGCGCTGTCACAACGGACGCCTTGGCTTTTTGGCGGGCGCCTGCGGTCGCTGCTTCGGCGTCCAGTCCTTGCGCATCTGCGCGATACCTTCCATGTAGACGGTCGCCCGCTCGCGGTCTTCCTCGGTTGGAAGAGCCTTGAGCAGATCGATCGCGTGATCGAAGTCGTGGTGAATCGTCTTGCGCGTGGTGTTGAAGTAGATATGCCGCAGCTCCGCGAGCGCCGCCTTCGGATCCGGCGGCCCCTGCGTGAGCGACTTCAACGAGACAAAGCCGGCCGGCTTCTTCGCCGCATCCGTCATTTCTCGATCACGACCTTCTTCCGCGCCGTGATCCGGACCACATCGGCGACGTTCCGGTCGGCCGACAGCATCCGCAAGTCCCGCTCATTGAGCCGCGCCAGCAGGTTCATCGCCACCGGAACCGGCGTTTTCGGATTCTTCGTCAACGCCAGCGCGACCGAGTAGTTCTTCATCCACGCGCGCGTGTTGGAAATAATCCGCAGGATCTCTTCGGAGACATTCGTCATGCGGGCGATGCTCTCAATCTCGGTCTCGGTCAGTTTCGGACTGCTGAGCACGGCCACCGCCACGATCTTATTCGGGTCGCGAATCAGGATGGTGCGCTCTTCGCGCGAACCCTTCATCGCCAGCGACAGTCGTTGCGCCACGTTCATCGACGAAATCTTCTGCACCGTCGAGCCTTCGTCATCGTCTTCAGTCGACTCGCCGTCTTCGCTCGCTTCCGGGTCTGCCGAGGTATCGACGAGCGGCTCCTCCGCCGGCGTCGCCGCCTCCGCCGAGGGTTCGATGCCGCGGCCGCTGAAAAACGCACGGAGCTCGGAGGGCGTATCGCTGCGGCCGAGAAACGCCGCGATCGAGCCGGGAGGAATGACCGCCAGCGTCGCCTCGGCAGCACCCGCGATTTCCGGATCGTCATCGTCGGTGAGCAGGACGAGCAGGCCGAGCTGCTCCTGTGCGCGAGGCGCCAGCGCCCCCTGGGCGGCCAGGAGCCGGACGTCGCGGGCGACCTCACCACGGCGAAACATGTCGAGCAACGGCGTGCGGAATCCAGGATCCATGGCGGCTACGTCAGCGCGAGGTACGACCACACGGCGACCGCCATGACGAACACCAGCACGAGCACGCCGATCATGAGCGGGTGTGCAACGCGCGGGCTCTGCTGACGATCGTCCGGTGGCTGTTGTGGAATGGCCGCCAGGAAGTCGCGTACCGCCGACTCCGGGTCAGCACCGATCTCCGCCGCATAGACGCGGACGATCGAGCGAAGAAAGATGCCGCCGGGCAGGCGTGACACGTCGTTTCGTTCGAGCGCCTCGAGCTGCGCGACTGACAACTTCGTGACCGCCGCGATCGCGGCCAGCGACACGCCTCGCCGCTCACGCAGCCGGCGCATCCGGGTTCCGAAATCGTGCTCGACTCCAGCTTCCGCCACGTCGTGATGATCCTAAGTGAACATCGAGATCGCGGCAAAGCCCGACGCACCCGCACGGGCGACGAGCGCCGCGCGGGCGGCGGTGATGCCGCCGACCGCCAGCACCGGCAACGGCGTGGCCTGCGCCACTTCCGCCAACCGCTCGAGACCGGCGGCCTCGCGCCCCGGCTTCGATGCTGTTTCGAACACGTTGCCGAACATCAGGTAATCGAGGCCGCCCGCGCGAGAGACCTCGATCGCCTCGGCGGCCGAGTGCACGGACCGCCCGATCAGAAACATCGTCCCGGCGCGCTTTCGGACACGCGCGGCGGGAAAGGAGCTGCCGCGAAGGTGCACCCCATGAGCGCCGGCCGCGAGGGCGACGTCGAGGCGATCGTTGACGAGCACGCGCGCGTGGCTCCCGCGCGCCACCTCGAGACACTGTCGAACCAGATCGTAGAGCGCCCGTCCTTCGAGATCGCGCTCGCGAACCTGTACGAGATCGATGCCGGCGTCGACGGCACGCTGGACCTGCGCGATCACGCCGGCGGCGTCCGGTTGACGCAGCCGCAGCCGACTCGTGATCAGGCACCCGGCAAGCCGCAACCCTACTTTTCTCCTGAAGCCTCTGGGACCGGCACTTCCGTCGGCGGCACCGATCGCGCCAGGAAGATGCCGACGAGGTCGGCGATCGCGGCGCATACGTTGACGAGACCAAGGCCGGTCACTGCACCGCGAACGAAGTTGTTGGTGATCAGGCCATGAACCAGGGGAAGCGTCTCGGCGAAATAGTTGCGATCCCAGTACGCCGACCATGGCGCGACGGTCAGCACGAAGCCCACTTCGAGGAAGAAGATGACGAGGACGAGGCGCCTCATCCACGCTCCCCGTTGGCCGGTGTCGACGCCCCCGCGCGTGTCAGCGACTCGATGCGGTCGGAGACGTCGCGGTACGATCCGGCGTCTGCTTCGAGCTCGATGAACACGGCCAGCGCGCGCGCCGACTCACCGGCGCGATCCAGCGCGTCAGCAAGATCGTAAAGGACGCTGAACGTCTCGTCAGGCGACGGTGACGGTGCTTCGGCCGCGCGTTCGAGCCACTCGACGCCGCCTCGCAGATCGCCGCGTGATATCGAGAGCCGTCCCAGTTGGGCCGCGGCCTTGAACCGTAACTGCGGAACGCGCGCGGCCGCCTGCAGGTCCGTCGCGGCCTCGGCCGACAGGCCTCGCCGCAGGTGTTCCTGCGCCCGTTCGAACAACGCCGCGGCCTGGGTCGTCTGCTCGGCGCCCGCCGCCTTCGTACGCATCCGCTCGAAGACCGTATCGAGTTCAGGTGGTGGTCCCGGATCGTCCAAGGACGGCTCCGGCGCCGCTTCGATTCGAGGAGGCGCAACAGCCTGGGATCCGTCAGGTGGTCCCGGCGTGGACCCGCTCTGTGGTCCAGGCGTCGGATGAAGGCCCGCGACCGTGTCACTCAGGTCGATCTCGAACGCATCCGACGAATAGTCGGGCGGATCGTCGGACTCCGGCGACGCAAACGACGACAGGTCGAAGACTTCTTCCTCATCGACCGGTGGCCTGTCGTCGAGCGGCGCCGGCGCGGCGGGCAGCGCGTCGTCGGATTCAAGCGCAATCGGCTCCATCGGTTCGACCTCGTCCACCGACTCGAGATTGGTCAAGTCGATCGAGTCGTCGAACAGCGGCTCCGGCTCGCCGATGCCGGTATCCGCGATGCCCAACTGGTCGAAGGCGCGCCGCAGGCACTGCCGGTACGCCTCGACATGCGGTGCGCGCTGCAGCAGATCCTCGGCGATCACCCGCGCCTCCGCCGCCTGGCCCTCGTCCAGGTATGCCTCGGCGAGGTCAGCCTGCGCCCGCGTCAGCCGATCGTCGAAGCCGGCATCGACACAGACCTCGACCAGCTTGGTCAACGCGGGAACGAAGCGCTGGCGCTCGAGGAACGTGTCGAGGGCGTCGGCGGCACGTCCGAACGCGGCCTCGAACAGCGCCGCGTCCACAATCACTTCAACGCACGCAAAGGCGTCATCGACCTGGCCCGACGCGAGCAGTTCCTGCGCGAGCTGGGCGATCGTCTCCTGCTGCTCGGGAGCGATCGCCAGCACCCGCATCAGCGTCGAGATGCCTTCGGTGCGCCGGCCGGCACGGAGATCCATGCGGCCGACCAGCATCAGCAGATCCGGGTCATCGCCGGCGGCTTCGACCGTCAGGAGTTCGTGCGCGCGTTCCACCTGCCCCGCCTGCACGAGCGCACGCGCGACGCGCGTGCGCAGCGCCAGGTCGTCAGGAGCCAGGGCGGCAGCTTCGGCCAGCGCGTCCAGCGCATCGCCGCTGCGCCGCTGCCGCTCAAAGACAGCGGCGGCATCCTCGAGCAGGACCACCGCCTGCGCGGTGTCACCGATGCCCTGTGCGGCGCGGGCGCCACTCATCTTCGCGTCGGCATCCTCATCGTCGATTCCGGCCAGGCGCACGAGGCATTCGACGGCGCCGCGCTCGTCGCCGCGAGCGCGGCGCTGCTGCGCCAGTTGACGCAGATACAGTTTGGAGTCGGCGAGGAGGCCCTGCTTCGTCGCAATGTCCGACAGGCGCAGCAGGGTGTGATCGTGATCCGATTGAACCTTGAGCGCCTTCTTGTAGAGCGCCGCGGCCTTCGGGAGAAAGCCTTCGTCGAACAGGTAGTCGGCGATGCGGACGTACTGGGCGACCGCGCTGTCGGCATTGCCGGCCCGCGCGTACAGGTCTCCGAGCGCGTTGATCGAGTTCCAGTCGCGCGGCTGCTCCTCGACGAGGCGCACGTATTGCCCGATGGCTCCGTCAAGCTTGCCTTGACGCAGCAACCGTTCCGCCGTCTTCAGTGCCAGTTCGCGGTCAATGGCCACAACGTCAGGGTACCCGGGGACTCCGATCAGTCATCGATCGTATCAAACAGACTCGACTGCGGCTTGAACGAGCGGCGGTGGATCGCGGAATAGCCGTGGCGGGACACGGCCGCCAGATGTTCGGCGGTGGCGTAGCCCTTGTGGTGGTCGAACCCGTAGCGCGGATCCGCCGCGTGCAACACCATCATGGCGCGATCCCTGGTGACCTTGGCGACGATCGACGCGGCGGCGATGGCGCTGCACTTGCGATCACCTTTGGGCACGCCGCGTTGCGCGATGAACAGATCGGGAATGCGGAACGCATCCACCAGCACCATGTCGGGTAACGGCGAGATCGCCAGGACCGCGCGACGCATCGCCTGGAGCGAGGCGCGATGAATGTTGATCGCGTCGATTTCGGACGGCTCGACGGAAACCACCGACCACGCCAATGCCTTCTTCGTGATTTGCGTGAACAGCCGATCGCGCTCGAGCGCGGTGATCGTTTTCGAGTCGGCCAGGCCCGGAATGTGGCGATCGGGATCGAGAATGACCACCCCGGCGGTCACCGGCCCGGCCAGGCAGCCGCGCCCGACCTCATCACAGCCGGCGACGCGATAGAACCCCCACCGCCGGACGGCGTTTTCGAGAGTCCGCATCGCACGCACTCGAACCATATGCGTGCCCTCAGGATACCTCCCAAGTCCCAACCTCGCGGCCGCCGCGCCACCTCCCGGGCGTCTCGTTCGCAGCGCGTTGGGAGTTGGACAAACGCCAGTCGTTGGGAGTTGGGATCAGACGCGCTTGGTTTCCTTCATGCGCGCCGCCTTCCCCTTCAGACCGCGGAGGAAGTACAGCTTGGCGCGCCGCACCCGGGCCGAACGCACGACGTCGACCTTCGCGATGGTCGGCGAGTGCAGCGGGAAAATGCGCTCCACGCCCTGGCCGAACGATACTTTCCGGACGGTGAAGGACGCACGCGTGCCGCCGCGGTGCAGGCCGATGATGATGCCCTCGAAAATCTGGATGCGTTCCTTGTCGCCCTCGCGCACTTTCACGTGCACGCGGACGGTGTCACCGGACTGCATCTGCGGCCGTTCCGTCATCTGCGACTTCTCGACCAGCTCAATCGCGCTCATTGCCCTTCTCCTCGTCAGGCCGACCTGAAGGGTCAGCCTCTCTCCATCGAACTTCCTGATCAGGCCGACCGGAAGGTCGGCCTCTACGAGCGTTCCTTGCGAATGTCTTCGAGCAACGCTCGTTCTTCCTCGTCAAGGCCCGCCGATTCCAACAGTTCCGGCCGCCGCTCCAGGGTGCGCTGCAGGGCCATCTTCTTCCGCCACCGACGCACGTCGGCGTGATGCCCCGACAGCAGCACGTCCGGCACCGGCAGGCCGCCATACTCCGCCGGCCGCGTGTACTGCGGGTAGTCGAGCAACCCGCGCGCGAACGATTCGTCCACGACCGACTGTTCGTCGCCAACGACGCCAGGGATCAGCCGGCTCACCGCGTCGACAATCACGAGCGCCGGCAACTCACCGCCGCTCAGCACGTAATCCCCGATCGACACTTCTTCGGTGTCGATGCCGGCCGCCCTGACGAGCGCCAGGACGCGTTCGTCCATCCCCTCGTATCGGCCGCAGAGCAGCGCCACGTGCTGCAGCCGGGCGAACCGTTCCGCCTGCCGCTGGGTGAATGCCTGCCCCTGCGGCGACGTGACGATCACCACGTCCGGTGTTCCGCGCACCGCCCGAATCCGCTCGACCGCTTTCAGCAGCGGCTCCGGCTTCATCACCATTCCCGGCCCGCCGCCATACGGCACATCGTCCACGGTCCGGTGCCGATCGGTGGTGAACTCACGCAGGTCGTGGACCTGCAGGTCGATCAGTCCCGCCACGAGGCCCCGGCTGACGACCCCCTCGCTGAGGCCGGCATCGATCATCCGCGGGAAGATGGTGACAACGTCAAAACGCATGGACGAATCTACGAATCGACGAAGTCAGCGACGAACTCACCCCTCAATTCGTCACTTCGTACAGTCGTCACTTCGTCAATCTCTTCGTCTCATTCAGTTCGAGCAGACCGTCGGGGGGATTCACCACGATTCGCTTTTCCGCGACATCGATCGAGGTCGTGATGTCCGCCGCCAGCGGAATCAGAATCTCTCCCGTCGATCCCTCGATGGCCAGCAGGCTTCCCGCTGCGCCACCGTCAACCCGCGCCACCTCGCCGACGCGCCGGCCATCCGTCGTCTCGACCACGCACCCGATCAGCTGGTGCTGGTAGTAGACGCCTTCACCCAGCGGCTGCAGCGCCTCTTCGGGCACCCGCAGTTCCCGTCCTGCGAGCCGCTCGGCATCCTCGATCTTCTCGAACCCGTCGAACCGGACGATCGGACGGCCACCCTGCAGCCGCGCCTCAGCGATCGTCAACTGCTCATCGCCGCGATCGGATCGCGTCGCCAGCATCGCGCCGCGCGCGAAGCGTTCGTCCGCGAAGTCGGTCTCCGGGTTGACGACCACGTGGCCGCGTAGTCCATGCGGCCTGGCGATTCGCCCGACCAACACCATGTCGTCCCAGCCAGCCATATCGTCGGCCGCTTGCGTTAATCCCGAATATCGAGCTGCGCCCGCAGGCCGTGCTTCTCCGCCGTCAGCGCGACCAGTATCCGCAGCGCGGCGGCCGTCCGTCCCTGGCGGCCGATGATCTTGCCCATGTCGCCCGGCGCCGTCGTCAGTTCCACCACCGTCAAGCCGCGTCGCTGCGATTCGGAGACGCCTACCGCGTCCGGATGATCGACAAGCGCCCTGACAACGACTTCGACGACCGCGACCAGCGGGCTGCGAGGCCCGCCGTCGGGCAAACCGCTACCTCCGTCGGCCACGGTCTTACTGTGCCGCCGCAGCGGCAGGCGCCGGCGCCAGATCCTTCGTCAGGTGCTTTGCCAGCAGCGTGCGGACGGAGTCCGACGGACGCGCGCCCTTACCCAGCCAGTGCGTCACGCGCTCCTTGTCGAGCTCCACCTGCGCCGGCTTGCTCCGCGGGTTGTACGTGCCCAGCGTCTCGACGAACTGACTCTCGCGCTTCGCCCGCGCTTCCGTCACCACCACGCGGAAGTAGGGCTTCTTCTTCGAGCCCACCCGCGTCATTCGAATCGACAACATCAACTGCTCCCTTTCCGATAACTCCCAATTCCCAACGTCTATCGCCGGACCAACTCCCAAAGCCCGCTGCCTGCCGACTCCTTGGGAGTTGGGGCGGCGTCCCGGTTGGGAGTTGGGAGTTGACTACCGACTCTTGATCAGCCCCCAGGGGCCGCCCTTCTTCCGTCTCTTGCCCGGCGCCCCGTGCGCCTGTGCCTGGGCCTGCGCCTGACGCAACTGTCCCTGCAGGTGCGCCGGCACCTTCACGCCTTTCGGCAGGTTCGGCACCTTGCCGCCACCGATCATCTGCAGCACCTTCTTCATCTCCCCGAACTGCTTGAGGAGACGATTCACTTCCTCGACCGAGGTGCCGCTGCCGCCGGCGATGCGCTTCCGGCGGCTGCCGTTGATGATCTTGTCGTTGCGCCGCTCGTCCGGCGTCATCGACGAGATGATCGCTTCGATGCGGCCCATCTGCTTCTCGTCCGGCTTGTTCGCGGCCATCTCCTTCAGATCGCCGAGGCCGGGAATCAAACCGAGAATGCTTTCGAGCGGGCCCATCCGCCGGATCGTCTTCAACTGCTTGCGGAAGTCGTCCAGCGTGAACTCGTTCTTGCGGAGCTTCTCTTCGAGCTCCTCCGCGTCTTCCTTGTCGACCGCCTGCTCGGCCTTCTCGATGAGCGACAGCACGTCGCCCATGCCGAGCATGCGCGAGACGATCCGATCCGGGTGGAACAGCTCGAGATCCTCGAGCCGCTCGCCGCTGCCGACGAATGCGATCGGCACGCCGACCACCGAGACCACCGACAGCGCCGCGCCCCCGCGCGCGTCACCATCCAGCTTCGTCAGCACCACACCGGTGACGCCGACCCGCGCGTTGAACTCGCCCGCGCTCTTGATCGCGTCCTGGCCGGTCATCGCGTCGGCGACGTAGAGCAGATCCGCCGGCTGCACCGCGTCCTTGATGGCCTGCAGTTCGGTCATCAACTCGTCATCGATGTGCAACCGCCCCGCGGTGTCCACGATGACCGTGTCGAACCCCTTCGCCCGCGCCTCGGTCAACGCGCCTTTCGCACGCGCCACCGGATCCATCGTCTCGGGAGCGAATACCTGCACGCCCGCCTGCTCCGCGACGATCGACAACTGCTGAATCGCCGCCGGCCTCCGCACGTCTGTGGAGACGACGATCGGATGCTTGCCCTGGCGTTCCAGCCACCGCCCCAACTTGCCTGTGGTAGTGGTCTTGCCCGAACCCTGCAGGCCGAGCATCAGCACCACGCGGGGCGAGGGCGCCTCTTTCGTCAGGCCGCCTTCGGTCTCGCCAAAGAGCGCCAGCAATTCGTCGCGGACAATCTTGATGACCTGCTGTCCCGGCGACAGACTCTTGAGGACCGCCTGGTCCATGGCCTGGTCGCGAACGCGGTCGATGAACGCCTTGACGACTTTGAAATTGACGTCCGCTTCGAGCAGCGCCATGCGGATTTCGCGCAGCGCGGTCTCGACATGCTCGGGTGTCAGCCGGACCTCGCCCCGGAGTCCTTTGAAGACGTCCTGGATGCGGGTGCTCAGAGATTCGAACATGGGGGTACCGGCGACGCTAAGCCCTTCGGACGCAAACGCTTATCTTAGGCCAGTTTGTCCGGATCCGGCAAGGGCGGCGGCCTATAATCGCAGCCGTGTTGACCCGATCTCTCTGCATTCTCGGCCCGGTATCACTCCTCCTCGGCCTGTTGCTCCCCACTGCGGCCGCAGCACAGGCGGAAAACACG
>Ga0310810_10006881_pt1 | contig 12898 bp, 12 predicted proteins | sample NCmetagenome_FD_207641 | JGI IMG/M metagenome (GOLD analysis project Ga0310810, IMG submission 207641) | Soil microbial communities from experimental microcosm in Duke University, North Carolina, United States - NC | ecosystem: Engineered > Artificial ecosystem > Soil microcosm > Unclassified ... | reverse complement strand
GGCTTCGAGGGCGGCGAGGCGCTCGCGGATGTCGATGGCGGTGCGGAGCTCGCAGGATCTCGGTCAGCGTCACGGGTAGGATACACTGCAGCCGCGATGACGACCGAGCCGAGCGCGTCGTTCCTGGCCCTCACGCCCGATCGCGTGCTCGACGCGGTCGAGATCGGCGGCCTGCGCTGCACGGGCCGTTGCCTGCCGCTGCGCGCGTTCGAGAACCGCGTGTACGAGGTGGAGCTGGAGGACGAGACACGGCTCATCGTGAAGTTCTACCGGCCGGGCCGCTGGTCGCGCGAGACGATCCTGGACGAGCACCGCTTCCTCGCCGACCTCGCGGAGGCCGAGGTGCCCGTCGTGGCGCCGATGGATCTCGGCACCGGCGCGACCCTCAGCGAGACCCACGGTATCCTCTACGCCGCGTTCCCGAGGATCCGCGGACGCTCGCTCGACGAGCTGGACGCCGAGAACCGGCGCCAGATCGGCCGCACCCTGGGACGCCTGCACGCCGTCGGCGCCGGGCGGCCGGCGCCTCACCGTCCCAAGCTCTCCGTCGAGCACTACGTGCACGAGCCGCTACGCATCGTGATGGAGGGCGACTTCATCCCGGGGACCCTGGCCCCCCGCTATCGCGACGTGGCCCTGCGCATCGTCGATGCGGTGGCCAAGCCGCTGGCGGCCGCGCCGAGCCAGCGCATCCACGGCGACCTGCACTGGGGCAACATCCTCTGGACGCGCGACGGCCCGGTGCTCGTCGACTTCGACGACTGCGTGATGGGCCCGCCGATCCAGGACCTGTGGCTGCTGGCCCGCGGCCGCGACGAGGAGGCCAAGAAGGCGCGCGAGGACCTGCTGGAGGGCTACGAGGTCTTCCGGGAGTTCGACCGCTCGACGCTGGCCCTGATCGAGCCGCTGCGCGCGCTCCGTATCATCTACATGTCGGGGTGGATCGCCAAGCGGTGGGAGGATCCCTCGTTTCCCCACGCCTATCCCAACTTCAAGGACATCCGGTACTGGATGCAGGAATACGAGGCACTGGTGGAGATTGCCGAGCAGATCACCTGACCGTGTGATCTCGCGCCGTCGCGTGCTCGCGACGCTTGGCGCGGCGGCGCTGCTGGGCCCCCGCGCCGCCCGCGGGGCCGGCGCCGCCCTCGTCGAGGACTGGCACGCCCATGCCGCGGGTGCGCACGGCGTGCCGGCCGGCTGGCGCAGCTACGAGACGCCCGGCGGGCATCCCCACTACGACTTCACGATCGTCGAGGATGCGGGCCGCCGCGCGCTGGAGCTCAAGAGCACCGACGACCACTCGACGATCGCCAAGGAGATCGACGTCGACCTCGCCGCCACGCCGGTGCTGGAGTGGGCGTGGAAGATCGTGCTGCAGCCGGCCGGGGCCGATCTCACCAGGCGCGTGACCTCGGACGCCAGCGGTCACATCTTCGTGGTGTGGCCGCGCTTCCCGGCCATGCTGCGCTCGCGGCTGGTCGGCTACGTCTGGGACCCGGTGATCCCGCCCGAGACGATCGTGCGCAGCGCCAAGACCAGCCTGGTGTCGTTCGTGGTGGCGCGCTCGGGTCCGCGCGGGCTGGGGGAGTGGTCGATCGAGCGGCACGACGTCGCCGCCGACTACCGGCGCATCTACGGCGAGGCGCCGTTCAAGCCCGGCGCCGTCGCGCTATCGATCGATACGAATGACACGCGGGCCAGCGCGGCCGCCCGGTTCGGGCGGATCGCGTTCCTGCCGCGCTGAGGCCGATGGCGGACGACTTCCCGATCGTCAGACGGCCGCCGGGGCAGCGGCGCGCGCCGGTGCTGGTGAGCGTGCCGCACTACGGCACCGCGCCGCTGCCGCACATCACCCGCGAGGATTACGGCGAGCCGCGCTTCGAGACCTTCGCCTACGGCTTCGCCGACACCTTCGCCAGCGATCTCTACGGCGACCTGCACGAGCATGGGGCGACCGTGCTGGCCACGCCGTTCTCGCGCATGTTCGTGGACGTCAACCGACGGCGGAACGACTTCGAGCTGCACGACGGTGAGGTCCGCTCGCGCCGGGGCGTGGTGCGCACGCACACCATGCGGGAGGTGGCGATCTTCCGGCAGCCGCTGGGCGTCGCCGAGCTGGAGGCTCGCCTGCAGGCGCTCTACGATCCCTACTACGCGACCCTGGACCGCCTGCTCGGCGAGCTGCAGCAGGCCTACGGCCACGTGCTCCTCCTCGACGGCCACACCGGCAGCCCGCGCCGCATGCACGACCACCAGGTGATCATCGGGACGCGTCACGACGCGACGTGCGACACCCGGCTGGCCGGGGTGGTGGGGGAGATCTTCGTGCGTCACGGCTTCGAGGTGCACCGCAACATCAGCGGCTACACCGGCGGCAACATCGTGGCGACCTACGGCCAGCCCCACACGCGCGTGCACGCGCTGCAGCTCGAGATCAACGCCTCGCTCCTGATGACGACCAGCCGCGAGGAGTACATCGCCCACATCACGGCGGGCGGCGTGCCCGAGAAGGCCGAAGGCAACATCGCCCGCGTGCGCTCCTGCCTGCAGGAGGTGATGGGAGCGCTGCGGGGCGTCCTGGCCGCGCTCCCCGTCGCCTGACATCCGCGGCGCGGTCAGGCGGACGCGGGTCAGGGTCATCGTGGGCAATAGCTCGACATGGAAGTATTCTTCCCGGCAAGGAGGCGTTCATGACCCGGGCCGCCGAGGTGGACGTCGCGGGCTTTCCGGAGGCCGTCGAGACGTACTTCGACCGGGGCTGGACCGACGGCCTGCCGGTGGTGCCGGCGACCGCCGAGCGCGTGCGCGAGTTCCTCGATGCCGCCGGCTGCGCGGCCGAGGACGTGCTGCTGCGCGAGACGACGCGCCGCCGCACGATCACCGCCGAGAAGATCGCGATCAACGCGGTGCTGGCGGGCTGCCGGCCGGAGTACATGCCGGTGCTGCTGGCGGCGCTGGAGGCGATGGCCGATCCCGCCTTCACCCTGCACGGCGCAATCACCAGCACCGGCGGCTCGGCGACGCTCGTCGTCGTCAACGGCCCCATCCGCCAGCGGCTCGGGCTGAACGCCGCCGGCAACGTCTTCGGCCCGGGCTGGCGCGCCAATGCGACCATCGGCCGGGCCATCCGACTCATCACCTTGAACTGCCTCGGCGCCTCGCCGGGGCTGCTCGATCGCTCCACCCAGGGACATCCCGGCAAGTACTCCTACTGCATCGCCGAGCTGGAGGAGGAGAATCCCTGGGAGCCGCTGCACGTCACGCGCGGGCTGCCGCGCGAGGTGAGCGCGGTGACGGTCTTCGCGGCCGAGGGACCGCACAACGTGCTGAGTCACTACGGCGAGACGGCGGAATCGGTCGTCGTCGCCATCGCCGACACGATGGCGGCCCTCGGCAGCTTCAGCCCGGGCGAGTCGTTCGTGGTCCTCGCACCCGAGCACGTGCAGATTTTGGCCCGCGACGGCTGGACGAAGTCCAGCCTCCGCGAGGCGCTCTACGCGCGGGCCCGCCGGACCGTGGCCGATCTCAAGCGCGGCGGCAAGACGGCGGGAGCCGTCGAGCCGGGCGACGAGACGCGCTGGATGCACCGCGGGCGCGGGCCCGAGGACATCCACCTGGTGGTGGCCGGCGGCGGGGCGGGCGGTCACTCGTCGTTCATCCCGTCCTGGAGCCGCGACCGCAACTCGCTCTCCGTCACGCGACCGATCCGCGACCCTCACTCACGGAGCCACTGACATGACCATGAAGATCCTCGACCCGACCGTGCGCCCCGACGATGCGACCGACGTGGCCATCGCCAAGCGCGTGCCCGATCTCACCGGCAAGGTGCTGGGCTTGCTCCACAACGGCAAGGTGAACGCCGATCACCTGCTGGAGCTGGTGCGCGAGCAGCTCGCCGCGCGCTACGACGTGCGCGAGGTCGTGGTGGTCCGCAAGCCGAGCGCCAGCCGCGTGGCCGAGCCCGACGTGCTGGATCGGCTCGCGCGCGAGTGCGACGCGGTGGTCACCGCCATCGGCGATTGAGGGTCCTGCTCAACGTGCAGTGTGCACGACGGGATCGAGCTGGACAGGCGGGGCGTACCGGCAGCCGTGATCTGCACCGATCAGTTCATCGCCAGCTCCAGGGCGCAGGCCGCCATCTGCGGGAGTCCGGACTATGCGTTCGCGGTCGTCGCCCATCCGCTGGGGAGCCTGACGCCGGCCGAGCTGCGTGAGCGCGCCGCCGCGGCCGTGCCCCAGGTGATCGCCATTCTCACGGGCGCGCGATGAGCGCGCGGTCGAGCCACACGTCTTGCAGGCGTCCCCAGCCGTACAGCGAGTGGTGCGGCACCAGGTTCTGCACGTGCGGCCAGATCGCGAAGTAGTCGAGCCGCCAGCACAGGACCGGGTTGGAGGCGGCCTCGGCCAGCCTGCGCTGGATGGCGTGCACCAGCGCCAGGCGCCTGGCGCGGTCGAGCTCCTGTGACTGGGCCTCGATCAGCCTGGTGATCTCGGGGTCACAGTAGCCGGAATAGCTGCGCGGCGAGTTGCAGGCGTAGTGCTCGTAGAACGTGGCGTCGGGGTCGTCGGGCTCCATCGACGTGCGGTCGACGCCGAAGACGAACTCCTTGCGGATCTTCTGAGGCTCCCACGTCGAGGTCTCCACCTGCCGCACGCCGACCTCGACGCCCACCCGCTTGAGCTCGGTGGCCACGAACGAGGCCAGGTCCAGGAACGCCGGCAGCCCGCGCGTCTGCAGCTCGAGCTTCAGCGGGTTGCCGGGACCATAGCCAGCCTCGGCGAGCAGGGCGCGGGCGCGCGCCTTCTCCTCGGTGCCGCGGCCCGACCACACCAGCGCCTTGAGGTCCTTGTCCAGCAGTCCCCACACCCCGTGGGGCCGGGGCGCCATGGCGCCGCCGATGGCGGCCCCGCCATGGTAGACGGCCTCGATGAGCGCGGCCCGGTCGATCGCGCGGCTCACGGCGACGCGGACCTTCGGATTGTCGAAGGGCGGACGCGTCGCGTTCACGAGCATGTGATCGACCACGGCGGTGCCGACCTCGGTGATCCTGAGCTTCGGCGCGGCCACGCGGAGCTGGTCGGCCATGCCTTTCGTCGTGTCGCCGGGGAACGCGACGTCGACCTGGCGCGTCTGCAGCGCGGCGGTCGCCGTCGCGCGCTCGCGGATGACGACGTAGCGCAGGCCATCCAGGTAGGGCCGGCCCGGGACGAAGTACTCGGGGTTCTTCACGTACTCGAGGAACTCGCCCCGGCGCCACTCCTTCACCTTGAAGGGCCCGGTGCCGATGCAGCCGGTGCGATAGCTGGCCGCCGGCAGGTGCGCGGCGTAGATCGGCGTGAAGCCGGAGGCCAGGAGCAGGAGCAGCGAGGGCTGCGGGCGCTTGAGGTGGACGACCACGGTGCGCGGATCGACGACCTCGACCGCCTGCACGTTGCTGTACCAGTCGCGCCGCGGGTTCACGCGCAGGCGGGGGGCGTCCGGTGCTTCGCGGAGCATGTCGATCGTGTAGGCGACGTCGCGCGCGGTGAACGGCTTGCCGTCGTGCCACTTCACGTTGGCCCGGAGGAAGAAGACCAGGTTGCGGTAGTTGTCCTGCCAGGACCATCGCTCGGCCAGCTCGGGGATGACGGTCTCGGTCGTGTGCGTGGTCTTCAGCGGATCGAAGATCACGAGATTGCTCAGGCACGGCATGGCCGGCCACATGGTCGAGATCGTCGGGCTCTCGTGAACGGCGAAGCCCTGCGGCAGGTCCTCGCGCAGACGGAGATTCAGGATCCCGCCCGGCTGCGGGGTCTGGGCGGCGACGGCAGCGGGCATGCCGAGCGCGGCGAGCAGGACCAGCGCGAGGAGCCCCGGGCGTTTCGTCATGCCGCGAGCACTACACGGAAGTATCCTGTCCGGCAAGGGGGGACCTCATGCGTCACAGGATCGCGCTCATCCCGGGCGACGGCATCGGCAAGGAGGTCGTGCCGGCGGCGGCCCGGGTGCTCGACGTCGCCGGCCAGCGGTTCGGGTTCGACTTCGATTGGAAGACGTTCGACTGGTCGTGCGAGACGTACGTGAAGACCGGCCGGATGATGCCGGAGGACGGGCTCGACCAGCTGCGCGCGTTCGAGTCGATCTTCCTGGGCGCCGTCGGCTTCCCCGGTGTGCCGGATCACATCTCGCTGTGGGGGCTGCTCATTCCCATCCGGCGCAATTTCCACCAGTACATCAACCTGCGCCCGGTGCGGCTGCTCAAGGGCGTGCGCTCGCCGCTGGCGGGCCGGGGACCGAGCGACATCGACATGCTGATCGTGCGCGAGAACAACGAGGGCGAGTACTCGGAGATCGGCGGCCGGCTCTACAAGGGCTCTCCCGAGGAGATGGCGGTCCAGCAGGCGATCTTCACGCGCAAGGGCTGCGACCGGGTCATGCGCTTCGCCTTCGAGCAGGCCAGGAAGCGGCGCCGGCACGTGACCTCGGCGACGAAGTCCAACGGCATCATCCACAGCATGCCGTACTGGGACGAGCGCTTCGCCGCGATGAGCAAGGAGTACCCCGACGTCAAGACCGCGCAGTACCACATCGACATCCTCACCGCCCACTTCGTGCAGCACCCCGACTGGTTCGACGTGGTCGTGGGCAGTAACCTCTTCGGCGACATCCTCTCGGACCTGGGCCCGGCCATCGCCGGCTCGATCGGCATCGCGCCGGGCGGCAACATCAACCCCGAGAAGGAGTACCCATCGATGTTCGAGCCCGTCCACGGCTCGGCGCCGGACATCGCCGGCAAGAACGTCGCGAACCCGATTGCCCAGATCTGGACGGGCGCCATGCTGCTCGAGCATCTCGGTCATCCCGACGCGGCCAAGGCCGTCGTCGGGGCGATCGAGAGGGTGGTCGAGGAGGGCAAGACCGTCACGCGCGATCTCGGCGGCAAGGCGAGCACGACCGAGGCCGCCGACGCCGTCGCCGCGCTGCTCTAGGTGCGCATCCGCCGCTACGGGCCGGACGACTTCGAGGCGGTCACCGACCTGTGGCGGCGGGCGCGGGTGCAGGCATTTCCCGAGGTCCAGGCGCGCTTGCGTTACACGCTCGAGGACGATCGCCGCTACTTCCGCGACGTCGTCCTGGTCAAGCACGATGTCTGGGTGGTGGACCATGACGGGCGACCGGTCGCGTTCATGGCGATTGCGGGTGACTTCATCGACCAGCTGTTCGTCGCCCCCGAGTACCAGCGCTGCGGGCTGGGGAACGGCCTGCTGGAGCACGCGCGCACCCTGTCATCGACGGGGCTGAGGCTGTTCACCTTCCAGAGCAATGTCGGCGCGCGCGCGTTCTACGAGAAGCACGGCTTCGTGATCGCCCGGCTCGGCGTGAGCCCCCCGCCGGAGTGCGAGCCCGATGTGGAGTATCACTGGCGCCCGTGAACGCTGGCCCTCAGCGCACCCGCCGCGCGAAGCGCCGGACGGAGACCAGGAACAGCGCGACGCCGAGCGCCAGGATGCCCAGCACGTCCGGCCAGACGTAGGCGATCCCGTTGCCCTTGAAGAGCACCTGGTAGCCGAAGTCCACGTAGTAGCGCACCGGCGACAGCAGGCTCGCCGCGCGCATCAGCGATCCCTGGCTCTCGGGTGGGCTGAAGGCCCCCGACAGCAGGGTCATCGGGTAGAGCAGGAGCAGCACCAGCATCATCGCCTGGCCGAGACTGCGGGCCACGACGGCAATGCCGAGGCCGAGGCTCGCCATCGCGAAGACGTACACCACGCTCACCAGGTAGAAGAGCAGCAGGCTGCCGCGGATGGGGGTCTGGAACGCCCCGTGAACGATCCCCAGCACCGAGGCCACGTTGGCCAGCGGCACCAGCGCCACCACCGGCGACAGCTTGGCCGCGAACAGCTCCAGCGGACGCAGCGGGCTGACCAGCAGGTGCTCGAGCGTCCCGTGCTCGCGCTCGCGGACCATGGCGGCGGCCGCCAGCAGCATCGCCACCATCGTGGTCTGATTGAACACCTCCAGCAGGCTCGAGAACCAGGTGTCCGTGAGATTGGGGTTGTACTCCACGCGCACGCGCGCGTCGACCTGGGGCACCGAGACGGGGCCCCGGGTGCTCAGCTGACTCTCGAGGCGTTCGACGCTGTAGTCGTTGGCGATGCCGGCGATGTGACCGCTGGCGATGCTGGCCATCATCGATTGCGAGCCGTCGGAGATCACCTGGAAGCTCGCGCTGGCCTCGCTCAGGCGCCGTTCGAAATCGGCCGGGATGACGACGACGAGGTTGGCCTGGCCACGATCCAGCATGGCGACGACCTCGGCGTCGCTCCGGGCGTATCCCACGAGCTTGAAGTAGGGGGCGCGGAACCGGGAGACCAGGTCGCGGCTGGCCGGGCTCTGCGAGAGATCGTAGACGACGATCGGATATTTCGAGAGCTCGGTCCCGGCGCCGTGGCCGCCGGTGTACACGGCGCCGGAGAACGACCAGATCAGGATGAGCAGCATGGGCACGTCACGGAACAGCTGGCTGAACTCCTTGCGGACCATGGCCAGGAGCCGGCGGCGCATCAGCCAACCCGCTTGCGGAAGGCCAGCCAGGTCGCCGTGTACACGACGACGGCGTACACCGACAGCCCGACGAGGTTGGGCAGATACGGCCTGACGCCGCCGCCCTTGAGGTAGGCGCCGCGCACGACGTCCATGAAGTACGTGGCCGGGATGAACCGCGCCACGAAGCGTCCCACCGCGTCCTGGCTGGCCACCGGGACGAAGATCCCGGAGAAGGTGAAGGCGGGGGCGACGGCGATCACGAACGTGGCGAGCATCGCCGCCAGCTGGGTGCGCGTGAACGTCGAGATCAGCAGGCCGAGGCCCACGGTGCACACGGAGTAGAGCAGCGCGCCCCCCGCGAGCAGCCAGGCGCTCCCCACGAACCGGACCTGGAAGAGCCAGACGCTGCTCGCGAAGATCACGAGGAAATCGAGGAACGAGACCGCCACGTAGGGCAGGGCCTTGCCGGCCACGACGTCCCAGCGGCTGGCCGGTGAGCAGTAGAGGTTCAGGATGGTCCCGCTCTCCCGCTCGCGGACCACGAGCAGGGCGCTCAGGAGCGGCGGGAAGATCATCATGACGATGACGAGCATGCCGGGCACGATGAAGTTCTTGCTCTCGAGCGTGGGGTTGTACCAGATCGAGACGGCCATCTGGACCGGCCACACCTGGCCGCTCCCGCGCCCGTGCTGGGCCAGCCACGTCCGTAGCAGCGCCTGGTTGTGGAGCGTGCTCACGGCCACGACGTAGCCCAGCGAGATCTGGCCGCGGCTGGGAAAGGAGCCGTCGACGGTGACGCCCACCGCCACCCGCTCGTTGGCGCTGAGGCGGCGGCCGAAGTCGGGAGGAATGTCGAGCACGACCCGCGCCCGGCCGGCCCGGATCCACTCGCGCGCCTGGGCGTCGGTGTCGAGCCGGCCGACGAGATGGAAGTACTCGGAGTTGACGAAGCCGTCCACGTACTGGCGGCTCCACGGCGACCGGTCGCGGTCGACGACGGCGACCGGCAGGTTCTTGACGTCCACCGAGAGCTGGTAGCCGAGCAGGATGAGCAGCAGCAACGGCACCGCGAAGGCGAGGCCCAGGTAGACGGGATCGCGCAGGAGCTGGCGCGTCTCCTTGCGGGCGATCGCGAGGATGCGGTCACCCACGGTCGAGTCCCGCCTGCTGCAGCACGCTGACGAAAGTGTCCTCCATCGAGAGCGGCTGGATCTCGGCCCGCGCCGCCACGCCCGCCGCCGCCAGCGCCGCGGTGACCTCGCGGACGTCCTCGTCGGGCCGGCGGCTCTGCCAGCGGATGCGCCGGCCATAGAGCATGGCTCCGGAAGCGCGCTCGCGAACCAGCACGAACGCTCGCGCGAAATCCGGCGACTCCACGGCCACCATCGGCCCCCCGGCCTGCTCCGCCCGCTTGGTGAGCTCATCGGGCGGCCCCAGGCCGACCAGCCGCCCCTCGTGCATGAAGCCGAGGCGATCACAGTGGGCGGCCTCGTCCATGTAGTGCGTGGACACCAGCACGCCGACCCCGCGCTGGTGCGCGAGGCCGTGCACGAGATCCCAGAACTGGCGCCGGGCCAGCGGATCGACACCGGCCGTGGGCTCGTCGAGGAACAGCACCCGCGGCTCGTGCAGGACCGCGCTGGCCAGCGCCAGCCGCTGACGCTGGCCCAGCGGCAGCCCCAGCGGCACGCGGTCGGCGAAGTCGGACAGGCCCAGACTCTCCAGCAGCGCAGCGATGCGGCGGGCCGCCACGCCCGGGTCCAGGCCGTAAAGGCCGGCCGACAGCCGCAGGTTCTCGCGCACGGTCTGGTCGCGATAGAGCGCGAAGCGCTGCGACATGTAGCCGATGCTGGCTCGCACGCGCGCTCGCTCGCGGCGGACATCGTGGCCAGCCACCACCGCGGTGCCGGCGGTCGGCACCTGCAGGCCGCACAGCATCTTGATGAGCGTCGTCTTGCCCGCACCATTGGGGCCGAGCAGGCCGAGGATCTCGCCCGCCGCTATCTGCAGGCTCACCCCGTCCACGGCCGTGAACTTGCCGAAGCGGCAGGTGAGCCGCTCCGCCCGCACCGTCGAGGCGCCATCGACCGGCCCGGCCGAGGAGCCGAGGGAGGCCGGGGCCGCCGGCGGCTGGTCGCGGGTCAGGTGATGGATGAAGACCGCCTCGAGGCTGCGCCGCGACCCGCCGTCGATCGATCGCTCGAGCTCGTCGGGCGTGCCGGCCGCGATGAAGGTGCCGGCGTGCATCAGGCTGATGCGATGGCAGCGCTCGGCCTCGTCCATGTAGGAGGTCGTCAACATGACCGTCACTCCGCGGCTGACGACCAGCGTGTGCACGATGGTCCAGAAGTCGCGCCGCGAGATCGGATCGACGCCGGTGGTCGGCTCGTCGAGCAACAGCACGTCGGGCAGGTGGATCAGCGTGCAGATGAGCGCCAGCTTCTGCCGCATGCCGCCCGACAGCGTGCCGGCGGGCCGGTCGAGGAACGAGCGCAGCCGGGTCATGTGGAGCAGGCGCTCGAGATTGTCCTGGTACTGCGCGCGCGGCACGCGCCGGAGGTCGCGGAAGAACTCGATGTTCTCGGCGACGGTGAGCGAGTCGTAGAGGTTCAGGCCGAGGCCCTGCGGCATGTAGCCGATGCGGTGCTTGACCGCCTCGGGATCGCGCAGCACGTCGACGCCGGCCACGGTGGCCTGCCCGGCGTCGGCCCGCAGCACGCCCGCCAGGATCTGCAGCACGCTGGTCTTGCCGGCGCCGTCGGGCCCGATGAGACCGAGCACCTCGCCGCGCTCCACACCGAAGGAGACACCGCGGACGGCGCGGATGCGGCCGCGGGCGTAGGTCCGGGTCAGCCCGCGGGCCTCGATGACCATGACGGCGAGGTCAGCGAGCGGGCCAGGGAGCGCCGGCCTGCGTGCGCACGACCGCGTCGGCGGGCATGCCGGGCTTGAGCACGCCCTCCGGGTTCTCGGCCAGCGCGACCTCGACGGCGAAGACCAGCTTCACGCGCTCCTCGCGCGTCTCGACGTTCTTCGGCGTGAACTCCGCCTCCTGGGCCACGCGGCTGACCCGGGCGGCGAACGCGCGGCCCGGGAAGGCGTCGACGTAGACACGCGCCTCCTGCCCCAGCGCGACCTTGCCGATGCTGGGCTCGGGCACGTAGATCTTCATGTAGAGCCGGTGGAGATCGACCAGCGTGAACAGAGGGGTGCCGTCGCCGACCCGCTCGCCCTTCTCCACCGTGCGGGTGAGGATGGTGCCGTCGATCGGGCTGCGCACGACGTAATCGGCCACGTAGCTGCGCTGCTCGGCCAGCTGCGCCTGGGCCTGCTGGTGCTGGCTCGCGAGCGCGGCACGCTCCGCCCTCATGGTCTCCAGGCGCTCTCGACCCAGGCGCGCCAGCGCGAGCTGCTTGTCGCTGTTCTCCAGCGCCGCCGTGACCTCGGCGGCGGCGTGATCGGCCACCTCGGCAGCGAGGCGGGCGCGCTCGGCCTCCTGCGGCGCGATGAGCTCGCGCCCGCTCAAGGTCGTGGCGCGCTCTGCCTCGCGCTGTGCCTGAAACGCCTGCGCGCGGGCTCGACTCAGTCGCATGTCGGCCTCCCGGCGCGCGGCCTCGGCCTGCTGGATCTGCAGGGTGACCTGCCGCTCGGTCATGGCGAGCTCGGTGTCCGCCGCGCGCACCCGCTGCGTGAGCGTGTTGAGCTGCTCCTCCGCCGCGCGCAGCCGCTCGCGCTGGGCCTGGTCGTCGAGCGTGGCGAGCACCTGGCCGGCGCGGACCGTCTCGCCCTCGTCGGCCTGCAGCGCGACGACCCAGGCCGACGTCTTCGGCGATAGCGTGGTGATGCGGCCCTCGATGCGACCGCTGGCGAGCAGCACGCCGCTCGGTCCCGGAGGTGCCAGCCACGTCCGGACGCGGGGAGCGAGGAGTGCCGCGAGCACGGCGATGACCGCCACTGCAGCCAGTCCGATGACGACCCACCGGCGGGTACGGTGCCGCGGAGGCTCGGGCGGCGCGATGGCGCCACCGCCATTCGAGCTCGCGACCGATGGGGAGCCGTTCACGCGGACGTCCGGCCCGGGGCTCTGCGCCATGGAAGGCAGAGAACGGCAAACGCCGTGCCGTTGCAAGCCCATGCGAAATCGATCCCTTAGGGTTGATGTGAAGCGGCGGCGCGAGGCGGGGCCGCCTCCAGTGAGGCGCTCTCGCCTCAGCGAGGTGCAGTTCACGACCACATTGCAGCGCCGTGGTGGAGCGTGGCCACCGCCGGGCCGACCATGATGGCGGCGGGCTCGCGTGCGGGCATTTCCCGAGGTCCTGGCGCGGCTGGGGTATACGCTGGAGGCCGACCGGGCAGCATGGGTGGGTC
>Ga0310810_10006880_pt1 | contig 12899 bp, 10 predicted proteins | sample NCmetagenome_FD_207641 | JGI IMG/M metagenome (GOLD analysis project Ga0310810, IMG submission 207641) | Soil microbial communities from experimental microcosm in Duke University, North Carolina, United States - NC | ecosystem: Engineered > Artificial ecosystem > Soil microcosm > Unclassified ... | reverse complement strand
GGCGCGCTTCATTTCCGAATCGAAGCTGCCGCTAGCCCATGCGGCCGCGAGCTGTTGCCGCTGAATTTTGCCGATGGAGGTCTTGGGTATTCTGCTCGCCTGCACTGGAATCATGTAATCGGGCGAGAATCCCAATTTTCGCGAAATGGTCACGCGGACTTCGTTCAGAGTCGCGCTCAGCTCCTCTTCGTCAGCTCTTTTCGGCACAAAGAAGATCGCAACCTGGTCCGTGCGCGCTGCTTCAGGACGCACCGCCACCGCCGCCGTGTAGCTCGTCTCGACGTTATCCAAAGAATCGACGAGCATTTCGACATCGTGGCAGCTGTAATTCACACCATTCACGATGAGAATATCTTTTCGCCGACCGCGAATCGTTAGGCAATTGTCACGAATGACCGCAAGGTCTCCGGTATCGAACCAGCCTTCCTGATCGAATGTTTCGGCCGTCGCGCGCGCATTGCGGAAATAGCCGGACGTTACGGTAGGACCGCGGACCTGTAGACGCCCCACTTCGCCTTGCGGACAAACGGCGCCGCTGTCATCCGCGACCCGCAGGTCCATGCCGGGCAGCGCCTGACCCACGGAAACGGTCATATCGCCGTGCACGAAGTTCTCGGGCGAAAAATCGACCGACCAGATCGACGCCGAAGCTGTCTCCGACATGCCCCAGGCCGGGCGTATGACATTCGCCGGAACGCCCATAGGAACCATTAGCTTCAGCCATGCAATACAGGTTGCCGCCGAGACCGCTTCGCCACCGGTCAGCGCCACGCGCAACGAGCTGAGGTCGTGTTTAGAACGCGCCAGTTCCGCAGCATGCTCGACGATGAGCGCATAGGCAAAATTGGGTGCCCATGTCCACGAGCCATGATAACGCTCGATAACATCAAGCCAGCGTACGATATCGCCAAGCACATATTCGGCCGCGACCTGGACCTGATTTGCGCCGATGAAAACTTCCCGGACGTGGCACATGACGATTCCGCCGACATGGTCGAGCGGAATCCAGTTCACGGTGACATCGTCTTTGGTAAACCCATCCGCCTGGATCAATCCGGCAACGCGCTGAATGATCATGTCATGGGTCAGCATCACGGCCTTCGGCGCGCCCGTGCTGCCCGAGGTGAACAGCATCAGCGCAAGATCGTTCCGGTCGAGCGAGGGCACGAAGGCTGTCGTGGTGTCCTGAAGCTGATTCACGTCCACAACGACCGCCCCGCTCATGCCCAACAGAGCGCAGCCCTCGCGAACGCGCTCGCTCAGCCCTGCGCTCAGGATTCGAGGCTGGCCAAGCAGCGTCCACGCATGCTTCAGATTTTCGAGCCCCGAATTGTGTTCGGTGTAGCTTCTTGCCGGTGCCAGCGGTGCAGGCACGATGCCACCGAGCTGACATGCCCAAAAAGCCCGCACGAAATCGACACTTTCATCAAACTGAAATACAACTTTGTCGCCCGGGCGGCATCCGGCAGCATTGAGACCCCGCAGGATAAGCTCCGCTTCCCGCCGAAGCTCCGCATAGCTCAAACGTCGCGCTGCGCCGTCCCGCCCAACGAATTCGATTCCGTGGTCCGGGGCTTGCTTCGCAGAATGGTCGAGGAGGTCGCGGAGGACGGAACCCGGCGCGGAACCCATCTCGACGGATGCGCCCCGCATTTCCGATGCAGGGGCATCGAGGCGCGGAGCCTGCGGCCGAACGTCTCCGAGGAAAGACGGTCCTTCGATCTTGTGGGTCCAATCCGAGATTACATCCTGAATGTGGAGGCGCGGTGTTTGTGAGTGTTGAATGACCGCCGCAACATGCCGTCCGGGGAAACGATCACTCGCGTTTTTCTCGATGTGTCGCAGCAGAGAGTCGTCAAGTATGGGCCGCGAAAGAAGGGTATCATCATCGGGAAGGCCATCTCGCCCGAGTGGTATCGTGTCCACGGGAACAACGTCGATGTCCGTGCGGGAATATCCGACGATCTCTCCCAGTTCAGCGGATGTGAGACCCGCCGCCGTCGTTACATACGCAACAAGCCGCTTCTCTCCGGCGAGCGTATTTCGCCAAATGATCCTGCAATCGGAGACCTGGCCGGAACTTCGCAGCCGGCTCTCCCACGCCCTCACATCGGTCTCGTCTGACATCGCCGCCCAGCCGAGCGAATTCGCTCATTCAATTAACCGCGCCGTCCCGGCCATGGCCACTCGGCCTTGCCTGAAACGGCGTCATTAACTTCCGTGCTTCATTCCCCAACAAGGACTCCGTAATTGTTACTTGCGGTATCTGCAAGGGCATTGTCGACCCAGCACGTTTGCGTTAGTTTTCAACCAACGGGGCGGGCCCATGCAGGCTCAAAATCACAGCTAAATTCGAAGCTTGGTCCGGGGTGCTGGTGGACAGAATCCAAGTTCTTGTCGTGACAAACATGTATCCGTCCAGCGCGCGGCCCAATTGGGGGACTTTCGTGGCCAGCCAAGTGCGCTCGCTCGAGCCGCTCGGGGTGGAGAGCGATCTTCTGGAAATCGAAGGCTACAAGAGCAAATGGAACTACTTGCGCGCCATCTTCGAGATGCGGCGCCGCATTAGGACGAAGTCCTACGACATCATTCACGCACATTACGGCTTGAGCGGACTCGTGGCGCGATGCCAGCGGCGGGTACCGCTGGTCATATCCTTTTGTGGTGCAGACTTGCTCGGCCGCGTCAATGCCGTTGACCGGATCACATTCGGTAGCTGGGTTTTAGCAATCCTTCACCGCTGGCTTGCGCACTGGGCCGAAGCGGTGATCGTTAAGTCCGCGGAAATGGTCGAGACGATTCCGGACTGCAAACCCGCGCTCATTGCGAACGGCGTCGACTTCGACATGTTTCGCCCTTTGGATCGCAATGCCTGCCGCCGCGAACTGGGGCTGAAAGAATCCGGACGGTACATCTGCTTCCCCTATGACCCGCTCGAGAAGCGCAAGAACTTCGCCGCCGTCCAAGACGCTGTGACACTGCTAAATGCCGAGAGGAAGAAAACTTCACCGGCTTCGGACTCAGTCGAAATCCTGGTCGTGAACGACCAGCCTCATGACCGCGTCCCACTCTATCTTAATGCGTCCGACGCGCTCGTGCTTCCGTCCTTTTCCGAAGGTTCGCCAAACGCAGTCAAGGAAGCCCTCGTCTGCAATGTCGCGGTGGTTGCCACCGCCGTTGGCGACATACCCGAACTCATCAGCCACATCGAGGGCTGTTACATCGTCGCGCCTACCAGCGAAGCCGTGGCGGACGGATTGCGCCGTGCCTTTGCCCACGGCGGGCGCGTCAAGGCTCGCGAGCGGCTGTCCCGGCTGAGCACCGACACAGTCGGTCAAAGCGTGCTCGATGTGTATATCAGGGTGCTTCGGAAGCGGAATTCATCCTTTATGCGACGGCACTCGGACACCAAGCCGCTGCCGGAGAGACTCCGGCACCACAATGAAGTGCAGCAGTATGGTATTACGTAAGCTTTGCCGCCTTGCTGCGATACTCCCGGCGCTCCTGCTGCTTGCCGCCTGTGGTACAGGTTCAACGGATATGGGTAACGCCCTGCCGGGGCCGTTGTTCTCACCCCCCGTCGCCGGATTTGCGCCCGGCGTTGTCAGCGGCGGAGATATCATTGAGGTCGCCTTTTTCGAAAGAGGCGAAATAAACTCCGCGGAGTACAAACTTCGCGGCGGAGACGTGCTGTCGATCAATCTCGTCGACCACCCGGAAATGATGCAGGAACGCGTTCTGGTCCTACCCGACGGCACGATTTCGCTGTCAGGATTCAATCAGATCCACGCGAGCGGGTTGACCACCGGCCAATTGGCGAGTGTCCTGGAAGCCCAATACGAGAATGTGCAGATACGAAATCCCAAAGTGTCGATCTCGGTGCAAGAGGCCGATGTCCGCGTGCGCTCGCTCATTCAGGTTTCCACGACCGGATCACGCCCGTTCGACATCGTGGTGGATGATGCCGGCTATATCGATCTGCCTTTCATTTCGCCGATTAAAACGGGCCGCCCCCTGGCCGACATTCAACAGGAAATCCATGACGCTTATGCCCGCGCTTTTGACGGCCGCATCGATGTCACGGTGAACTTGCGGGAAAGAGTGGGCCCCCGCGTCTTTGTCTTCGGAGAAGTGGGGAACCCGGGTGGCGTGCCCTATCAGTCGCCGATGACGAGCCTTATGGCGATTTCATCCGCAGGCGGATTTGCCGACACGGCCAACAGCCAGGACGTCAGGCTTTTCCGGCTGCAAGCCGATGGACGCTTTTCGGCGCAGACATTAAAACTGCGTCAGGGATCGAGTGGGCCGATCCAACTTGAGTCGGATGTGGCGGTAAGGCCCGGCGATGTGCTGTATATACCCAAAACCGGAATAGCGGTGGCGAACTTGTGGGTTCAGCAATATATTCGCAACATGCTGCCTACCGTCGTCGGGTTTGGGGTGGGTTATGACCTTCATCGTTAACCTATCGGGTCAGATTCGGCGCAGCAGCTGGACCAAGCAACGGAATTCCCCCTTCGGCGAGGTGCGGCGCGGTTTGCGAACGCATGGCTGGCTGGGCTCGGCAAAGCGGCCATCGGTCGCGGCTCTGGCGTCGCGCCGCGCCGGCGAAGGTGTGACGACGGTTACCAAGGGGCTTGCCGACGCATGCGCGGAAGCATCACCTGGCCCGGTTTTGGCCATTCTGTCGGCGAATGGCAAACGCGGACGGCGGCACAAAGAGCGTCCGGTTTTCTCTGCCGCGTCTAACGAGGACATCGCGGCCAAAATCGTCCACGGCGACACCGCGGGACGGGCAGACATTCTCTACGTCGCAGACGGCCCGGCCGAATTCGCCAAATGTCCCGGGAGATGGCCACAGCTGATAGCCGATCTCAAAACGCGGTATGTGCAGATTTTCGTCGATGCCGGCAGTCTCGAAGAGGAAATGGTAAGCGACTGGCGAGCACTGGCCGACTGCGCCTTTCTGGTGGTTGATTTGCTTGCTGCGCGCCGCGAGGTGCTCGAAAGACTGCACCGCGATCTAGGACATTCGGTCATCAAGTTCGACGGCTTCATCGGCAACCGGCGACGATTCTTCATCCCGGGTTTCATCTACGGAATGGTAACGTGAGGAGTTGAGACGATGACACTTCGTGACATCTTCGTTTTCCTCTTCAAGTGGAAGGGTACAATCCTGGGCGTTCTGGTGACGGTCACCGCCGGAGTCGCCGCCCTCGCCTATCTGATGCCGCCGTCTTACCAGGCCACCTCGACGGTTCTAATTGAACGCTCCGGCGCGGGCGCCTCTCCGGTAACATACTTGCCAAACCAAAGCATGACTGAGGTTTTGAATACGGAAGCGGCGATCATCAAATCCACTCCTGTTTTGAATGCCGTAGTCGATGAGCTGCGTCCGCATGAAAAATTGGTCAAAGCGCCGGGCTTTGTCGATGGCGTGCGCGATTGGCTGATCGGCGTCGGACTTTTGGATGGGTTGTCGGCTCGCGCCCGGTGGGTCGAGAATTTCGAGCGGCAAATCAAGGTCAAACCCGGTGTCCAGTCAAATATCCTGACCATCTCGTTTTCGCAAGAAGACCCGGTCTGGGCGCAAAACGTCGTCAACAGTGTGACCCAGAATTACATCCGTCATCACAGCAATATTTTTTCCTCGCGCGGTCTTTCGGATTTCTACGACAAACGCCTTTCTGAGGTGCAAGACAGTCTCGTCCACTTGCGCAGCAACCTTTCGTCTATGAAATCCGGCGCAGAGCCGGAAAATCAGCAGTCGCTTTATCAAAATGTGACCGAACTCAGAGCGGAACTTACGAGACGGCGTGGCGAGCTGCTGGATCTTCAGGCCCGGTTTGCTCCGGGGCATGAAAGAATCCAAGCCGCTCGCGCCAAAGTCGCCGACATCGAAACGGCGATTCAGAATGCGACGGCAGTGCTCGGACGCGCGGAAAAGGCGACCCCCGGCATTGCGCAATTGGCCGCGATGATTGCGAACGAGGAGCAAACCCTACGGAACGTTAAACTGGAATACGACAATGCAGTGCTTGCTGAGCGCTCTGAGTCCAATTTTGCGGACGTTCGCCTGGTCGCTCCTGCCGAATTGCCGCAGAAGCCGAGCATATCGCGGCTGTTATTGATCCTCATCGGCTTCGCCTGCGGGATGATCTTGGCGCTGCTGATCGCGATCATCCGGGAATATTTCGACCAGCGTACGGCGGATCTGGAAGAGATCGAAACGATCCTTGGGTTGCCAAGCCTTGGCGCCGTGTTCGATCTTGGCCGCGCGGTCAGGACTGTCGACGCTTAACCGAGGCAAGCCGCCCGTGGCCGCGACCACTGTTTCCCGGACCGCATCATCTGCATCCGAACTGCTGTTTGCGCTGATACTCGGCGTCGTATGTTTGTTTACGGCCCTCGTGATCGTGTCCGGGGCGTGGTTGATCCTCGGTCTCATCTTCGGGATGATCGGAGGCATCGTGATCATCCTGTCCGGCCTCAAGCGCCTGGCGGCGATTTGGGTGCTCGGCATTCCGACTCTATTTGTGTACATCAACAACGCCACGACCGGGATACCGGGATTCACGGCTGATCGGCTGGTTTTTGCTGTCATCTGCGCGCTGCTGCTTACTGGCGTCATTCTGCGGCGCATCCCTGGAACGCCGCTCGATTTCGGAGAGAAATGCATCGCTGCTCTGCTGACGGTGGCGAGCGTTTCATTGATGCTCCGCTGGGGGAGCGGAAATTCGCCCGATATTCTCAAGGATGGATCCCTTTTGGTGACGGGGTACTTTTTGCCGCTCGGCGCCTATGCGATCGCCCGCAGGCAGCGATGGCGCAATTCCGACGTCGGTTATCTCATGTGGGGACTGTTGTTGGTGGGCTGCTTCCTCGGCTTCGTCGGGGTCGCACAGCTGCTGTTCGACATCACGATTTTCAACGAGACCCACACGGAAAATGTTTTCGAGGAAGGCGCGCTTCAGCGTGCGCTGGGCACGTTTGCGAGTCCGTGGGAATACGGCATGGTCACCGCTCAATTGGCTATCGTGGGTTTGTTCTGTTTTGTACGAAGCCGTGCCGTAGCGGGCCGCCTCGCGGCAATCGTCCTCTTATCCATAACCCTTGTGGGCCTGGGCCTGTCCGAAACGCGAGCTCCGTGGCTTTCATTTCCGATCGGCTTTGCGCTGTTCGCATATTGGAACCGAGCAATCCGGCCTTTGTTCCTAACGACGATTTTGTTGGGCGTGGTGGGCATTATGCTTGCCATCCCCATCCTGGCCGCGTCGGGAATCTTGACCGAGCGTATTCTCGATCCCGGCCCCCTCTATAATCGCCTGGCGCTATGGGCCACTGCTGCCAATATGGTGCTGCACAATCCACTCCTGGGCGTAGGATTCGGCCGCACTTCGTTTGCCGAACACGCGCCCGATTATCTGACGAATTTCGGCGAGGTGGACGCTTCGTGGGCGATCGGCGTCGGCGTGCCGCATAATGAATTCCTGCACATCGGTACGCTTCTCGGCGTACCGGCTGTGTTGTTGTTCGCCGCGCTTCTCTGGTATTGTACAAAGACGCTGGTAAGCGGTCTTCGGGAAAAGAACCACGAGAGTTACGAGCAGGACGTTCGCGCCTGTGCGTTGGCGATATTGGGAATTTACGTGTTCAATAGTTTATTCGTAGACGTGGGGCCGGCGACGTATGTGGGTATCCAGACTTTTTTCCTGGTGGGAATTGCCCTGGCGTTTTCAAGGGTTGAAAGGGCTCGTTGAGTTCAAACCGCGAGCTTGGCTGCTTTTCGCTATCTCGGCGCTGATCGTCGGTTACGTTCTCCTTGTCGCCGTGTTCTTCGTCTACAACTTTTCTGACCCCGCGCAGGACCGTTTCGTGTCCGATTTCGAGACGGCGGACCTCTCCGAATGGAATTGGCTCGGTGCACGGCAACTGTGCTGTTCTTATTCGGCAACGCTATCGAACGATCAGGCCCGGACGCCGCCATATTCGGTGCGTTTCGAACTTCGCCGCGACGATCCGCACGTTCGCGGCAGTTCGCGCGCAGAAGTGCGGCTCAAATCCGTTCCCTGGCACACATTGTATGAGGTGCAGTTTTCGACGTTTCTGCCGGCGGACTGGCGCGCGGATGACATTCCCGTCACGATTGCCCAGTGGCACAATGTCAACGATCTGTTCATGTTTGAAAAATACGACGTCGTGCCGCTCAGGATTGCGGTCGTCGGCGACGAATACTGGGTGATCAATCATTGGGACCGGCGATTTCTGAGTCGTTTGCCGGGACAAGCGACCACCGTCGACGGCTACAAGGTGCTTGCGAAGCTTCCGGTTGACCGCGGCCGTTGGGCGGACTGGCGATTTCGTGTGCGCTGGTCGCTCGGATCGGACGGCCTGTTGGAAGTCTGGAAGGACGGCAAGCGCGTTGGTCAAAACGAAGGCCCCAACGCGTTCAATGACGCGTTCACGCCATATTTCAAGATCGGCGTCTACGTACCTGGATGGGCTGTCGGGAAACGTTCCGATGTGGTCAGCCGCGTCATGTTTGCGGACCGGATCCGTCAAATCCGAATCACCGATCAGAATTGAAGCGCCAAGGCGCGCCTGCGCTCAATGTGAAGCGGCGATGGCTGGTCGTTTCTCCTCAAGCCGGCGCAAATAGACGTCCTGGTACCACACCTCGCATGTGAGCAGGGTCCAAAGAAACCTGCTCGCATCCACGGCGCCAGATTGGTGATTCGCCAAGCGCCGCTTGAGGGCGCCTTCGTCGCCATAGGTGCCGCACAGGCCGCGGCGCGCGGTCAGATAATCGCTCAACATCTCGCGCAGCGGCCCGCGAAACCATTCTGCGAGAGGCACGCGGAACCCCCACTTCTTGCGCTGAACGATCTTGGCCGGAAGGAGATCGGCAGCCCATTGCCGCAGGATCCATTTTCCAACGCCGCCGCGGACCTTCATGCTGTCCGGGAGAGCAAGCCCGAACGAGACCAATTCCTTGTCGAGATACGGCAAGCGCATTTCCAGACCCTCTGCCATGGTCATGCGATCACCACGCTCGAGCAAGTTTCCAGGCAGCCAAGTGAGACAATCGAGCGTCTGCATGCGCACAAGCGCACTGGAACCGGCCTTTGGAAGTGCGGCGTCCTGAACCGAGGATGTTTCGGCCCAGTCTGCGTCGGTCCATGCCAAGCCGGGCAAGACGGCCTGCAACTCGGAGCGCGACATGTAGCTGAACCACTGGATCAGACGGTCTACTTCGCGCCGTTCGGCAAGGGCGGCCGCTGCGATGTTGGCTCGCGAACGATCCATCCCGACAAGACCGGCAAGCCCAGCGACGCGACTCGCTCCGATCAGCCGCACAATCCGACGCAGGATCGGAGGCACCTTAGCAAACGCGTATTTCGGATAGCCGGCGAACACCTCGTCCGCACCTTCGCCCGACAGCACGACCTTCACGGACTGGCGCGCGAGCCGACTCATTTCTGCGATGGCGATATCGGATGCTTCGCTGACCGGTCCGTCTCGACATGCCGACAATTCCGCCCATCGGGCAGCAAATTTTTCGGGTCCGACGGCAATCGGCGTGTGGACCGTGTCGATTGCTTCGGCGACCAGCTGCGCGTAGGGAAGCTCGTTGTCCGGATCGCCGATGAAACCCACGGAAAAGGTTCGAATCTCATCCTTCGGCGCCCTCGTCTTGCGCATGGCGGCAACGATCATGCTGCTGTCCAGCCCACCCGAAAGGAAGGCACCGACCGGCACATCGGCAACCAGGCGTTCGCGCACCGATTGGAAGAACAGCTCCCGCCCCTTCTTCACCGTTTCATCAGGTGGCAATCCGGAATATCGCGATTGCGCGAGCCGCCTTTGTATCTCCCAATCGTGAAAATGCCCGACGCGCAACCCACCCGCGCTGAATTCCAAAAACGATCCCGGCGCGAGTTGTCGCATCGAGCGGTAGAGCGACCGGCTACCGTATACCGCACGAAATCGCAGAGCCTGGCGAAGCGAATCAGGGTCGAGCTCGCGATCTATCGCCGGATGCTCAAGTAAGGCTTTGCATTCGCTGCCGAAGATCAACAGGCCGACCCTTGGATTCGCGTAAAACAGTGGTTTCTCGCCCACCGCGTCTCGAGCCAGCAACAGGCGCCGGCCACGGTGATCCCACACCGCAAAAGCGAACATCGCATCAAGCTTGGGCAACGCGGATTCCCATTTTCGCGCGACCCATCGCAGCAGAACCTCCGTATCGCCACGTGTCGCGCACATTTCCCCCGAGGCGCGCAACTCCTCGCGGAGGTCCGCGTAATTGTAGATCTCGCCGTTGAAGACAATGGTGTGGCTGCCCTCGCGAAGCGTCATGGGTTGAGGGCTGCCGACGAGGTCTATGATGCTCAATCTTGTATGGGCGAGCCCGCAGGGGCCATCGATCAGCGTGCCGCTGTCATCCGGCCCGCGGCGGCCGAGGCTGCGAGCCATGGCTTTCAGCATATCCAGGGACGGCACAGCATTGAAATCGACGTAGCCGGCAATACCGCACATTCATTGAACCACTCGAAAACCGCGGAACATCTCTATGTCAGGATACACTTCCGATGCGAACCCGTGCGCGAGTATGACTCGACCCCACACCGAGAGCCGCAGAGTTTCACGCTTCGCTGGAAAGCGCAGCTTCGCCTGCCGAGCTGTATGGCAACCGAGCAGGTTTTGCGTCGGATTTGACCATCTCAGCATTTAGAATCACCGCACGTCCAAGGGTGAGCGTTGTCGCATTGTTTTCAGCCAGAGCGACAAGATGCTGGGCCGATTTTAACCAACCAACCTTGAGCGTTTCGTCTGACTCGGCCGAAGCCATTTCGAGGCACATTGCAGCTTGCAGACGAAATTGTTTAGATGTGTAGTTCACACTCTGCCCCCAGAGGCGGACCCGAACTGTAAGAGAACCCCTCATTCCAGATCAACATTGACAAGCCGCGCCAGAGCGCGAACCCCTCTTTGCAGCACTAGGCGAGCAGCGCCGCTTGTTCCTCTCTATACGATGCGGTTCCGAATTACGAATGCCCAGTCACACGCCTTAAAGTCCGCAGTACGCGCTCTCCCAAACGTCCGTCCACACGCTGCCATCGAGATAGGGGGGGCCCGGTTGGAGGGAACGGGCGTGGACAATCATCCTTGTAGCGCCCAAGGCTCGGCAGTAACGTCCACTTGCCCCCTAGGCACGCCAGCGCGAGTTCGTTGGCACGAAGAAGGCCGGACTACTGTCCGGCCTTCTTTTTGCGTATTGCCGGGCTTTATACGGTACGGCTTTCAACGATGTGCGCTCCCTTTACATGCATTGGTGAGGGCATTGGGCAACGAAGACTTCCATTTGAATTTTCGCTGTGAACGGCATGGCTCGCGGTCACACAAACCTGCGATGCTGGAAGGCATCCGATTGGGGGCCCTCGCCCCCATAATATCGGTGGAGGTTTGGCGGTCGATTTGTGGCGGGGAGGCCGCTCGGCCGTTTGAAGCGGTATAGCGTCACTTTCGGCACGCCGAACCTGTTCCCTCCGCCCCAAATCGTCCGACATAAAACCATAAGCTTCTGTTTTTCAGGCATTCTTTGGCTTCGTTTTTTCATTTTGGACCTGTCAGGGGATCGAGCATTTCCTGAGAGGATTGCTTTGTCCTCTCCATGTCGCGACGGCGCCCTAGGCCAGCTGAAGAAGCAAACGTCCCATCTCACCCTTTGCGCTTGGCCCTTACGTTCTCGCGCTTCGCAACTGTGGCCGGCCGGTCCCCCAGGCTGAGGGGGAGTTGCTTTTTCAATCGGACTCCTGGGCCCAGCCCCCCTTCCTCCTCAATGAAAATCACCCCTGCATTGAGGAGCACGTTTTCGATCTTGCTGATCGTGCCCGACATCACTTGGTTCCCCGCCTCGTATCTCGAGATCGTGTTGATGTTCACACCGGCCTTTTCTGCGAGCTCCTTCAGGCTCCAGCCTAGCGCAGCCCGAGCCATGCGCAGATGCACAGGACGAATCATCATATCCTTGATTCTTTCATATCACCCCTTGATTCTTTCATATCAAAGAAGTAGATTTTTTATCGTTATATGAGAATTTCATGCTTTACGTCAGGCTATACACCTCATGCAACCGACAGCTCTCCTAAGGTCAGAACTGGCTAACTATCAGATTCTTTCCGATCAGCTCAAAGCGCAATTCGTCGACATCGATGATGAGACCTTGCGCGATACGCTGGAGGGAATCAGCGATCTGTCCCCGCTCATCGGGCAGATCGTCCGCTCCGCTCTCGAAGACGAAGCCCTGATCGGCGCCCTGAAGACCCGCATCGCCGACATGGGCGAAAGGCTTGAGCGCTTCAAATTGCGTGCGGAAAAGAAGCGCGCCTTGGTCTGCTGGGCCATGGGGCGCGCGAGCATGGAGCGACTGCAGGCCGAAGACTTTTCCGTGTCCATGCGGGCCGGCGCCCAGCACCTGGAGATCGTCGACGAGGCCCAGATACCTGCTGAGTTCCTCGTCCCCCAACCACCGCGGATTGACCGCTCCGGACTGCTCGCCCGGTTGAAGGCTGGTCAGGCGATCAGCGGGGCCGCGCTTGGCTATGGCGAGCCTCATATCTCGGTGCGGGTCAAATGAGCGGCTTTGCTGCCAGACAGGCACGGGCACTCAACCGCAAGCTCGACCGCAAGCATGTGCAGAGCAAAGAGGTCGAGGGCCGTTCGCTCGATTACATCGAAGGCTGGTTCGCGATCAGCCAGGCCAATGCGATCTTCGGCTTCGACGGCTGGGATCGGGAGATGACTCATTTCGAGCGGGTCTATGAGCGCAACAGAGAGAATCGCACCAGCTGCGCCTATGTCGCGCGCATCCGCATCCGTGTGCGGGCAAGCGAGAC
>Ga0310810_10006879_pt1 | contig 12899 bp, 7 predicted proteins | sample NCmetagenome_FD_207641 | JGI IMG/M metagenome (GOLD analysis project Ga0310810, IMG submission 207641) | Soil microbial communities from experimental microcosm in Duke University, North Carolina, United States - NC | ecosystem: Engineered > Artificial ecosystem > Soil microcosm > Unclassified ... | reverse complement strand
CAAAGATCGAGACCGCATCGGCGCGGGAGCGGCTCGGCGCGCTCGGCTACGTGTCGGGCGGATCGACCCTCCGCAGCCACTACACGGAGGCAGACGATCCGAAGCGCCTGATCGTCGTCGACAAGGACTTGCAGGCAATCGTGTCGAACGATCTCGCCGGCCATGCGGCCGACGCGCTCGCCCTCGCGCGCAAGGTTGCGGGCGCCTACCCGCGGATGCCACTGGGCTGGCTCGAACTCGCGCAACTGGAGCGCAAACGCGGAAATCTGCAGGGCGCCGTTGACGCGCTGCGGCGCGCCAGCGACGTCGATCCGACCAACGTCGAGGTCGCCACACTGCTCGGCGCGTCGCTGACGCAGGACGGCCACGCGGCAGAAGCGATCGTCGTGCTCGAACCGTTCGCGCAGCCGCCCGACGCAGACGTGGAGATTCTGCGCGCGCTCGCGATTGCGAAAGCCCGGACCGGACGGCCCGACGACGGGCTGCAGCTTCTCCAACGCGCACACGCCGCCGACCCGGACGAGGCGCAGACCTTCGTCGACGAAGCGACGATCGACCTCATGGCCGACCGCCGCGCGCAGGCACGGACCGCGCTCGAACAGGCGCTTCGCCGTGATCCGGATTTCCCGGCCGCGCACAGCACGCTTGCGGCGCTCCTCAGCGACGAAGGCCGGCGCGCGGAAGCCGACGCGCACTGGCAGGCCGCCGCCGCGAACGATCCGTCCGAGTACAGCCGCATCTTCGGTCTGGGGATGGCGCAGGCCCGCGCGGGACATGCGGCGCAGGCGCGCATCGCGCTCGAATTCTTCGTCTCCGCTGCCCCGCCGGCGCAATACGCAGCCCAGATCGCACAGGCCCGCGGGTGGCTGTCCGCACAGTAGAGCCACGGCGGCCTCTCTTTGCAGCACAATAGGATTTCTCCATGAAGGCCCTCGGCGCATTCGCCTTCGTCCTTGCCATGACGAGCACCGGCACCGCGGCGGCGCAGCCGACAATTCCCGACGCGCTGGCGCCGATGAAGGCCGCGGTCGCCGCCGCCGAGCACGCGCTGGCGGAAAACGAGCGTCAGATGGCGGAGAGTGATTACCGCAAGGCGCTTTTTGCCGGCTGGATGGCGCTGGGCGCGCTCGCGTCGGCGGACGGACGGTATGCCGATGCGCGCGACGCGTTTTCGCGAGCCTCCACGAGCATCGTCGAAAGCGACGATGCGTTGGAGTCGCTGGCCATACTGGACCTGCGGCTCAACGACGCGTCCGGGGCGGTTTCCGTTCTTACGAAGCTCACGGCAGCCCACCCCAAAGACACGTCGCTGCAGCGGCTGCTCGCGCAGGCGTTCATCGCCGCGAGGCAGCCGGAGCAGGCCGTCCAGATCCTGGTCGAATCGCACAATGGGGCGCCCGACGACGTCGAGACCAGCTTCGCGCTGGCCACCGGCTACCTGCGCGTCGGCAAAGTTGACGACGCGCAGCCGCTGTTCGCGCAGCTTGCGGCGGCCCGGCCGAGACCCGAAACGTGGGTGCTCATCGGCCGGGCGTACCGTGACGCCGGGCGGTACGAGAACGCGCGGACCGCACTGAAGCGCGCGCTGGCGCTGAACCCGCGGGTTCGACACGCCTACTACTACCTCGGCACCGCCGCCGTCATGCAGGACGGCGTGGTCCGCGTCGACGAAGCCATCGATGACTTCCGGCACGAGCTCGCGATTTCACCAGACGATCCCGCGACGACGATGCTGCTGGGGATCGCGCTGGTCGAGGCACATCACGAGTCGGAGGCGCTCCCGTTCCTGCAGGCAGCGGCCGATCGGCCGGGTGCCGGCTATCGTGAGTTTCAGTATCTGGGCCGATGCGAGCTCGCGCTCGGTCACCCGCGTGAGGCCGTCGTGGCTCTTCGAAAAGCGGTCAGCGCATCCGCCTACGTGCCAGCGGGATCGGAGATCGGCAATCTGCACTACCTGCTTGCGCAGGCTTTGCGCGCAGCAGGGGACACGCGGGCTGCCGACGCGGAGTTCGCGATCGCCGCGAGCACGGCTGCGAATCGTGCCAATACGAGCCGCGACACGCTGCAGCGGTACCTGGCCGACACCGGCGACGCGCCGGACGAACAGATGCCGGCATTCTCGCTCGACTCGGGGTCCGTCGCGAAACTCTCGAGCGACGCGCGAGGTGCGTTGCGCGCGGATGCGGCGACGACTCTCGCGAGCGTGTATCTGAACCTCGGAGTGCTGAGCGCGCAGGCGGGCCGGTTCTCGCGGGCATCAGACCTGATGCAGGAAGGGGCCGCACTGGATCCGGCGCTGCCGAGCCTGCAGTACTCGCTTGGCGTCGTCTGTTTCAACGCGCAGCAGTACGACCGGGCGGCGCCCGCGCTCGAACGTGCGCTCGCGGCAGACCCGCAGAATGCGGATGCGCGCCGCATGCTTGCGCTCGCGTCGCTGCACACCCAGGCCTTCGCGCGGGCCGCAGAACTTCTTCGGAACGATCCCGAACTGCAACGCAATGCGTCGCTGCAGTACGCGTACGGCGTCGCGCTCGTCCACAGCGGGCATGCGACGGACGCCGAGCGTCTTTTCTCGTCGCTCCTCGCCTCGCACACCGATGATCCACAGCTCACGCTGCTGCTCGGTCAGGCGCGCGCAGAGCAGGGGGATTACGATGGAGCCGTCGCGACGCTGCAGCACGCCCTGGCGCTGAAGGCGGACCTCGCTGACGCGAATCGCACCATGGGCGTGATCTATATGAAGCAGGGGAAGCTGCCAGAGGCGGCCGCGGCGCTGCGCGCGGAACTCGCCTCGCACCCCGACGATCTGGCGGCGCGATCCACGCTCGCGACGGTTCTCGACATGAGTGGCAACCAGGCGCAGGCGAGGGAGGAACTCGCGCGCGTGTTGCGCGCGCGCCCGAACGACGCCGACGCACGGTACCTGCTGGGGAAGATTCTCCTGGCGGGCGGCTCGGCGACCGACGCCGTCGAGCACCTCGAGATCGCCGCGCGGCTCGCGCCAAAGGACGCCAATATCCACTACCAGCTCGGGCAGGCGTATCAGAAGCTCGGACGCGCAGCCGACGCACAGAGGGAATTCGACCGGTTTCAGCAGCTGAAGGCGGACCGCCGCGGAGGAGGGTCGTGATCGCACCGTTGCTTTTCGTGGTGCTCCTGCAAGCCGGTTCGAAGCCCGCGCCGCAGTCAGCGGGCGAGCGCGCGGCGCTGCTCGCGCAAGCGGAGAACGCGATGAAGAGCGGGAACCGCGCAGACGCGAAACGGCTGTTTGGAACGGCCGCGGAGCGTTACCACTCGGTTACTGCGCTGATGCAGCTCGCGAGGCTCGAGTCGGAAGAAGGCCACGGCACTGCCGCGATGCGCGCCCTGCGCGAAGCGCGCACGCTCGCGCCCAATTCGGAAGACGTGTTGACGGCGTTCTCTGAGGTCTCGCTCAAAATGCAGGCGCCGGTCTCGGCCATTCTCACGCTCGAAGCGTTGACGCGGATGTATCCCGACGAACCCCGGCATCCGTACCTCCTCGGAGTCGCGCTGATGCGCGTCGGCGACGTGGTTGCTGCGATCGAGCCGCTCCGGAAAGCGAACGCGCTGGAGCCGGATCGGCCGCTGACGCTCCTCGCGCTCGGGCTGGCGTACAACAGCCGAAAAGAGTATTCCGAGGCGCGCCCGCTGCTGCGGCGGGCCTTGGACCTCGAGCCGGAAAACGCGGATACGATGGCCGCACTCGCCGAAGCCGAGTCCGGTGTCGGAGATCTCGCAAGCGCGGAGCACGACGCCGCGCGCGCCATGCAGCGGGCGCCCGCGAACGCGACGGCCAACTTCGTGATTGGCGTCGTTCGAATGGCACAGGAGCGCTATGCGGAGGCCCGCGACGCGCTGCTCGCGGCAGCGGTCGCCGACCCGGCATCGCCGAAAAGCGAGTATCAGTTGAGTCTCGTGTACGCGCGTCTGGGAGATCAGGCAGCCTCCGACGAGCACCGCACGTTGTACGAGCGCAAGCTGCGCGCCATCGAACAGGCGGTCGCCGCGCTGCATGCGCCCGCCACCGGCGGTGTCGCCAGATGATCGGACGAGTCGCGCTGTCGATCGTGGCCGCGGCGCTTGCGCTGGCGCCGTCCCACTCTCCGGCCGCTCCGGAGCTGCTCTTCCGCGACATTGCCGCGCAGGCCGGTCTCACCTTCCGCCACCATGCGGCGCCCGAGAAGAAGTACATCGTCGAGTCGATGTCGGGTGGCGTCGCGATGTTCGATTACGACAACGACGGTCTTCCCGACTTGTACTTCGTCGATTCGCTCACGGTGGACACCGCGACGCATCCCGAGCTCGCGCGCAGCGCGCTCTATCGCAATCTCGGCGCCGGGCGCTTCGAGGACGTCACGGAGAAATCAGGGCTCGCGCACCCGGGTTGGGGGATGGGCGTGTGCACGGCAGACGTGGACGGCGACGGATGGGAAGACGTCTACGTCACAGCGCTGGGCGGCAGCCACCTGTACCACAACAATCACGACGGTACGTTCGCGGACGTCACGTCGGCGGCCGGCGTCGGCGTTCCCGGCTGGCCCGCGGGATGCGGGTTCGCCGACTACGATCACGATGGGCGTCTCGATCTGTTCGTCAGCCGCTACGTCAAGATCGATCTCGCCCACCTCCCCGAATTCGGCAAGGACAAGACGTGTCAGTATCGCGGGATCGCCGTGCAGTGCGGACCGCGCGGCCTCCCGGGCGAATCCGACGTCCTCTTTCACAACGACGGCAACGGCCACTTCACGGACGTGTCGGAAAAAGCCGGCGTTTCGGATCCACGCGGCTACTTCGGCCTTGGCGTCGCCTGGTTCGATGCCAACGGCGACGGGTGGCCCGACCTCTACGTGGCCAATGACTCGACGCCCAATTTCCTGTACCTGAATCAGAAGGACGGCACGTTCAAGGAAAGCGCCTTCCCGTGGGGTGTGGCTGTCAGCGAGGACGGGGCCGAGCAGGGCGGCATGGGCGTCGCGCTCGGCGATTACGACCATACGGGCCGGCAAAGCATCTTCGTCACGAATTTCTCAGAGGAATACAACGATCTGTACCACCACGACGGCGACCACTTCACCGATGTGTCCTTCCGCTCGCGCACGGCGCCCGTGAGCCTTCCGTTCGTCGGCTGGGGGGATGCGTTCCTCGACTACGACAACGACACCTGGCCCGACATCCTCGTCGTCAACGGCCACGTGTATCCGCAGATGGATCAGGCGCGCTTCGGTGCCTCTGCCGGGTACCGACAACGCAAACTGCTCTTCCACAACAAGGGCGACGGCACGTTCGACGAAGTGGCCGCCCGGTACGGCGCCGTGCTCACCGACGAGCACGTCAGCCGCGGCCTTGCCGTCGGGGATCTCGACAACGACGGACGCATCGACGTCGCGATCAACGACCTCGACGGCGCGCCGCAGTTGCTGCACAACGAGATCGCCGAACGCGGCAACTGGTTGATCGTCGCGCTGAAGGGCGTCGCGCCCAACACCGGCGCGATCGGCGCGGAGATCACGGTCACGACACCAACCGGGCCTCGCACGGCTGTCGTCCAAAGCGGCGCGAGCTATATCTCGCAGAACGACAAGCGCCAGCACTTCGGGCTGGGAACGGCGACCGAGGCGCAGATTTCGGTGAAGTGGCCGGACGGCCGGGTCAGCACGCAGTCGAACGTCAAAGCCAACCAGGTCGTGACGATTCAGCAGCCGGCCAAATCCAAGTAGCAGCGCGCTTCCCTATCACGCTGCTGTCGCCCGCCCACGACGGCATCTCGCCGAGGCCGCCGACGTTCGCCGAGGACGCCCAGGCAGCGCGCGCGCACGCCTGCGCGCGGTTTTTCTCCGCGAACTCTTCGGTCCTCTCCGCTCTCCGCAAGAATCGTACGTGTCGGTGAATGTCGCCGGGATCTACTTGCGCAGTTGTCCCAGCTTTTGCCACGTCGTCAGCGTGAAATGCTGATCGCGGAGGAACTGCTGGAATCTCGCGCTCTTCACCATGTCGAAATCGTGCTGCCGCCACGCAGAGCCCCAGTTGGGATGATCCGCCGTCGCGCCCTGCATTTCGTCGGTGTCGTACCCGAGGTGGACGATCAGCTGGTAGCTGCCGGGCGGAAGCCCGCTCAGCATTTTTTCGTACGCTGCCTCCCATTGATCGGGCGGCACACCCGGATCGATTTCGAACAGGCGATCGATGAGCGCGTCCTGCTCGTCGTGCGTCCCCCACTGCGATTCCGCGCCTCCGCGTGCGCCGAGGCGTTCGAGCAGCACGGGAAGATCGTACGCGCGGCCGACACTCCGGTAGACGTCGAAGAACGCCGGCGTGTGGAACAGCGTCCCCATGTGCGAGTCGAGGTGCGTCAGTCGGATGCCGGCGGCCTTCGCGAAATCGACCTGCGCGTGGAGCTCGCGTTCGACGTCCTTCGGCGATGCGTGCGCGACGGCGGCGTCCTCGTCGATCGGCATGTACCCATCCGCGCCGACCAGCGACGGCACGGCCGAGCGGCCCGCAACCGGCCCCCACTTGAACGTCGTCCATTCGCTGTTCACGGCCAGATGGATCCCGAGATCCGCGTCCTGGTGCGCGCCCGCCCACGACGCGGCTTCGGGGAACCAGGGACAGGGGACGAGAATGCTGGCCGACGTGACCCAGCCGTGCTCGAGCGCTTCGATGATCGCGCGGTTCACCGCGTGTGACATGCCGAAATCATCGGCATGGATGATGAGCAGCCGCGCGTCCGCCGGGTAGCCGACGCGCTCTCGTGCCCTCCGCAGCGGCGCCGCGGCTGAGAGCGTCAGGAGCACCGCGACAACGGCTACAGCTCTCATTGGACCAACCTCCTTCGCTGCCCTCCACGCAACTGATGGCGCAGCGTGCGCTGTGCCTCGTGTGCGCCGACGAGCAGGCAGCCCGCCAGCGGCGCATCCTTCCCGAGCGCCGACAGCACGACCTCGAACGGCGTCCGCGCGATCTGCCGGAGGATCCGGCGGACCGCGTCGACGAGCGGACCGGGTTCCGCGAACATCGAACCGCCAAGCACCAGCACTGAGGGATCGATCGTTGCGCCGATCTGCGCGGCCGCCATCGCAATCAGGGTGGCGGTCTCGTCGACCGCTTCGACCGCGCGGGCATCGCCGCGGGAGTATGCCTGCATCAGCGACGCGAACCAGCGGTCGGGCGGCTCAGCCCGCGCTGGATCCCATCGGCTGCGCAGCGCCTTCATGCCGGCAAGGCCTTCGAGGCAGCCGCGCGGGCCAACGTCGCCGCCAATATGTTCCGGCGACATGACCATGGCGCCGACCTCGCCCGCCATGTAGTGATGGCCGTGGTGCAGCACGCCGTCGATGAGGATCGCCGCGCCGATGCCCGTGCCGACGAAGAGGAACACGCACGTTCGGTGATCGCGCGCGGCGCCGGTCGAGTGCTCGCCGAGGAGCGCGAGATTCACGTCGTTTTCGATCACGATGCCCGTGTTGATCCGCTCGCGCAGCAACGTTCTGAGAGGGACCGTGTTCCATCCGTGCAGGTTGGGTGCGTAGAGCACGGTTCCGCTGCTGAGGTCCACCGGGCCGGGAGCGCCCGCGACGAGCGACACCAGCCGTTTCTCGGGTGCCCCGGCCTCGGCAAGCAGGTCGCGCAAGGCGGACGTCATCTGTTCGACGAGGACGGCTGGTGGCACGTCGGTAGGAGTGTCGACGATGCGCGCGGCGAGCTGATGTCCCCGCAAGTCGCCAACCGCGAGGCGGGTCCGTGTCGGTCCCAGATCGATGCCTGCCACGAACCCGTGCCGGGCGTTGAACTCCATCAATGTCGGCCGCCGCCCTCCGCGCGAGGGCGCCGTGCCCAGATCGCTCAGCATCCCCTTGCTGATGAGATCGGTCGTCACGCTCCCGACCGTGGGCGCGGATAATCCGCTCGCCTGGATCAGTTCGGCGCGGGTAAACGTCCCAGGTTGATCGATCGCAATCCGCAGAACGCGATCGGCGTTCAAGGCCCGCAGGTGGGCCGCGTGCGTAGCTGTGGTTGGTTCACCTGCAGACCCACGGGTCGGACGGTGGCCGTGAGCCATTTCACTAAATTAGATCCTTTAACAAACTCTTGCAAACCGTTCAGGCTGACGCTACGCTCCGCCTCACGCGCCGCCGGGCGCCGGAGAATTCGACATGCGACACACATTTTCACGTGCCGTCGGCGTACTGGCGGTCGTCACGCTCGTTCACCCCCAGGCTGCGGTCGGCCAGGGAAACCGCGTTCTGCTGGATCGCGGATGGCGGATCCAGTCGTCCGCGAAGGTGGAGGCCGATGGCGCCGAACTGTCCAGGACAGGGGTGGATACGCGCACGTGGATGACCGCGACGGTTCCGACGACGGTTGTCGGCGCACAAGTGACGGCTGGGGAATTCAAGGAACCGTATGTCGGGATGAACCTGCGCTCCATCCCCGGTACGACGTACCCGATCGGGGCTGTTTTCGCACGCCAACCCATGCCGCTGGAGAGCCCGTATCGGGTCGCGTGGTGGTACAGAACCGAGTTCGCCTCCCCCGCTGATGCGGGCGCGCGTCAGTGGCTGCATTTCGACGGCATCAACTACCGCGCGAACGTCTGGCTGAACGGACATCAGATTGCCTCGACGCGGGACATCGCGGGTGCGTATCGCCGGTACGAATTCGACGTGACCGACGCGTTGAGGCACGACGGCCCGAATGCGCTGGCGGTTGAAATCTTCGCTCCGCAGGAGAACGACCTCGGCATCAACTGGGTGGACTGGAATCCCACGCCGCCCGACAAGGACATGGGTCTCTGGCGTCCCGTCTACCTCACCAGCAGCGGGCCGGTGGCGGTTCGGCATCCTTACGTGCTCACGAAGCTGCACGCGCCCGCGTACGACCAGGCGGACCTCACGATCATCGCCGACCTCTGGAATGCGACGGATACGCCGCAGGCGGCGACGCTCAGAGGCACCGCCGCCGGGGTGCCGTTCTCGATGCCGGTAGCGCTTGCCGCTCGGGAACGAAAAACCGTGCGCGTCACGCCGACCGACGTGCCAGCGCTGCATCTGTCCTCGCCGCGACTCTGGTGGCCGTATCGCATGGGCACCCCGACTCTGTACGATGCGCACGTCGAGGCGGCGGTTGCGGGTACCGTGTCCGATTCGCAGACGCTGCGGTTCGGCATCCGCGAGGTCACGTCGGAATTGACGCCGGACGGGTATCGGCTCTTCAAGATCAATGGCAAACCGATCCTGATCCGGGGCGGCGGCTGGAGTCAGGACATGCTCGAGCGGCCGTTCACCAGCGAGCAGTTGCGCGCGCACCTCCGCTACGTCCGCGACATGGGCCTCAATACGATCCGACAGGAAGGCAAGCTCGAGGTGGACGAGTTCTACGATCTTGCCGACGAGCAGGGCGTCCTCGTCATGCCGGGATGGTGCTGCTGCGATCAATGGGAGCTGTGGAACCAGTGGACGATCGAGAACTATACCGTCGGCCCCGACTCGCTCCGCGATCAGTTGCTGCACCTTCGCAGCCATCCGAGCATCTTCGTGTGGCTGAACGGCAGCGACAAGCCGCCGATCGCGGCCATCGAGCAGAAGTATCTCGACATCGAGCGTGACGTCGAGTGGAACCGGCCGACGCTCTCGAGCGCCACGGAAGCGAAGGGACCGGTGAGCGGACCCACGGGCGTCAAGATGCGCGGCCCCTACGAGTACGTGCCGCCGTCCTATTGGCTGACCGACACGAAAAACGGCGGCGCATTCGGCTTCGCGACCGAAATCAGCCCCGGTCCTGCCGTACCGCCGATCGAGAGTCTCGAGGCAATGCTGACCCCTTCGCACCTGTGGCCCATCGACGACGTGTGGAATTACCACGCGGGCGGAGGCGAGTTCAAGACCGTCACCGTGTTCACGGCGGCGCTCGAGGCGCGCTACGGCAAGGCCGTCGACGCCGCGGACTATGCCCGCAAAGCGCAGGCGCTCACGTACGAAGGCGAGCGCGCGATGTTCGAAGGCTATGCGCGCAACAAGTACAAATCCACGGGCGTTATCCAGTGGATGCTGAACAATGCCTGGCCGTCGATCATCTGGCACCTGTACGACTACTACATGCGTCCGGGCGGCGGCTACTTCGGCACGCGCAAGGCGTGCGAGCCGATCCACGTCCAGTATTCATACGACGACCACTCCATTGCCGTCGTCAACGACACCCAGCAGGCGGCGGCCGGGATTACGGTGTCCGCGTCCGTGCTCGATTTCTCCCTCGAGACGCGCTTCACGCACGAGGCCACCATCGATCTTCCCGCCGACGCGGTTGCGCGCGTCATGACGCTGCCGACGCTTTCGAACCTCACGACCACGTATTTCGTGCGGCTCTCCGCCCGCGACCGCGCGGGGACGATCCTGAGCACGAACTTCTACTGGCTCTCGACGAACCCTTCGGTCCTGGACGAGTCGAAGACGCAGTGGTATTACACGCCGGTCTCGCGTCACGCCGACCTGACCATGCTCGCGACGCTCCCCGCCACCACGCTGCGCGCGACACTCCAGGCGGAAGCCTCCGGCCGCGCGACCGTTCACATCCAGAACACCGGCACGGCGCTCGCCTTCCAGGTCCACCTCGAGCTCGCGGATGCGGGCTCCCGCGAGGAGTACCTCCCCGTCTACTGGAACGACAACTATTTCGAGCTCCTGCCCGGCGAAGCGCGCGACATCGCGGTCGAGTGGTCGCCACGCGCGGCGGGTGCGCCGGTGCTCACCTTCGATGCGTGGAACGTCCGCCCGGCGCAGGTGACGAGTGGCGGACGCTGAGCGGCACGCCGCACCCGGGCCGCGGCTGAAGCGCGCGCTCGGCCTCTCGGACCTCGTGCTCTACGGCATCGTCCTGATTCAGCCTGTCGCACCGATGGGCATTTACGGTGTCGTCAGCATGGAGGCGCGCGGGCATGTCGTCACCACCATTCTGATCGGTATGGTGGCGATGCTGCTGACCGCCGTCAGCTACGGCCGGATGGCGCGCGTGTTCCCGAGCGCCGGCTCCGCGTTCACGTACGTCGGCGGCGCGCTGCACCCGTCGCTCGGCTATGCGACGGGCTGGAGCATGCTGATGGACTACGTGCTCAACCCGATGATCTGCACGATCTGGTGCAGCAAGGCGGCCATGAACCTGGTGCAGGGGGTGCCCTATCCCGCGTGGGTCCTGCTCTTTGCCGCGCTGTTCACCGTCCTGAATCTGCGCGGCATCAAAGCGAGCGCGCGGACCAACGAGGTGCTCACCATCATCATGGGCGCCGTGCTGGTGCTCTTCCTGGGCGCGGCGCTCCGCTACATTCTCGCGCTGCACCCGTCGGGTGCGGCGCTCACGCGGCCCTTCTACGATCCCGAGACGTTCTCGTTGCCGCTGGTGCTCACGGGCGCCTCGATCGCGTCGCTCACGTACATCGGATTCGACGGCATCTCGACGCTGTCGGAGGAAGTCGTCGATCCGCGGCGCAACATCATGCGGGCGACCGTGTTGACGTGTCTGATTACGGGCGTGCTCGCCTCGATCCAGGTGTACGCCGCGCAACTCGTGTGGGGTACCTGGAACGGCTTCCCCGATGTGGACACGGCCTTCACGTATGTGGCGGGCCGCGCCGGCGGACCAATCTTCTTCACGATGCTGAACCTGACGCTGATGATCGCCAACATCGGGTCAGGCACCGGCGCGCATCTCGGCGCGGCGCGCCTGCTGTACGGGATGGGGCGCAGCGGCGCGCTGCCGCCACGGTTCTTTGGGGCGGTCGACGCGCGCTCGCACGTTCCGCGAAACAACGTGCTGCTCGTCGGTGTGCTGGCAGCCGTGGGCGGCCTGCTGCTGACGTATCAGCTCGGCGCCGAGATGCTCAATTTCGGCGCGTTCATCGCGTTCATGGGCGTCAACGTCGCCGCGTTCACCCATTATTGGGTGCGGGGCGCCGAGCGACGGGTGGACACGTTCGTCTACCCGCTGCTCGGCTTCCTGTTCTGCGCATATCTGTGGGCCAGCCTGCGAACGCCGGCCAAGATCGCCGGGGGCGCATGGCTCGCGGCGGGCATCATCTACGGGGCGATCAAGACCGGCGGCTTCCGCCGGGATCTCGTGTCGTTCGACGTTCCTTCGGAGTCGTGATGACCCTGACCTCCATCGACTGGCTGCTGATGTTCGTCTACTTCGCGTTCGTGCTGGGCGTGGGGTTCACGCTCAAGCGCTACACGCGGACCAGCAAGGATTTCTTTCTGGCGGGCCGCGCGCTCCCGGCGTGGGTCTGCGGCCTGGCGTTCATTTCGGCGAACCTGGGCGCGCAGGAAATCATCGGCATGGCCGCGTCGGGCGCGAAGTACGGCATCGCAACCAGTCACTTCTACTGGATCGGCGCCATCCCCGCGATGGTGTTCCTCGGCATCTTCATGATGCCCTATTACTACGGCTCGCGCGCGCGGTCCGTGCCCGAGTATCTCCGGCTGCGGTTCGACGAGAAGACGCGCGGCTTCAACGCGATCTCGTTTGCGTTGATGACGGTGTTCTCCTCCGGCATCTCCATGTACGCGATGGCGAAGCTGCTGCAGATCCTTCACATCTTCGACGCACCGTTCCGCGCGCTCGGCCTGCCCCCGACCTACCTGTTTCACGTGAGCATCGTCGCTTCAGCGATCATCGTCCTCCTGTACGTTTTCGCGGGGGGCCTCTCCAGCGCGATCTACAACGAGGTCCTGCAGTTCTTCCTGATCGTCGCCGGGTTCGTTCCGCTCGTCTATCTGGGGCTGAAAGACGTCGGCGGCTGGTCTGGATTGCGGGCGACGCTGCCGACGGCGATGATGCATTCGTGGCACGGGATGGCGAGGCCCGAGACGAACCCTATGGGGGTCGACGTG
>Ga0310810_10006878_pt1 | contig 12900 bp, 9 predicted proteins | sample NCmetagenome_FD_207641 | JGI IMG/M metagenome (GOLD analysis project Ga0310810, IMG submission 207641) | Soil microbial communities from experimental microcosm in Duke University, North Carolina, United States - NC | ecosystem: Engineered > Artificial ecosystem > Soil microcosm > Unclassified ... | reverse complement strand
GGCAGACCTCGCTGCGGATCATGCTGACGAATGGTGCTGCGCCAGTGCCCGCCGCAACCATCACGCGCCGCCGCGCATCGTTGGCGCCGACGGTATCGTCGATGGTGAACGCGCCGGCTGCTTTGGAGCCGATGTAGATTCGAGCACCCGTGCCGAGCTTCCACAGCAGATGCGTCAGTGGGTTCTCCGACGTCGCCTTCACGACGTATCTCACGTAAAACTCGAGGGGACCGCCGGCCTCGGGCGCCGACGCGATGGACATGGCGCGGCGTACCGAGCCGAGCGAAGGATTCTCACTGTTGTTGAGACCGAGCACGCAATACTGTCCCGCGGTGAACCATGGACGCTTGCGTGGCGGCTGGTCGGCCTGGATCAGAAACGTGGCCAGTGTGTCAGTCAGATCGGCGCGTCCGACCACCGTCGCGTTGTACTCCAGCCGTCTGCCCATTGAAGCGACGCTATCACGGCCGTCGTGGTGACGCGGACTAATTCCCGACCCCTGCGAAAAGCATCGCGCGTTCAGGTCCATTCGCGATCCGCAATGTCAAAGCTGCGGCGCAATTGGGATATCTCTCCAGGTACAGCCGTTGCTCGAGTAGTTGTCGAGAGTTCGGGAATTCATGAAGACAGAGGTGCCCCATGTTTACGAACAGAGAACTGGTGCGGGTTGAGCCGAGGGCATTCGTCCGCAGCATGCTTCGCGACTTCGATCGACTCTTTGAAGGAGGGTGGGAACCCTTTGCCGCTCGCGGACCTGTGTTCGAAGAGTTCGAATGGGCCCCGACGCTCGAGGTCGTGGAAAAGGAGGGCAAGCTGTTTGCACGATTCGAGCTTCCAGGTTTGAAGAAGGAAGAGATCGCAGTGACTGTCAATGAAGAAGGCCTGACGGTCACGGGTGAACGCAGACGGGAGGAGGAGAAGAAGAACCACAACTGGTACAAGACCGAAAGGGTGTACGGGAAGTTCGTCCGCACGATACCGTTGCCCGTCGGAGTCAACACCGCCGAGATCAAGGCGACCTTCGAGAACGGAGTTCTCGAGCTCGTGGTTCCGCTGCCGGCGACAGCCGTCGCCGCCGCGCCGCGCCGAGTCGAGATTGCGGGAGAACCGCAAAAAGCGAAGACAGCCGCCTGATCTCGTTGCGTGACGTGGCCCTGCGAGGGGCCACGTCATCACGTCGCCAGGCTCTTGACACATCTGCAAACGATTGCGTCAGATCACACCAGCCATGCGCGACACATCCCTCGAGGCGCCACGACCAGGTACCCGCGTGGCCGCAGCGAAGGCCTCATCGGCACGCGCGTTGGTCCTCGCGACGATGTCGTTCACACTGTGCTTCGCCGCGTGGGGGTTAATCGGCGGACTCGCCTCGGTCTTCAGCAGCCTCTACAACCTGACCGCATCCCAGACCGCGTTGCTCGTCGCGGTGCCTGTCTTGCTCGGCTCCGTCGCGCGTCTGCCGATGGGCATGCTCACGGATCAGTTCGGTGGACGTCTCGTCTTTGCGGCGCTCCTTGCCTTTTCCTCGATCGCCGCATTCGTCGTTCCCATGACGAGCAGTTACGGCTCGCTGCTCGTAGCGGCGTTCCTGATCGGCATGGCCGGGTCATCATTTGCCGTCGGCGCCGCGTTTGTCTCGCGGTGGACGCCTGCCGCGAAACAAGGCACGGCGCTCGGCATCTATGGGCTCGGCACGCTGGGACAATCGCTGGCGGTATTCGTGGGTCCGGTCGTTGCCTCGAGCCTGGGGTGGGAAGCCGTCTTTCGCGGGACGGGGGCGCTGCTTCTCGCATGGGCGTTCGTCTACGTCGCTCTGGCGAGAAACCCGGCCCACGCCGTTCGCCCTGCGTCAGTGGCCGAGATGATGGCAGTTCTGCGGCGCGCGCCGAAGGCGTGGTTGCTTGGCGCCTTCTATTTCCTGACGTTCGGCGGGTTCGTGGCCTTCTCGATTTACCTTCCCACACTTCTGCGCGCGCAGTTCAATCTCACTCCGGCTGATGCCGGATTTCGGGCCGCCGGCTTCGTCATCGCGGCGACGCTGATGCGGCCGGTGGGTGGCTGGCTGGCCGATCGCATCGGCGGCGCGCAGGTTCTGTCATGGGTGTTCGGCGGCGTGACGCTCTTCTCGCTGCTCCTCACGTGGCCAACGATGGTGCCGTTCACCGTCGGTGCACTCTCCTGTGCGCTGCTGCTCGGCCTGGGGAACGGCGCGGTCTTCAAACTGGTGCCGGAGCACTTTCCGAAAGACACCGGTACGGTGACTGGACTGGTCGGGGCGCTCGGCGGCCTCGGGGGATTTTTCCCGCCGCTTCTGCTCGGCGCATTTCACGATCGTCTCGGCGTCATCTGGCCTGGCTTCATTCTGCTTTCAGCCCTGGCGTTCACCTTGCGCGTGGCGAACGCGCGTGTTTTTCATCCAAGCGACGTCGAATGGACGCGCGCGTTGCCGATGCCGGCACACCAGGCGCTGGAGCGGATCCGGGCCGGAGCGTGGGCGACTCTCGTCATGGCCGGCCTTGCCGCCGCAATTGTGGTCGGCTCACGCACCCTGCAGAACTTCGACGCCGCCCTCGTCGGCTACACCTTTGCCACGCTCTTCGCCGCGTTCGGCCTCAGCTACCGCTACGCGATGTGGCTGCATCGTCCACCCACGCGGATGTACTGGCGTCGCGGCTGGCAGGCGTTCTTCTCCCGTCGGTCGCTGGGTCGCAACGCGCTGAGCCTCGGTCGGCGGACATTCGTGGATTTCGCGGCGAATGCCTACATATTCAAGCGCGGGCGGCTGCGTGGGCTGGCCCATTGGCTGATCATGTGGGGTTGCGTGCTCGCGGCGGCGATCACGTTTCCACTGGTGTGGGGGTGGATCCACTTCGAGACGGTTCCCGGCGATCTCCACACCTACCGTGCGTTTGTCTTTGGCATCGCGACCCAGGACTTTCCGGTGGATTCGATCGTCGCCTTCGTGATCTTCCATGGCCTTGTCTGGTCGTCGTTTCTGGTGATCGCGGGTGTGATGCTCGCCTTCCGGCGGCGGATGATCGACCACGGTGCGGTGGCGGTGCAGCAGTTCGGGCAGGACATCGTGCCACTGCTGCTGCTCTTCGCGATCAGCGTGACCGGGCTGATGCTGACGGCCAGCTATACGTGGATGCGTGGCTACGCGTATGACTTTCTCGCCATCTTGCACGCGGCCATCGTGATCGTCACGCTGCTGTGGCTGCCGTTTGGCAAGCTGTTTCACGTGTTCCAGCGTCCGGCCCAGCTCGGGGTTGCCTTCTACAAGGATGCTGGCGCGCACGATCGCCAGGCACTGTGTCGCCGATGCGGCGAGTCGTATGCGTCGGCAGCGATGATCCGCGATCTCACCGTGGTCGAGCACGAGCTCGGATTCCGGTACGAGCTTCCGGGCGGCGGCCACTATCAAGACATCTGTCCACAATGCCGGCGAGCCCTCTTCGGGCTCGCGCAAGGCGCACTCTGGCGCCCGTACCTGAACGCGCGGGCCTTCGACGATGAGCGGGGCAAGGGAGAGGCAGGATAGGAGTCGTGGCAGAAGTTCCCGTCGATCCGATTGGCATCATCGAACGCTTTGGCCCCCACGTGTCGTCGACGACAGGCGTGCGCTTGTCGACCTCCGTCGAACCCGATCGCCTGGTGAAGACGCACTGCTGCTTCTGCGGCCAGCAGTGCGGCATTCAGCTCAAGGTGCGAGCCAACGAGGTCATCGGCTTCGAGCCCTGGGAGGAGTTCCCATTCAACCGCGGCATGCTCTGCCCGAAAGGAGTGAAACGATATCTGCAGGGCTCGCACCCGGATCGTCTGACACATGCGTTGCAGCGGGACACATCCTCACGATCGGGCTTCCGTGCCATCCCGTATACCGACGCGATCGCTCGCGTCGCGCGCGAGATCGCGCGCATTCAGCAGGCGCACGGATCCGATGCCATCGCGGTGCTCAGCGGCGCCAGCCTGACGACGGAGAAGGCCTATTTGATGGGAAAGTTCGCGCGCGTCTGTCTGAAGACGCCGTTCATCGACTACAACGGCCGCCTGTGTATGGTCAGCGCCGGCGCGGCGAACAAGAAGGCGTTCGGCATCGATCGCACGACGAGCCCATGGTCGGACATGGTCGGCACCGATGTGATCTGGGTGGCCGGCTCGAATGTCGCAGAGTGCTCGCCGATCACCACGGATTACATCTGGCAGGCGCGCGAGCAGGGCGCCAAGATCATCGTCCAGGATCCGCGCATCACGCCGCTCGCTCGGACCTGCGATCTTTTCCTGCCCGTGAAACCGGGTCGTGACGCGGCGCTCTTTGCCGGCGTGCTGCAGATCATGATCGAGCGGGACTGGCTCGATCACGCGTTCATCCGGGACTACACGTCTGGTTTCGACCAGGTCGCCGAGTATTGCCGCGGCTGGACGCTCTCCCGGACTGCCGATGTGACGGGAGTTCCCCAGCGCGCGATCGAGCAGGTGGCGGAATGGTGGGGGACTGCGAAGAGCAGCTTCCTGTTTCACGCGCGCGGGATCGAGCATCACTCGAATGGGGTGCAGAACTGCCTCGCCACGATCAATCTCGTTCTCGCGTCGGGACGGATCGGCAAGCCGAAGAGCGGCTACGGCACGATCGTTGGCCAGGCCAACGGACAGGGCGGCCGCGAGCATGGACAGAAATGCGACCAGTTGCCTGGCTTGCGCGATATCAGCAACCCGGAGCACCGGCGCTACATTGCCGGCGTGTGGGGCATCGAGGAGAAAGATCTGCCGGGCCCGGGAGTTGACGCGTATGAGCTCTTTCGCAAGATCGATCGGGGCGAGATCAAGGGACTCCTCTCGATCTGTTTCAACCCAAAGGTGTCGCTGCCGGACAACGGCTTCGTCACGCGGTGTCTCGACAAGCTCGAGTTCTATACCGCGATCGACTTCTTCCTGAACGACACCGCGTGGCACGCGGATGTCGTGCTGCCTGGCAGCTTGCAAGAAGAAGACGAAGGCACGGTGACCCAGGTTGAAGGACGCATCATCAAGATCAACAAGGCCGTCGACTGCCCGGGAGAGGCGCGTCAGGACTGGCGAATCATCCAGGACCTCGCCCAGGCCCTCGATCGGCCGACGGGCTTCACCTTCACCGAGCCGCGCGAAATATTCGACGAGCTGCGTATCGCCAGCAAGGGCGGTGTCGCGGACTATTCAGGCGTCACGTACGAGAAAGTCACGCAACAGCTCGGTGTGTTCTGGCCCTGCTTTAGCGAGGATCCGAAGTCGGGTCGGCCGATCGATCACGAGGGTACGCCACGGCTCTTCGAACGCGGCAGCTACAACCCGGTGGCAAAAGGCAGCGGTCCCTTCTATTTCCCAGACGGCCGCGCGCAATTCAACGTCGCCGACTATCGACCGCCGGTTGACGATGCGAGCGAGGAGTATCCGATTTACCTGACCACCGGGCGCGTCGTGAGCCAGTTCCTGTCGGGTACGCAGACACGACGCATCGGCCCGCTCGTCCGCCAGTACGCGGAACCGCGCATCGAGATGCATCCGCGGCTCGCCGCGAAGCTCGGTATCGCGGACGGCGAATGGGCGACGGCCGAGACTCGCCGCGGCACCATCACGCTTCGCGCGCAGGTAGTGACGACCATCCGGCCCGACACGATCTTCATCCCGTATCATTGGCCTGGCCGCAAGAGCGCGAACCAGCTGACCGTGGCTGCTCAAGATCCGATCAGCAAGATTCCCCAGTACAAAGTGTGCGGGTGCCGTGTGCGAAAGGCGGAAGGGCCCCCGCAGTACGCCGCGATTCTCGAGCCACAGCAATAGGACGGCTGCTGCATGCCCAAGCCGGACAACCTGCACTTCTTCGTTGACCCCAACCGCTGCATCGGCTGTCAGGCATGCCTGCAGGCGTGTACCGAGTGCGACACGCATCGAGGCGAATCGATGATTCATCTCGAGTACATCGATCGCTCCGAGAGCGTGCAGACCGTTCCTGTTGTGTGCATGCACTGCGAGCAGCCGACGTGCGCAGAGGTCTGTCCCGCAGACGCAATCAAGCGGACGGGGGACGGCGTCGTCCAGTCTGCGCGCAAGCCGCGCTGTATCGCGTGCGGGAACTGCGTCGTGGCGTGTCCCTTCGGCGTGCCCGAGCTCTACGAGGACCGCAAGATCATGATGAAGTGCGACATGTGCTACGACCGCACGAGCATCGGCAAGCGACCGATGTGCGCAACCGTGTGCCCAAGTCAGGCACTCTTCTTCGGGACTCGCGAGCAGATCGAGCAGCTGCGGCCGATGTCGACACCCATCAACACGTTTCAGTTCGGCGCACAGACCATCACGACGCAGGTGCACGTGATGGTGCCGCGCGCCCTCGCCACGCGCGCATCCTGCGTGGACGTGGCCGCCGCGATGGACGAACAGCCTCGGAGTCGCGCCGTCTCGCTCAAAGTCCTCAGTGGTCCTCAGGCCGACGGGCCAACGATCGACAGCGACCCGTTCGCCGGGGTCGAGGTGTAGCGATGGCCGATCTCCGCGAGCAAATCACGATCGCTCCCGATGGCGCTCCGCCCGACATGCAGCCGGCATGGCGCCAGGATTTCCCGATCGACTGGCCGCAGGACCTCTACGTCGAGCGCCGCGATTTCATGAAGTTCATGGTGCTGACGAGCGCGGCGTTCACACTGGGCCAGCTGTGGATTGGCGCCCAGAACTGGTATCGCAAGCGCACGGCACAGCCCCCCGTTCAGCGGATCGCCTCGGTCGACGAGGTCGCCGTCGGCGCCAGCATCGGATTTGCGTATCCGAATGAATTCGAACCATGCCTGCTGGTCCGTCTGACGACGAGCGAGTTCGTCGCCTTCGGTCAGAAGTGCACCCACCTGTCGTGTGCGGTGATTCCGCGGCCCACGGAGGGGAGCTTCTACTGCCCGTGCCATGAGGGGCGCTTCGATCTCCGCACCGGCGTTCCTCTTGCGGGTCCGCCGCGCCGCCCGCTCACGCGTATCGTGCTCGATGTGAGAGGGCGGGACATCTACGCCGTGGGCGTGGAGGAGCGAACGACGTGAGCGCGCCGGCGAGACGTCCGTTCAGCCGCGAGCAGCGGCTCACGATCATTCAGGGCATGCTGATCTTCGTGCTGATTGTCGTCGTGCTGCAGTTGTGGCTGCTGACGGCGACGATGAATGCGTGGCTGGGCGGAGATGAGTCGCTCGTCTGGCCGGCGGCGGCCGCGAGCGCCGCTGGCCTTGCCTTGAACGTCGGTCTATTTGTCTACCTCACCCGTCTCGAGCGCACGAGAAGAGGTGCGGCATAGACAGCAACGACTCACCACAGGCCAAGGTGATCTCCCGCTCCTCCGTCCGCTCACGCAACGTCGTCGGTGCCGGGGAAGGGGCGCTGCCTCGCAACTTCATCGATCGAATGCATTCGGGAAGGCGACCGCGCCGATCAGCACCAAGAGACTGATGAGCGCTCCGAGGCCGCCTTCATCGACCAGCAGTCCAGTCTGTCCATCCCAGAACACTGCGAAGGCGACGATGCCAAGAAGGGCGCCGGCGACGGCGAGCGGCCGCCACCAACCCGCGAACAGCGACGGGAGTCCGATTGCGACGGCGCACGCCAGCAGGACGATCCCTGCAATCACATGGAGCCACACGCTGACTCTCGTCAACTGAGAGTTGGCGATCCACTCACCGAGAAGCCAGGAACGCCCGTTCCATCCCTTTACCGGTGCCGGCAGCATCGCCCCGATTCGCACGTAGACGAAACCGTGGCAGAAGAGAACGAAGACGATCAGGTATTCCATCCAGGGTTTCATGCTGTACCTCACGTCGCGGTTCTAGTCCGGTGGGTGCCGAGCCGCAGCAGGACACTTGCCGCGAGCCCCGCAATCCTGCCCCCGATGATCGCCACGTCGTAGCGCGCGCCGCTCACGGTATGGAACTACTGCACACGTCACATCCACGGGCGGGCGGTGTCGCCGGAACTATTGGTAATCGCTCAGGTCTCCTCCAGGCACGGAAGCCCGCAAGGCGTTGAGCACCGCAGCGAGATCGATCACTTCCTGGAACACCGCTCCCGTGACCGGCGGCAGCAGGCCGACAGACGCGACCAGCATGCCTGCGATGCTCAGCGCCATTCCCCCGATGGCGCTTTGCAGCGCGATTCGTCGCATTCGGCGCGCAAGGTGGAACAGTTCATCAACCCGTTTGAGCGAGGTGTCCATGATCACGACGCCCGCGGCTTCAGTCGTGATCTCGCTCTGATGGCCAAACGCGATCCCGACGGTCGCCGTCACGAGTGCTGGCGCGTCGTTGATGCCATCGCCGATGAAGAGCGTGGGGGCGCGACTCGATTCCGCGCGCGTGATCGCCACCTTCTCTTCGGGGCTGCGCCCGGCGTAGACCGCCACGATGCCAACTCGTTCGGCAAGGTAGCGCACTTCTGATTCGCGATCTCCCGACACGAGCAGGATTCGATCGAGATGGTGCCGCGGCTTGAGATGACGGATGAACGATCGGCTGTCCTCGCGCGCCGTGTCGTGAAACCGAAATGTCGCAGCGTAGCCGGCATCGAGCAGGATCACGCACTCCAAACCGGAAGCCAGTGGCGGCAACAGGCTCGCACACCCCATGGCTTCGCCCTGGCGCCGGCCGATGATCCGCACGTGATGGCCGTCGACTCTGCCTTCGAGCCCCTCGCCCGGTCGCTCCCGCACCTCGGTCGCATCGAGTAACGCAAGGTGGGCCTGTTCAGCCGCTCGCAGGATTGGCTTCGCGAGCGGATGCTTCGAGTAGCGTTCCAGGCTTGCGGCCATCTGGAGCACACGCGAGGTATCCAGATGTGGAGCAGTGAGGCGATCTGTCAGCGTCGGCTGGCCGTAGGTCAACGTTCCGGTCTTGTCGAGGACGATGGTGCGGCAGTGGTCGATGCGCTCCAGGACCGCGGGATCACGAATGATGATGCTGCGCTTGGCGGCAAGGGAGATCGCGCCGATGATGGCGACGGGAATCGCGATGAGAAGGGGACAGGGTGTTGCGACGACGAGCACTGCGAGAAACCGCACCGGGTCGCCGCTCCACCACCAGGCGGCAGTCGCGATGGCCAACGCGAGTGGTGTGTACCACGCGCCAAGTCGATCGCCGAGACGACGCAGCTGCGGGCGCCGTTGTTCGGAATCGCGCATGACGTTCATGATGCGTGCGTAGCGCGAGTCGACCGCCAATCTGCTCGCCGTCAGTGTCAGCGCGCTCTCACCATTGATGGCGCCGGAGAACACTTCGGAGCCCGGCGCTTTCGGCATCAGGAACGGCTCGCCCGTCAGGTAGGACTCGTCCATGACGCCGTGACCGCCCGTCACGACGCCGTCGACCGGGCAGATTTCATGCGGATAGACGACCAGCTCATCGTCAATGCGTACGGCATCGAGCGGAACTTCATCGATGGCGCCGCCGGTTCGCCGATGCGCGACGCTGGGCATGCGACTGGCCAGTGCGCGCAGCACATTCGAGGCGCGGGCAACGGCGTACGTCTCGAGCGCCTCGCCACCCGACAACATCAGCACCACGAGCGCTCCCGCGAGGTACTCGCCGAGCACGACGGCCGACACGATCGAAATGCCAGCCAGCAGGTCGGAACCGAACTCCCCCCGTACGGCTTTACGACCGAGTGACAGGACGAGCGGCACTCCGCCGCCAGCAAGCACCATCACCAAGGGCAGTTCGCGTGCCGGTTGCGACGTGGTGGTCGCCCAACGGAGTACCAGGTGAATGACGATGCCCGCAACAGCGATGGCCGGGATGACAAAGATTCGCGCCGCCGCCTGTCGAGGGGGAGATGGTGGCAGGGCCACGCCCGCACCGGCCTCCATCGACGCGACAGTGGTCATGAGAGCTCTCCGAACCACGCATGTCGCTCCATCAACTTCACCGCTTCGACAACCGGCACGATGGTGAGCGCCAGCATCGTGATCAGGATCCAGTCTCTTGCCGCGAGGCTGAACGTCGCGAAGGGACCCTGCAGCCACGGCACATAGAGAATCAGACAGAGGAGCACGAGCTCCCACGCCACAGCCAGATTGAGCCAACGATTCGCAAACGGCCGCTGCAGCACCGACAAGCGGTCCGAGCGGCAGTTGTAGGCCTGCAAGAACTGGATGATCACAAGGGAGACGAACGTCATCGCCATGGCTTCCCGGATGGGCCGGCCGCTGTGAAGAAGCCAGACGAACAACGTCATGTTCACGAGCGCGGACCAGATGCCACCGGTCAGCAGCAGCACCACGAGTGGGCGCGTGAAGATGCCAGCGCCTGGATGACGCGGCTTGCGATGCATCAGGTCCGTCTCCGGTGGATCGACAGCCAGCGCGAGGGCCGGCAGCCCGTCCGTCGCGAGGTTGACGTAGAGAATCTGGACCGCCGTTATCGGAAGGGGCAGTCCGGCGAGCGCAGCGCCTGCCATCAGCAGGATTTCACCCACGTTCGACGACAGTAGATAGGTCAGATACTTCTTGATATTCGCGAAGACGATGCGGCCTTCTTCGACCGCGGCGACGATCGACGTGAAGTTGTCGTCGAGCAGCGTAATGGCGGCCGCCTCTTTGCTGACGTCGGTGCCCGTGATTCCCATCGCGATGCCGACGTCAGCCTTCTTCAAGGCTGGCGCGTCGTTCACGCCGTCGCCGGTCATCGCGACGACGTCAGAATGTTTCTGCCAAGCGGCGATCACACGCAGCTTCTCGATCGGTGACACTCGTGCATAGACGCTGATGTTGTGGACCTCGCGCTCCAGCTCCGCGTCGCTCATCATCGCGAGTTCATGCCCGGTCACGACTCGTCCGCTTGCCAGGAGCCCGAGCTCGCGGGCGATGGTCGTCGCCGTAGCGGGATGGTCGCCGGTGATCATGACCGGCCTGATGCCCGCATGCCGGCAGGTGTGAACAGCAGCGCGAGCTTCCGGTCGTGGCGGGTCCAGGATTCCTACCAGACCAAGCAGCGTCATGTGCTGCTCGGCGTCGTTCAGCGTCGCGTCCGTCTTACGCGCGATGGCCAGAACCCGCAGACCGGCGCTCGCCATTCGTTGCTCGACCTCTTGAACCCGGTGACGGTCGGACGGCGTCAGCGAGGCTTCGCCGCAGGCATCAACCCAGTACGAGCAGCTGTCGAGCACGACATCCGCCGCACCTTTCGAGTACGCCAGCGATCGCCCCGCGTGCGTATGGAGCGTGGTCATCCGGCGCCGTTCGGAGCTGAAAGGAATCTCGCCAATGCGCGGAAATCGCTGCTCGAGCGACGCCTGATCGAGACCCGCTTTGGCCGCAACGACGACGAGCGCCCCCTCGGTCGCGTCGCCGTCGATGTGCCAGCGTTGGCCGTCCCGGCGCAGCGTCGCGTCGGATGCCAGTGCGCCGGCGCGAAGGACCTCGAGAGTCGCGGCATCAATGGCGCCCTGATCGTCGGCGTCACGAAATGTACCGACCGGCTCGTACCCGGCGCCAGACACCGTCATCATCTGGTTACCGGTGAAGAGCTCACGCACGGTCATTTCGTTCTTGGTGAGTGTTCCCGTCTTGTCGGAGCAAATGACCGTGGTGCTGCCCAGGGTTTCGACAACCGGAAGGCGGCGGACCAGGACATTCCGCTTCACCATCCGGCGAACGCCGATCGCCAGCGAGATGGTGACGACAGCGGGCAGGGCTTCGGGGACGGCAGCCACCGCGAGAGCAATACCGAAGATCAACATGTCGAGGAGTGGGAGGCCTCGCCACAGGCCGAGCGCCACGATCAGCGTCACCACGAGCAGCGCCGCCTTGCCCAGCAGCCGGGCCAGCGTGTCCAGGTTCTCCTGCAGCGGCGTGCGGCCGGCCTGGACGGTCTGCACCAGGCCCGAGATCGCGCCGAACTCCGTGGACATGCCGGTGGCAACGACCACCGCCTGCCCACGACCGTATGTCACGACCGTGCCGGCATATGCCATGTTCCGCCGATCGCCGATCGGAAGCTGCTCTTCAGGCAATGCGGTGGACGTCTTTGTGATCGCTGCGGACTCGCCCGTCAGCGCCGACTCGTCCATGGCCAGGTTCACAGCCGTCGTGATGCGACAGTCGGCCGGGATGCGGTCTCCAGCGCGCAGTATTACGAGATCGCCTGGAACCAGGTCACGAGAGGGAATGCTGCGCTCGAGACCGTCGCGAACCACATGCGCTACCGGTGCAGCCATCGTTCGTAGTGCCTCGAGCGCGCGTTCCGCCCGGTACTCCTGAATGAACCCGAGTAATACGGCGAAGAGCACGATGATCGCGATCACGCTCGCCTCGAGGGCGTGCCCGAGCAGGCCGGACACTACGGTGGCGGCGAGGAGGATGACGATCAAGACGTTCTGGAACTGCGCGGCGAGCGTTCGCCACCCGGATGCACCCTCGATCGCCTGCAGTTCGTTGGGCCCGTAGACACCAAGCCGGACGGCAACCTCAGGCGCTCCGAGGCCAGCCGTGGTGGTACCGAGAGTCCGAAGGAGGACGTCTACGGACTGGGCGTGCCACATGAGGCTCGACGTCTCCGCTCCTCGGGCCATTCAGATGCCTTCGCCGGTGGCCGCTCTGGTCGCGGACTCTACGGAGTGCACGGTCAGCACCGGACATGGCGCCGCACGCACGACAGCTTCGGCCACACTGCCGAGAGCCAGTCGGGCCAGGCCCGTACGTCCGTGTGTGCCGATGACGATCAGGTCGATGTTGGCAGACGTCGCGTATCGCAGAATCTCGTGTGCCGGCTCGTCCGATTGTTCGACGACAGCCACCGCACCCCGTCGGCGATCGGCGTCTGTCAGGCGGTCCTGGAGCCAGTGCAGGGGTGCCTCTTCGAGTGAGCGCCGATCGCCGACAGCGGCGCGCAGGAACGGATTCTT